>ERZ773210.2325-NODE-2325-length-15796-cov-18.415666_pt1 | contig 15796 bp, 13 predicted proteins | sample MGYA00580528_ERZ773210 | MGnify/ENA primary metagenome ERZ773210 (study PRJEB29015, sample SAMEA2737769) | human gut metagenome | biome: human gut; feature: human-associated habitat; material: faeces | place: China | collected 2012 ...
AAATCGTGTAACGTGTCAAAAGCGTTCTGGGGTTCGAATCCCCATCTTTCCGCCAAAATGCCCGGAACCGATGGTTCCGGGTTTTTGTTTTAGAGGCAGTTGAATATGCGTGTTGTGATCGCCATGCCGCGGATGAGCACCGACCCGGAGCCGACCGCGGCACAATCCAAATACATGGAAAGTCTGGCCCGCGCCGGAGCCGGGATGCGCTGGGTCGAGCTGAGCGACCCCGAACAGGCAGTGCAGGACGCCCTGACCTGCGACGGCCTGCTGCTGCCCGGCGGCGGCGACATGGACCCGAAGTTCTACGGGCAGGAGCGCATCCCCGCCTGCGGCGAGCCGAATCTTCTCCGCGATGCAGCCGAGCCGCTGCTGCTGCGCGCCTTTCTGGCCGCAGACAAACCCGTGCTGGGCATCTGCCGGGGCATCCAGGTCATGAATGCCGTGCTGGGCGGTGACCTGTATCAGGACATCAAGCCCTTCGAACATCTGCCGCACAACGGCCACTGGGCCAAAGTCCACACCGTCACCGTCCGCCGGGGCACCCTGCTTTCCCGCATTTTGGGGCAGGACACCGTGCTCGTCAACAGCCAGCACCATCAGGCCGTGGACCGGGTCGCCCCCGGCTTCACCCTCGCCGCGCTGAGCGAGGACGGCATCGTGGAGGCCATCGAAAAGCCGGACGCAGGGTTCTGCCTCGGCGTCCAGTGGCACCCGGAGTGGCTCAGCGATGCAGATCCCGCCATGCAGCGCCTGTTCGATGCGTTCGTGAACGCCTGCTCGAAATAAAGGAGGTTTTTCCATGACTGCTCCCAAAAGCAACAAGCGGGGCCGTGCCGCCCTCGTGGTGGTTCTCTGCCTGCTGGCGCTCTGCCTGGCGGCAGGCGGCACGGTGTACGGCCTGCTGTCCCGCAAGGTCAAGGCCATTCAGGCCGGGGCGGACTTCGATTTCCGCTACACCGTCACCTCTACGGCTTCCCGGACGCCTGCGCTGTACGGGGTGCTGGAACAGGTCGGGGCCACGCAGGGCACCGTCTCCGGCCAGTATGCACCCGGAAAAATTCAGTTCGCGCTGACCCCCCAGAAGAGCGGTTCCGCCTTCACGCGGGTGTACATCGACGCGAACGAGACGCTGTACGACGCCGGGCAGCTCTACACCTACCTGCGCGGGGAGATCGTGGCTGCGGCCCCGCTGGCCGGGCTGGTGCTGCCCAACTGGTCCATGGGCAGCTACATCTCCCAGACCCAGCTGGCTTCCCTGCTGGGCGTGGAGCTTTCCGCCGTGGAGATGCAGGACATGACGAACCTGACACTGGGTCTTGGAGCCCTGCAAAAGGTCACACCCGCCGGGGCGCTGGACGGCTACACCTACTACCAGCTGCCCGCCGGGGAGACCGACCTCACCTGCATCGTCGGCCTGCCGCTGAAGGAATTGTTCTCTGGCACGACGCCGCTCCACATCCTGTTGACCATCCCCGAACACGAAGTGCGCATCTCGCTCAGCGGCACCGTCACCGCCGCTGAGACCGCCGTGGTGGCCCCCACCTCCCGGATGAGCGACGCCGATGTGGACAACTTCGTCCAGCTCCGTCAGGCACTGGAGAAATTTGCAGAAGTGCTTCACAAAGCCGCCTCTTAAACAGCAAGAGCTGCTGCACCCGCCGTGCAGCAGCTCTTGCTTTCTCTTTTTATCGGTTTATCGGTCCAGGATGCGGCCGTCGATGGAGAAGGTCACCACCTGCCAGGGAATGAACTTGCCGCTGTTCTTCAGGGCCGTCACGGCAGCGTGTTCGAGACCGCCGCAGCAGGGCACCTCCATGCGCAGCACCGTCACGCTCCGGATGTCGTTCTGGGAGAGGATGGCCGTCAGCTTCTCGCTGTACTCCACGGCGTCCAGCTTGGGGCATCCGATGAGGGTGATCCTGCCCTGCATGAACTCCTGATGGATGTTCGCATAGGCGTAGGCCGTGCAGTCTGCCGCGATGAGCAGCTTTGCCCCGTTGAAGTAGGGCGCGTTCACGGGCACGAGCTTGATCTGGCAGGGCCACTGGCCCAGCTGGGAGGGCATCGCGGCGCCTGCCGCAGGGGCCGGGGCCGCTTTGCGGTCGAACTGGTGCATCTGGTGGCCGGGGCAGCCGGAGTGTGCCGGGGCAGCAGCGGCAGCGGCCTTTTTCTGCTTGTTCTCCAGCACGGCCTGCTCGTCATACGCCGCAGCCTCGCGCTCTTCAAAGGTGATGGCACCGGTGGGGCAGCCGGGCAGGCAATCGCCAAAGCCGTCGCAGTAATCGTCCCGCATGAGTTTGGCCTTGCCGTTGACCAGGCCGATGGCCCCTTCGTGGCAGGCCGTGACACACGCACCGCAGCCATTGCACTTTTCCTCGTCTATGTGAATGATTTTTCGAATCATAAGAGAATCCTCCTTGCTTTTTCTGTGCACAGTATACTATAATGACAGCAAAGATTCGGTTGTTGTAACCACAAAGAGGGATTTTTATGGACTATCACTCGATTTTTCTGTTTCAGGGCCTGACCGAGGCCGACATCGACCAGATGGAACGCGGCCGCTGCCTGCGGCGGAAAGCCTTTGCCCGCCGCCAGACCATCTTCCACACCGGCGACACCGTGCATGAGATCGGCATCGTACTGCGGGGTGCCGTCCACATCGAGAGCATCGACCTCTGGGGCAGCAAAAGCATCCTCAGCGAGGTGGGCGAGGGGCAGGCCTTTGCCGAGACCTATGCGTTCTGCGGGGAGCCGCTGATGGTGGATGTCCTCGCGGCGGCAGACTGCGAGGTGCTGTTTCTGGACACGGCTGCCCTTTCCCGCCCCCACGCCGAGCACAGCTGGCAGGACCGCCTGCTGCGGAATCTGCTCCGTGTCTCCATGAAAAAGAACCTCGCCCTCTCCCGCCGCATCCTCTGCACCGCCCCCAAGACCGTGCGGGGGCGGCTGCTGACCTATCTGTCCGGCCAGGCCGTTCAGGCGGGCGGCATGGAGTTCGACCTCCCCTTCAACCGCCAGCAGCTGGCCGACTACCTCAACCTTGACCGCAGCGCCCTCTCCAAGGAGCTGTGCCGGATGCGGGACGAAGGGATGCTCACCTTCCGCAAGAACCACTTCGTGCTCCGGCAGCTGCCGGAGCTGCTGTGAGTGCCAAACGTACAGAAAAACGCGCAGAGCCGCTTCCCCGCTTCGGGAAACACGCTCTGCGCGTTTGTTTGATGTTCGGTCTTACTGGCCCATGTCCGCGTGTTCCTCAAGCCACTTGCCGCCTTCGCCCTTGCCGGTCACCTGGCTGTAGGTCACGTTGGTCAGTTCCTTGATCATCGCATCTTTTTCTTCTTTGTACTCTTTTTCCGCAGCATCTGCAATGCTCTGGTCGTAACCATTTTCCCGCAGATATTGGCGCAGCTCCGTGACGATCTCCTTGAACTCCTTGTCGCATTCGCTCTGCAGTTTGGTCAATTCCATCGTCTTCCCCAGCACGATGGAGACCTTCAACGCCAGATTCCGTTCTTCCACGGGGTGCTCCATATATTCACTGTACGCACTGCTTGCGGTCTGATACAGTTTTTTGCTGCTGCGTTTTTGCAGGTTCCGGAGCCGCCGCACATACGCATTGACCTTTGCATCCGTAGTCTCCGTTGTATGTGAGCTGCCGGACAAGGCCGATGTCGAAGACGACGCTGCATGAGACGAAGCGGCCGAATGCGAGGACGATGCCGCGTGGGACGACGCCGCCGAATGTGCAGCGGGCTTCGAAGAAGCGGCGTGGCTCGAAGCTGCCGAGGAAGCTGCTGCTTCAGACGAGGACGCACTTGCGTCCCCGCTCTCTACGCTGCTGTCCGCTTCCTCCGAGGAGGCGTCCGGCTCCTCTTCCGGCTGCGGCTCCGGCTCACTGGTGGAGTCTGCGGCACTGGCCGCACTGGAGGACACCGGCGCTTCTGCCTGTTCTTCCGAGCTGCTGGCCGCAGCGCTGGCCACAGTCTCGTCGGTGGAGTCTGCGTTTGCGATGTGCAGTGCGAGCGGCACCGCTGCAATAAGAAGCAGCGCAACGGCTGCGATCAACTGTTTTGTGTGTTTCTGCATCTTCTGTCAGACGCTCCCTTCCCCTGAAATTTCCCGCAGGAAGCTGCAAAGTGTCTCAAGCATACCATTTTGCACCCCGGAACACAACCCCTAAATCGTGAAATTTCTGTTTGATTTTCGTTTCGGGCCGGTCCGCGAGGGTTCCCGGACGCAGCGTTCAAAGGCTCTGCCGCCAAAGTGCAACCAAAAAGAACCGCCGTCTGCTCAAACGAATCCAAAAGCAGACGGCGGTTTTCAAACGAGAAGAGAGAAGGACTGTTTTTCAGGGGGTCAGCGAGCCAGCAGGATGGCTGCGGTCACTTCTTTTGCGTCCGTGCTCAGGTCAAAGTCGCCGCCGTCCTGCAGGGTGAAGCGGATCTCATACACCTTCTGCGCGCGGAGACGGCCGGAGGCATTTTCCAGCGACCAGCTGCCCGTAAAGGCGTGATACTGCCCATCGGTGCCCTTGGCGTAGAGCTTGTAGTCGGAGGCCTTGCCGGTCAGGCCGTTGACCCGGATGGCGGCAATGGTCTGGGGGTGGAGGTTGTCGAAGGTGACGGTGTGCAGCCAGGTCGCCGGGGTGCCCTGCCCGCCTGCTGCGGCAAATTCTGCCGCCGAAACGACGGTGCGGCGGGTCTTATCCAGGTCCACCTTGCGGTAGGGCATCTCCGGCAGGTAGACAAAGCGGTCCTGCAAACGGAGCAGCTCCTTGTAGCCGGTGGGGCAGTACAGCTTGTTGCCGTCCCGCCCGGCATACATGCCGATGGCCATGTTGTTGTAGCCGTACAGCGACGCGACGTCCACGGTGAGGGCGGTCCTGCCCGTCTCAAAATCCAGCACGATGTACTGCCACATGCCGCTGTCCACATCCTGCACGAAGCCGTAAATATAACCGGTGGCCGTGGAGAGCTTCATCATGGAGGTGTCGCTGAGGTCGTCGCGGCACCAGACACTCTTCATGGTCCAGCCGTCGTCGGTCCGGATGGTATCCACCCGCTCGATGCCGGGCATGATCATGCTGTTGCCCTTCATCAGCCAGTTGCGGTCGTAGATGTTCTCGTAGCTCTGGATGGAGGAATCGTTGTCGGGTTTGGCGAGGTTCGGGCTGCCGGCGCCGAACCAGTTGCAGACGATGGTGCTGATGGTGCCGGTGCCGTGGTCGTAGACGATGGCGGAGTTTTCCACCGAGACCGGCATATTGGCGGGCAGCTCGTCGATGACGGGCAGGCTGGCCACGATGGCACCGGTGTGGATATCCAGCGCCAGCAGGCTCACGGTGTCCAGATTGTCGGTGAAGAAGACCAGGTCCCGGCTGAGGGAGGGCGAGCAGCCGCTGCCCCAGGCCAGACCGCCGCCGGTGGTGGCGTCGCCCTCATGGCTGTCCTTGGCACCCACGCTGTTGTAGCCGGTGTGCCAGACGACCTCCACGCCGTTGTTGGCCCGCAGCAGGTAGCAGGCCAGGTTCGTCAGGATGACCGCGCCTTCCTTGCAGGCAGCGATGCCGTTTTCGGCACCTTCCCCGGCGATGGGCGCATAGACGTGGACTTCGTGGTCGAGGTCGGCCGTGCCTCCCGCCAGGATGGCCTCGATGGCGGCATGGGAGACATAGCCCATCGCGCCCTGCTGGCCCCGACTGGGGTAGATGCGGAAACCGCCCGTCACGAACCAGAGGTTGCCCTCGTAGTCAAAGACGACGGAAAGGAGCTTCTGGTCCAGCGTTCTGCCCAGCACCTTTTCGGCTGCGGCCTTGATATCGATGTCCAGCACCTTTTCGAACACTGGCAGCGGGGTGCCGTTCTCATCGGCGGCGCGGAGCATCAGGACGTGGTTGTGGCTGGTGGGGCAGACGATGAGGTTCCGCCCGTCCACGAACGAATAGGAGCTCTGGATGACATACCCGCCGCCGTCGTGCTTGGTGGGCGAGAAGAAGCCCCGCGTGGTCACCTCTTCCGCATCCAGGTCCCGGATGGCGAGGCCGCCCAGGAACGGGCTGATGGGGTTGTCGAAATTGTCAAAGAAGATGGCCGGAGAGGCATTGGGGTTGACCTTTTCCATCGCTACATTGACTTCCGGGCAGATGCCGATGGGCAGCACGGCATCTGTGGAGTCGGTGTTGTAGCAGTCGTGGTGGATGTTGGATTCGCTGAAGCCCATAAAGGGGTTGGCATCCACGACCTTGGCGGTCAGAGGCTTGGGCGGAAGGGCGGTCTCCGCCTTGCTGCCCAGCAGCCCGGTCAACAGGCTGTTTGTCTCCTCCGCATGGGCGGCAGGTGCAAGGCCGCAGGCCAGCAGGGTGAATGCAGATGCGCTGAGAAAGCTGCGTCGTGTCATTTTCATCGTGTCGATCCTCCAATTTTCCATTGATGTGTTGTCGATTCGTTATAAATTCAGGAGCACATTGGCTCGGAAGACGTTGTTCTTCGTTTCTACGGTCAGATCACCGTTGTACTTGCGGACGGCGGTCTCGATGGAGACCAGCCCGATGCCGATCCCCTCGTGCTTGGTGGAGTGCAGGATGCCGCTCTGCTTTTTCAGCACACCGTCGTAGCGGTTCTCCACCACGATGCCCAGCATGGCAGGGCTGAGCATCCGGGCCATCACCCGGATCTGCCGCTGGTCCGGCGTCAGCTTCCGGCTGGCGTCGAGCGCATTTTCCAGCAGGTTGCCCAGGATCATGCACAGGTCGGCTTCCGGCATGGGCAGCAGAACGGGCAGCTCCAGCTTCCATTCGATGGGCACCCCCTTCTGCCGGGCCTCGTGGTCGTAGTGGCCCGCCAGCGCATCCACTGCGGGGTTGGCGCACAGGGTGGGGCGGGCCTCGCTGAGCTCGCTCTCGTACTGGCTGAGGTAGTGTTTCAGCTCGTCCAGCTGCCCGGCCTCGGTCAGGCCGGAGATGACGTGCAGGTGCTGGCGGAAATCATGCCGCAGGCTGCGGGTCTGCTCCATGTATTCCCGCAGCTCCATATAACGGCGGGATTCCACGCCCAGCAGCTGGTTTTCCCGGTCCAGCTGGGTGTTCCGGGTGTACTCCTGCGCCACCCGGTACATCTCGTACAGCAGCAGGAAGATGCCCAGCAGCGAGATGGACACCGCCAGCACCGCAATGATCATGATCCGGTTGAGCAGGACGACCGACGGGTCCAGCGGGATGCAGAAAATGAGGAAGGCCGCATAGATGGCCGGCAGCGGCCACGCCGACTGCCAGAACGCTTCGCCGTGATATTCCTGCAAGAGCCATGCGCTCCACCGGACGGCCGTGAAATGGAAGAGGACGCTCAGCACCGCCGAGAGCCCCAGCGCCAGCAGCGCTGTGGAGACCAGATTGGCCTCCTGCTGGTTGCCGGTCTCGGCGCGGGCGTTCAGCACCACGGCCAGCAGCGAACAGACGGCCAGCATGACAGCGGAGATCGAGAACAGGAAGGCCGTCTGGCTGACGGTCACTCCCTCCGTCCGCCATCGCAGCAGCCAGAACGAGACGATGAGGATGGGGAGCAGGAAAACGTTGCTGGGCAGTTCAAGGATCGTGCACAGTGCTGCACACCCAATGCACAGCGCCGTGAGGGCACCGCCCGCGATCCAGCAGGTCGTTTTTGGGGCCTTCAGGTGGTCCCGCAGCGGGGCCAGACAGAGGTAGGCCCCCGGATACAACAATGCAAATTCGAGAAAGTAGCGTCCGAACAACACAGCATCCACGGCGTTTTTCTCCTCTCAGAACTCCCGCTGCATGTGGCGGAATTGATATTGTGTGAATTGCGCAAACAGGCTGTTTTTATCCTTCAGGCGGACGGGCAGCCGGGCACCGTCCAGCATCTCGATGCAGTCGCCCTCGAACCGCAGCACCTTATCCATGTTCAGCAGCAGGCCCCGGTTGCAGACAAGAAAGTTCTCCTGCGTCTTCAGCTGCTGCTCCACCTGCGCAAAGGTGGCAGCGGCCCGGCACTCGCCGTCGTCGGTCACGATCCGGACGAAGTGGTTCTGGGATTCCGCATACAGGATCTTATTCAGCGGCAGCTGCACGGTCTGGCGGGCGATGCGCACCTCCAGCTCCGGCTCCTGGCGGCAGAGCACCCGCCGCAGTTCGGCGGTCAGCTGCCGGATCTTTTCCTCTTTATACGGCTTGAGCAGATAATCGAACGGATGCACCGGAAAGGCTTCCCACACGTATTCCGGCGACGAGGTCACAAAGACGATGAGGAGATGCGGGTCCTTTTCCCGCAGCTGCCGGGCCGTCGCGATGCCGTTCGTGCCCTCCATGCAGATATCCAGAAACACCACGGCATACGGCCCGGCGGCGGCTCTGTGCAAAAATGCGTCGCCGCTCTCGTACAGGTCGCAGACGACAGGATCCCCCCACGCCTGCCGCAGCAGCCGCTCCAGCCGCTGGGCTTCAAACTTCTGGTCTTCAACGATCGCGATCCGCAGCTCCATCGCTACGCTCCCCCCTTGCAACTTGATTGTACCACATTTTTCCGCCCCCTGCACCTGCCTTTCACGCGCGAAACACCCCCTTTCACGCAGAATTGCCCCATCTGCGCTGCCAAAGCGTGTCGGAACGCATCGAATCCGTCCGGTCTGCCCGGTTTCTGCCGCCTTCTCCAGAATCTGCATTTTTTCATTCCTTTTTTACATTTTTTCAAAAAAGGATTGACAGCGCGAAACCGGCATGATAAGATAACATTTGATTTTGAGAGACAAAGCATGTCGGAGTCTTTTCAAAGCAATTTACCTGGGACCGCCCATCGGGGCTAAGGCCATACGGACAGCCGGGTCCACTGCCGACCGGCGGCATCGCCGCCATTATTGATCGAGTTAAGAGCTCGAATTTTATAAGTTGGTTCCTTTACAGCCATGAAATTGCGCACCCGCTGCGCAGACTTGTGAAACGGTCAATAAGAGTAGTAAAAGTGTAATTGCTATATAGACTCTCCTCATCCCGTCTTTTGGATCCTGCACACCGTCCGGTTCCGGCTCGCCGCCGGGGGCTTTGTGCGCACATTCAAACGCTTTTTGCAAAGCGCAGGTCTGCACCTTTGGGTGTTGGTCCTGCGCTTTTTTGTTTGTCAGGGGATCAGGGACGGAGGAAAAGAACATGAGTGAGAACCGTACACGGTTCCGGCTGGACCAGCGCCGGGCACCCATCTACGAAGCGCTGGAACAGTTCCGGCAGATGCGGGTGGTGCCCTTTGACGTGCCGGGCCACAAGCGCGGCCGGGGCAACCCGGAGCTGACCGCATTTCTGGGCCAGCAGTGCGTGGGCGTGGATGTGAACAGCATGAAACCGCTGGACAACCTCTGCCACCCGGTATCGGTCATCCGGGAGGCCGAAGAACTGGCCGCCGACGCCTTTGGCGCGGCCCACGCCTTTTTGATGGTGGGCGGCACCACCAGCTCGGTGCAGAGCATGGTGCTGACCGCCTGCAAGCGGGGCGATGAGATCATCCTGCCCCGCAACGTGCACCGCAGCGTGCTGAACGCGCTGGTGCTCTGCGGCGCTGTGCCCGTTTACGTGAACCCAGAGGTGGACAAGCGCCTGGGCATCTCGCTGGGCATGAAGCGGGAGCAGGTGGAAAAGGCCATCCGGGAGCACCCCAACGCCGTGGCCGTTCTGGTGAACAACCCCACCTACTACGGCATCTGCAGCGACCTGCGCGCCATCGTCAAGATGGCCCATGACGCCGGGATGCTCTGCCTGGCGGACGAAGCCCACGGCACCCACTTCTACTTTGGCGGCGGGCTGCCGGTCTCGGCCATGGCCGCAGGGGCCGACATGGCCTCCGTCTCGATGCACAAAAGCGGCGGCAGCCTGACCCAGTCGAGCCTGCTGCTCATCGGGCCGAACGTCCACCCCGGCTATGTGCGGCAGATCATCAACCTGACCCAGACCACCTCTGGCAGCTATCTGCTGATGTCCAGTCTGGACATCTCCCGCCGCAATCTGGCCCAGCGGGGGCGGCAGGTCTTCCACCAGGTGGCCGACATGGCCGAGTATGCCCGCGAGGAGATCAACGCGGTGGGCGGCTACTACGCCTTCGGCAAGGAGCTGTGCAACGGCAACTCGGTCTTCGACTTCGACACCACCAAGCTCAGCGTCCACACGCTGGACATCGGCCTGGCGGGCATCGAGGTCTATGACATCCTCCGCGATGAGTACGACATCCAGATCGAGTTCGGCGACATCGGCAACATTCTGGCCTACCTCTCCATCGGCGACCGCCCGCAGGAAGTGGAGCGGCTGGTCAGCGCACTGGCCGAGATCAAGCGCCGCTACCGCACCGACGGCACCGGCCTGCTCAGCCAGGAATACATCGACCCTGTGGTGGCCACCAGCCCGCAGGAGGCTTTCTATGCGCCCAAAAAGAGCCTGCCTCTGCGCGAGACCGTGGGCATGGTCTGCAGCGAGTTCGTCATGTGCTACCCGCCGGGCATCCCCATTCTGGCCCCCGGCGAGCGCATCACGAAGGAGATCCTGAACTACATCGAGTACGCCAAGGCCAAGGGCTGCAGTATGACCGGCCCGGAAGACCCCGACATTTTACACCTGAACGTTCTGGCCTGAGGAGGAAAACATGGAATTTTGGTTTTCGGAATTTCACACCCCGGATGTGAAACACAGCATCCGGGTGAATAAGCAGCTCTACTCCAAGCAGAGCGACTATCAGCGCATCGACATCTTCGAGACCCCGGAGTTCGGCCGGGTGCTCACGCTGGACGGCAACGTCATGCTGACCGAGCGGGACGAGTTCATCTACGATGAGATGATCGTCCATGTGCCCATGGCCGTGCACAAGGAGGCCAGGGACATCCTCGTCATCGGCGCAGGCGACGGCGGCGTGGTGCGGGAGCTGACCCGCTATGACCGGGTGGAGCGGATCGACCTGGTGGAGATGGACCCGCAGGTCGTGGAGGCCTGCCGCGCCTATCTGCCCGGCAACGCCTGCCGGATGGACGACCGCCGGGTGCACATCTACTTTGAGAACGCGCTCAAGTTTATCCGCCGGTGCGAAGAAGAATACGACCTCATCATCGTAGACTCCTCCGACCCGTTCGGCCCGTCCGAGGGCCTGTTCACCCGCGAGTTCTACGGCAGCTGCTTCAATGCGCTGCGAGCCGACGGCATCATGGTCAACCAGCAGGGCAGCCCCTTCTACGCCGAGGACGCCAGCGCCATGCAGCGCAGCCACAAGCGCATCGCGTCCACCTTCCCCATCAGCCGGGTGTATCAGGCACACATCCCCACCTTTGCCGCCGGGTACTGGCTGTTCGGTTTTGCCAGCAAGAAATATCACCCCATCGACGACCTCGACGCCGACGCATGGAAGGCGCTGAACATGCGCACCCGCTATTACACTGCCCGGCTCCATGTCGGCGCATTTTATCTGCCCGCCTTCCTCGAAGAGATGCTGCGGGAAGTGGAGGAACACTGATGCAACCCAACGTTGAGACCTTTATCGGCTGCGACAGCAGCTACCGCGCCGCCAGCATCGTGCTGTACGGTGCGCCTTATGATTCCACCACCAGCTACCGCCCCGGTGCCCGGTTCGGCCCGGCCGCCATCCGGCACGAGAGCTATGGTCTGGAGACTTACAGCCCCTATCAGAACGCCGACCTGACCGACTTCGACATTTTCGACAGCGGCGACCTGGAGCTTTGCTTCGGCTCCAGCGAATCGGCGCTGGCCGACATCGAAGCCCGCGCCGAAGAGATTCTGAAGGACGGCAAGTTCCCGCTCCTGCTGGGCGGCGAACATCTTGTCACGCTGGGGGCCGTGCGGGCCGCCGTGAAGAAGTACCCGGACCTGCACATCGTCCACTTCGACGCACACGCCGACCTGCGGGACGACTACCTCGGTGCCCGGCTCAGCCATGCCTGTGTCCTCCGCCGCTGCCACGAGCTGGTCGGCGACGGGCACATCCACCAGTTCTGCATCCGCAGCGGCGACCGCGCCGAGTTCGAGTTTGCAGCCCAGCACACCGAGATGCACAAGTTCGACTTCACCGGCCTTGCCGAACTGACCGAGCAGCTCTGCGCCAGCAAGGCCCCGGTCTACCTGACCATCGACCTCGACTGTCTGGACCCCTCCTGCTTCCCCGGCACCGGCACGCCCGAAGCCGGCGGCGTGAGCTTTTTGCAGCTGCTGGATGCCATCCGCACCGTGACCAGCGCGAACATCATCGGTGCCGACCTCAACGAGCTGGCCCCCACGCTGGACACCACCGGCGTTTCCACGGCCACGGCCTGCAAAGTCCTGCGGGAGCTGCTGATCGCGCTCGACAAGGGCTGGCCCGGCTTCCAGGTCTGATGAAACCACGCGCAGGCGTTCGCTCTGCGCTGCGATACATGATAACAAAGGAGAAACCTACCATGAGCAAAGTTCTGATCATCGGCTGCGGCGGCGTGGCTTCCGTCGCCATCCACAAGTGCTGCCAGGTCCCCGAAGTGTTCACCGAGATCTGCATCGCCAGCCGCACCAAGTCCAAGTGCGACAAACTCGCGGCTGAGCTGGCCCCCAAGACTGCCACCCAGATCACCACCGCCCAAGTGGACGCCGACAAGGTGGACGAAGTGATCGCCCTCATCAAGAGCTACCAGCCCGACCTCGTGATGAACATCGCCCTGCCCTATCAGGATCTGACCATCATGGACGCCTGCCTGGCCTGCGGCGTCAACTACATGGACACCGCCAACTACGAGCCGGAGAACACGGACGACCCGGAGTGGCGCGCCATCTACGAGAAACGCTGCAAGGAGGCCGGTTTCTCTGCCTACTTCGATTACAGCTGGCAGTGGGCCTATGCCAAAAAGTTTGAGGAAGCCGGCCTGACCGCGCTGCTGGGCAGCGGCTTCGATCCGGGTGTGACCCAGGCTTACTGCGCCTACGCCAAAAAGCACGAGTTCGACACCATCGACACCATCGACATCCTCGACTGCAACGGCGGCGACCACGGCTACGCCTTCGCCACCAACTTCAACCCGGAGATCAACCTGCGCGAGGTCTCGGCCCCCGGCAGCTACTGGGAGAACGGCCACTGGGTCGAGATCCCGGCCATGAGCATCAAGCGGGAGTACAACTTCGATCAGGTGGGCGAAAAGGATATGTACCTGCTCCACCACGAGGAGATCGAGTCTCTGGCCAAGAACATCCCGGAGGCCAAGCGCATCCGCTTCTTTATGACCTTCGGCCAGAGCTACCTCGACCACATGCGCTGCCTGGAGGACGTGGGGATGCTGTCCACCACGCCCATCGAGTTCAACGGCCAGGAGATCGTGCCCATCCAGTTCCTCAAGGCCCTCCTGCCCGACCCCGCCAGCCTCGGCCCCCGCACCAAGGGCAAGACCAACATCGGCTGCATCTTCACCGGCAAGAAGGACGGCAAGGAAAAGACCTACTATATCTACAATGTCTGCGACCATCAGGAGTGCTACCGCGAGGTCGGCTCGCAGGCCATCAGCTACACCACCGGTGTGCCTGCCATGTGCGGTGCCCTCATGCTGCTGACCGGCAAGTGGACCACCAAGGGTGTCCACACGGTGGAAGAGTTCGATCCGGACCCGTATCTGGACGCTCTGGACAAGTACGGCCTGCCCCGCTCTGAGAGCCACGCCCCGGCTCTGGTGGACTGATGCGGCTGCGGGACATGCGCCCGCCCTTTGCCGGGCTGGCGAACCTCTCCGAGACCGCGCTGTCTGCCCTGCCCACCCCCTGCTATCTGCTGGACGAAGCCCAGCTGCGCCGCAACGGCGAACTTCTGCTGGGGGTGCAGCAGCGCACCGGCTGCAAGATCCTGCTGGCACAGAAGGCGTTCTCGAACTTCGACCTCTATCCCCTGCTGGCCCCTTATCTGGCGGGCACCGAGGCCAGCGGCCTCTATGAGAGCCGCCTCGGCCGGGAAACGCTGCCCGACAAGGAGAACCACGTGTTCTGCGCCGCCTACCGAGCCGACGCATTCGACGAGCTTCTGCACTACGCCGACCACATCGTCTTCAACTCGCCCCGCCAGCTGGCCAGATTCGGCCCAGCAGCCAAAGCGGCGGGCAAGAGCGTCGGTCTGCGCATCAACCCAGAATGCTCGACCCAGGAAGGCCACGCGATCTACGACCCCTGCGCCCCCGGCAGCCGCCTGGGCACCACCCGTGCCCAGTGGGACGCCGCTGTGCAGGCAGACCCGGCCCTGCCGGGTCTGCTGGACGGCCTGCACTTCCACACCCTGTGCGAGCAGGATTCCGACGCGCTGGCCCTGACGCTGGCCGCCGTGGAAGACCGCTTCGGCGACCTGCTGCCCCGGATGCAGTGGCTGAACTTTGGCGGCGGACACCACATCACCCGCCCCGGCTACGACCTGCCCACGCTGGAGCACTGCATCACCGAGACGCAGACAAAGTACAGCGTACAGGTCTATCTGGAACCCGGCGAGGCCTGGGCGCTGAACGCAGGCTATCTCGTCACCACGGTGCTGGACACCCTGCGCAACGGCGATACCAGCCTTGCCATCCTGGATCTGTCCGCTGCCTGCCACACGCCGGACGTCATCGAGATGCCCTACCGCCCGCCCCTGCTGAACGCGGGCGACCCCGGCGAAAGGGCCGTCACCTTCCGGCTCGGCGGACCGACCTGCCTGGCCGGGGATGTCATCGGCGATTACAGCTTCGACGCCCCCCTCACCGAGGGCGACCGTCTCCTCTTCGGGGATATGGCCATCTACACCACCTGCAAGAACAACACCTTCAACGGCATGCCCCTTCCGCCCATCTGGGCGATGGACGCCGCCGGCACCTGCCGCGAGCTTGTAAAGTTCGGGTATGAGGATTTCAAGATGCGGGTGGGAAATAGCAAAAAATAAAATATCCTGCATTCAAACGCGCCCCTTCCCTGTGGCAGACCACATCGGAAGGGGCGCTTGGTTTATGATGGAGCTCACATAACAAAAACACCCTTCCTCTCACGGAGACCCGCAAAAGGAAGGGTGTAGAACTCAAGTTCCTGTTGTCGCACCTATCACAGCATGTTCGTACCAGAAAGGTCAACACAGGCTGTTACTCAGCACGGCATCTCAAGCACTTTTGAGCGTAGAGCTGTGATTAGCAGTTCTCAGCGAAGTACTTAATGGTACGGACCATCTGAGAGGTGTAGGAGTTCTCGTTGTCGTACCAAAACCGGCTTGTTCGTACTAAAATTATACCACGTTTCAGCGTTATTTTCAAGTTCTTTCGTGATTTTTTGTTTTAGCATTATTCTATACATTTTACTTCTTTTTACGTGCATATTATTTTCGCATAGTATCGTGCACTCCTCGGAGCGTCCGGGACCCGAGGCTTCCGCCGGGGCGTTTGCCCTGCCCAGATGCGCTCCTCAGGGTGGGTGTGATGAGGGGTTGGATGAGGGGTTGATGGACGGAATTGAGTGATAGGTTTCCTCTGATTTGAAGAATCCTAAAAATTTAAAATGATTTATATTTACAAGCTTTCCGAGCTTTTCGAGTTCTCCCACTCCACCCAAAATAAACTGAGCATCTGGTACCTCTCGTAAAACTATCTCTGAAATTCGGGGCATAAAGGCAATCCACCGTAGGCTTGAACTCTCCTTCAATCTTTATTTGTTTCTCCTTTTTGTGGGTCAAAACAGAGCTTCCAAAAGCCACCTACATATAGCCCTCAGGATTTCCCACTTCTTGCAGTTTTTCAACAAATAAAACTTTTGAAGGACAACTCAAGCCGTCAAAACCCTTTAGTT
>ERZ773210.2326-NODE-2326-length-15789-cov-2.674463_pt1 | contig 15789 bp, 9 predicted proteins | sample MGYA00580528_ERZ773210 | MGnify/ENA primary metagenome ERZ773210 (study PRJEB29015, sample SAMEA2737769) | human gut metagenome | biome: human gut; feature: human-associated habitat; material: faeces | place: China | collected 2012 ...
TTTGGACATCAGGAAGGCTTAAAGATTACTTATAATCATCACGAACAGTTGTTTTAAGCGCGTCAATAACCGTATTACCGGTTATATAAATAATATCGTCCGAAACATTTTCTTTAAGCAAATTCTTTCTGTTTTGCTCTGTCGGTGAGAAATTAAGATCGGCAATTCTGCCTGTAAGCTGTCTGTTCATTTCTTCAGGGAACGGAGAATATTTATCGTATGTTCTTAGACCTGCCTCAACGTGTCCGACCTTGACTTGATTATAAAAAGCCGCAAGTGCCGCAACGAAACTTGTTGATGTGTCGCCGTGTACAAGCACAATATCAGGCTGTTCCTTTTTAATAACTTCGTCAAGGCCTTCCAAAACTCTTGTTGTTATTCCGATAAGACTCTGTCTTGTCTTCATAATATCAAGATCATAATCAGGTGTTATGCCGAATATTTCAAGAACTTGGTCAAGCATTTGTCTATGCTGTGCCGTTACACATACGATTGATTCAATATTGTCATATTTTTTCAGTTCAAGTGCAAGCGGAGCCATTTTGATTGCCTCAGGTCTTGTACCGAAAACTGTCATAACCTTTAACTTTTTCACTTTTCTCTATCCTTTCCTACTTATCCTCATTACCTTTTTTATCGGAAACTTCTTCAACTTCAATATCATTATCATCAGTCAAATTTCTGTTATCCTGATGTTGATGTACATAACTGTTCTTTCCAAGCATACTTCCAATCAAAAGAAGTATAAGCACGCATATTACAAGTAGCAATGCTCTGAGTACGCCGCTTTCAGCCAAAAGTACAGCCGTTATTCCGAGCACACCGCTTATTGCGTACAATATAAATACGGTTTGTTTCTGGGAAAATCCCATATCCACAAGTCTGTGGTGCAAGTGTCCTCTGTCCGCAGTCATCGGACTTTGTCCGCGCAATATACGTCTAATCATTGCAAACAATGCGTCAAACAACGGCAATCCCAAAATCAAAAGCGGTACTGCAAACGATATTACCGCATAACTCTTGAACACACCTTGTATAGACAATGTTGCAAGCATAAATCCCAAGAATGTTGAGCCTGTATCACCCATAAATATTTTTGCCGGATTAAAGTTAAACGGCAAAAATCCGAAACACGAACCCATAAGTGCAATACCCAAAATTGCAATCGAATATTCACCCACTCTTATCGATATAAATACAAGCGATATTGACATTATCGCCGACACGCCTGCCGCCAATCCGTCAAGACCGTCAATAAAGTTTACCGCATTTGTTATGAATACAATCCATATAACAGTAAGCGTTACCGAAAGCCATTCGGGAAGTACCCAATACGGATTGTCGCTTAGGAAATTCGGGTTTGTGAACACATCGATTTTTATATCGCCTGCAAACACAACCACAAGTGCGGCAATAATCTGAATTACGAATTTCAGCTTAGCGGGCAGGTTTTTGCAGTCGTCTATAACGCCCATGACGGCAATAATCGCCGCACCTGCGAGCGTTCCGTAAAGCTGCCGTGACGGCTGTGCAAAGCACAATGTCGCCACCGTAAATCCGAAAATAATTGCCAAACCGCCTATTCGCGGTGTAGGTTTTTTGTGCATTCTTCTGTTGTCTTTCGGTATGTCTATTGCACCGATTTTAAAAGCAAATCGTCTTACCAAAGGAGTCGTTGCAAACGTAAATGCGAACGATACGATGAATGCAAATATCATAAATAAAACTTGTCGAGTTAACATATTACCCTCCATTACAGCACAAAGCCGACTTTCTTATACACCTTTTTCAATGTTCTCTGTGAAATTCTCTTTGCACTGTCAGCACCTCTTTGACATATATCCATAAGGTACTGCTTATCGGCAATAAGTTTATCATATTCATTTCTGATCGGGCGGATACATTCAACAACCGCCTCTGCAACGTCATTCTTAAAGTCACCGTAACCCTTACCGCTGTAATCCTTTACGATTGACTCAATATTCCTGCCTGTTACGGCTGACATAATGCTCAAAAGGTTGTTAATTCCGGCTTTTGTCGGATCGTTTTCACGATATTCAATAACACCCTCACTGTCCGTTACCGCACTCTTTATCTTCTTGGCGATAACATTCATATCGTCCATCATTGAAATATATCCCTTAGGGTTAGGATCGGACTTTGACATCTTCTTTTCAGGCTCTTGCAAGCTCATTATCTTTGCACCCGACTTTGAAAGCATGCCTTCAGGAATTTTGAATACATCACCGTAAAGCGAGTTAAATCTCTGTGCAATGTCACGGCAAATTTCAATATGCTGCATTTGGTCCTTACCTACAGGCACATAGTCTGTTTGGTAAAGCAAAATATCTGCCGCCATAAGTACAGGATATGTAAACAATCCCGCATTGATGTTTTCAGCATGACGTGCAGACTTATCCTTAAACTGCGTCATTCTCTGCAATTCACCCATATATGTGTAACAGTTAAGTACCCAGCCAAGCTCTGCGTGTGCAGGGTTATGCGACTGAATAAACAAAATTGTTTCTTCCGGATTAATTCCGCAAGCGATGTACAAAGCAAGCACTTCAAGAGTTCTTCTTCTTATATCGGCAGGAGTTTGACGGACTGTAATTGTATGCAAGTCCATCATTGAATATATACAGTTATAATCTTTCTGTATATCAACCCAATTTTTTATCGCTCCCAAATAGTTTCCAAGTGTAAGATTTCCCGACGGTTGTACGCCTGAAAATATGATTTTCTTATCTTCCATTATTATCTTCCTTTCACAGATTAAAGCATTTCTGTCAAGACTTCTCCCAAACGTCTTACACCCTCTTCTATATTTTCAATAGTAGCTGATGAATAGTTAAGTCTGAACATATTTGACGGAGCATATATATCCGTTGCAAAATTTGAACCCGGTACGATAGCGACTTTCTTTTCAAGGCACTTATCGACAATCGGTGTAATATCTTCGATAGTAGGGCATTCGCACCATAGGAATATACCGCCCTCAGGCACTACCCACTTAACTTTACCCTGTGGGAAATATTTTTCCATTGCACTGACCATTGCGGCACATTTCTTTCCGTAAAGTTCTCTGTTCTTTGCAATGTACTTATCTATATCGTACTTCTTCATAAATTCCACACACATAAGCTGTGTAATCATAGGTGTATGTACGTCATTTACCTGCTTTAGCATTTCAATTTTTTCCGCAAGAGGTGCAGGTGCTACAATGTAGCCAAGACGCATACCCGGTGAAAGAATTTTTGAGAATGAGCCTGCATAAACAACTCTGTCCTCTGTATCAAGCGACTTAATTGTCGGCACGTCCTCACCTGCAAAACGCAAGTCACCGTAAGGATTGTCCTCAAGGATTAGCACGTCATACTTTGATGCGATTTCAAGCATACGCTTTCTCTTCTCAAGCGACATTGTACAGCCTGTCGGATTTTGGAATGTAGGAATTGTGTAAATCATCTTTACACCGTCCGTATTCTTCAGAGTTTCTTCAAGCTCGTCCATATTCATACCGTCAGCCTCAACAGTAACACCGACAAGTTCAGCCTCATATGTTCTGAACGCATTAAGACTTCCGATAAAGCTTGGACTTTCAACGATAACCTTGTCACCCTTATTTAAAACAGCCTTTGCAGTAAGGTCGATACCTTGATTTGCACCTGTCATAATAAGAATTTCATCATTTTCACCGACTGAATTAACTTTTTCCGCACGCTTTCTTGCACAGTCTTTCATTTTCGGATAGCCGTCTGTTGTACCGTACTGCAAAGCAAGAGTAGGGTTTGTCATAAGAATTTTGCCTGCAATTTTTGAAAGTTCGTCACCCGGGAACAATTCAGACGCAGGGTTTCCGCCTGCAAGTGAAATAATCTCAGGATCAGCCATACGCTTGAACATTTCACGAATGGCACTGCCTTTCATCGTCTTAACTCTGTCAGCCATAAATTTTGTATATTCCATTTTTCAAAACTTCTTTCTATTTATTAATTTTCTTCCATGAATCTTTTAACGCAACAGTTCTGTTGAAAACAGGCTTTTCAGGTGTTGAATCTTTATCAACGCAGAAATATCCCAATCTAAGGAATTGGAACTTATCTCCTACACTTAGATTTGTCAAATTGCTTTCAAGTTTTGCATTTTTAAGAACTATCATAGAATCTTTGTTAAGATTGTCTGTAAAGTCATTTACGCCTGTTTCGTCAGACGGATTTTCAACCGTAAACAATCTGTCGTAAAGACGTACTTCCGCGTCTATTGCGTGTGCGGCACTTACAAAGTGAATTGTACCCTTTACCTTACGTCCGTCAGGTGAGTCACCGCCGCGGGTTTCGGGATCGTATGTGCAGTGTACAGCAATAATATTGCCGTCCTCGTCCTTTTCACAGCTTGTGCAAGTAACGTAATACGCACTTTTTAGTCTTACTTCTCTGCCGGGTGAAAGTCTGAAATACTTCTTCGGAGCGTCCTCCATAAAGTCGTCTTCTTCTATATAAAGTTCACGCGAAAATTCTACTGTTCTCTTACCCATTTCAGGATTTTCAGGATTAACTTCAACTTCAATCTGTTCAACCTTATCTTCAGGATAATTGTCAATTATAAGTTTAATCGGTCTTAAAACCGCCATTGCTCTCGGTGCTTTCTTATTCAAATCTTCTCTTATACAAGCCTCAAGCAAAGCAAAGTCAACAACGCTGTTTGCTTTTGAAACACCGATTCTTTCGCAGAAATCACGAATAGCCTCAGGTGTGTAACCGCGTCTGCGCATACCACAAAGTGTTGACATTCTCGGATCGTCCCAACCCGACACAATATTTTCACGAACAAGTTTCAGACAACGTCTTTTACTTGTAAGTGTATAGTTAAGATTCATTCTTGCGAACTCAATCTGTCTTGAAGGACTTTCATAGCCGACTTCTTTTAATACCCAATCATAAAGCGGTCTGTGATCCTCAAATTCAAGTGAGCAAAGCGAATGAGTAACACCCTCAACAGTATCTGAAATAGGATGTGCAAAGTCATACATAGGATAAACTACCCACTTATCACCTGTTCTGTGATGATGTGCACGAAGTATTCTGTAAATAATCGGGTCACGCATATTTAGGTTAGGTGACGCCATATCGATTTTTGCTCTTAGTACCTTTGCACCGTCCGCAAATTCACCATTTGTCATTCTCTCAAACAAATCAAGGTTTTCTTCAATAGATCTTTCTCTGTACGGACTGTTCTTACCGGGAGTTTTAAGAGTACCTCTGTACTCCCTGATTTCTTCCGGTGACAAATCGTCAACATATGCCTTACCCTTTTTGATAAGTTTTACAGCCGCCGCATAAATATCGTCAAAATAATCAGACGCATAAAGCACCTTGTCCCACTTAAAGCCAAGCCACTTTATATCCTCCATTATTGCGTCAACGTATTCTGTATCTTCCTTTGTAGGGTTAGTATCGTCAAGACGCAAATTACATTTTCCGTTATACTTTTCAGCCATACCGAAATCTATGCTTATAGCCTTTGCGTGTCCGATATGAAGATAACCGTTAGGTTCGGGAGGAAAACGCGTTTGTACATGGTCGTACACTTTTTCCTCAAGGTCTTTGTCTATTGCTTCTTCAATAAAATTTCTGCTGAATATTTCTTCCATATATCTTTATCCCCTTAAACTTTCTATTGCTTCGTCAAATCTCTTCATCACTTCGTCCTTACCAAGCACTTGAAGTATCTCGTAAAGGTCCGGAGTATTTCTTCTGCCTGTTGCCGCAACACGAATAACGCCTGCAACATCACCGACATGTCCCTTATATGAATCAGGGTCTTTTTTATAAACCTTAGGTGCTTTAGCATAACCTATTGTTTCCGCCATATCTCTTACCTGCGGGAACCAATCGTCGCTGCTGACGTTTTCGTCGTAAATCTGCTTGTAAAGTTCAAGTATTTCTATCATATCATCATTTGAAAGATTATCCGGAAAATCAAATTTTCTGTCCCAAAGCTCCGAATAGAAATACGAAACGTAATTTTCAACGTCTGTCCAAGCCGAAATATCTTTACGCGGTTTTGCGTTTCCACGCTCTATCGCAAATATTGCCTTTGCATATTCTTCGTCATCAACAAGAAGTTTGTATAGTTTCTTATTGTTTTCCTTTGCCCAATCAGTAACCATTTCATAAACTTCTTCCGCACTCAAACGACAAATATAGTTTTTGCTTACGTCCGCAAGCTTAACCATATCGAAAAGTGCGCCTGCTTTACTCATTTTCGAGAACGAAAACTTAAAATTATCTATATCCTCATTAGGGTTTGCAAGACGCCAGTCTTCATAATTTGAATTGGCAAGCGTCATTAAGTATTCCCAAATTGCACCTTTCGGATAACCGACCTCACTGTAATAGCTTACTGCCGCCTCAGGGTCTTTTCTCTTTGAAAGTTTACGCTTACCGCCGTTTTCCTCTTTCATAATAGGCGAAATGTGCGCATACTTAGGCGGTTTTAAACCGCATAGCCAGAACAACTGCAAATGTATCGGCACTGACGAAATCCATTCATCACCACGAATAACGTGAGTTGTACGCATTAAATGGTCGTCAACAACGTGAGCAAAGTGGTATGTAGGAGTTCCGTCCTTTTTCAAAAGTACAACGTCAAGAATATTTTCAGGCATTTCAATTTCGCCCTTGATAACATCCTTAAACTTAATTCTCTTGTCTTCCTTACCCGGCGACTTCAATCTTACAACGTATTCATCGCCGTTTTCAATTCTCTTTTGTGCCTCTTCAACAGTGATGTTGCGATACTTTGCAAATTCACCGTACACACCCGGAAGTAATTTTTCACTTTCCTGCTTTTCTCTGATTGTTGCAAGTTCTTCTTCCGTCATAAAGCATGGATATGCAAGTCCCTGCTCAACAAGTGACTTAACGTATGCCTGATATATATCTTTTCTCTTACTTTGAGTATATGGACCGTATGCACCCTTTTCGTCAGTTTCTGACAGCATACCCTCATCGATTTCTATACCGAAATCGTTAAGTCCCTTTACTATAAGGCTTACACCGTTTTCAACCTCACGTTTTTTATCGGTATCTTCGATTCTAAGATAGAATACACCGTTTGTTTACTTTGTCGCCGTCTTTCCGATAAATGCGGCAAACAATCCGCCGAAATGCAAAAATCCTGTCGGACTTGGTGCAAAACGAGTTACAACCGCACCCTCTTCAAGATTTCTTTTGGGATACATTTGTTCGTAATCGTCGGGAGTTTTTGTTATATTCTTGAACAAAAGATCTGCCATTTGTTTATTACTGTCCATTTTTTTATTAATTCCTTTCATTATAGCTAATATACCTATTCTATATTATTATACCTAAAATGAACTCTAATATCAATGGTTTTTGGGAATTTTTTTCGCATAAAGCAAAAAAATCAGAGTATAACAGAATGTCATACTCCGATTTAATAATTTCATTAATTTATTTTGTCTAAAACTTCGTCATTTACGGTAACTTTTATACTGTATTCGTCAGCCCATTTTTGAACTTGTTCGTAAAATGCGTTGTTCTGCATTGTAGTATTGATAGTTTCCGCCTCATTTTCATATTCTTCTTCAAAACATTCCTGTGATTCGTCAAGCGGCAATCGTTTTATTACATAATATCCCGAATCTGACTGAACAAGTATAAATTCGTCGGCCTTTATCGAATCAACGCCTTCTTCAAATTCTATACCTGTTTCGTTATCGGTGAAAATATATCCGTTTTCATCGGAATCATTTGCGGTATTCGGTGAATAATCGCTTATAAGCGTGTCAAAATCCTCACCGTTTTGTGCTTTTTCCAAAACTTCTTCCGCTGTTTTCTTTGCCTCTTCCTTTTTGTCATCCGATACTTCGTCACCGGTTTGTGAGTCGATAGTCGAAATCAACACATACTTGACACGTCTGTAATGTTCTTTAAAATATTCACGCAATTCATCTTCCGTAAATGTAGGTGTTTCCGTTTGTTTCTTCAATGCGTCCGTATAATAGCTTACCGACGCAAGCGTATCAATATAATCATCAGTCAGTTTATTGTCCTTTAAAAACTTCTTATATCCGCCCTCACGGTCATAAGAATCTTTTATCGACTTTTGATAATCCTTTAATTTAGACTGTGTGTCACTGTCAAGCTTTATATCCATCGCCTTTGCAACTTCAACGATAAGCTGGTTTCTTTGGCAGTATTCAAGCGATGATTTTTTTGCCTGCCCCATATTGTAATTTTCCTTATATGTGTTCATATAATAGTTAAATTCACTCTCGGTAATCTGTGTATCTCCGACAGTCATAACAATCGGATTGTCGCTATTTGCACTTTGCCCGCAGGCACTCAACATCATCACGCTTGCCAATGCCACTGCCGCAAGTTTTGTATATTTCATATGTCTTTCTCCTTAAAATCTTATGATTTTATTATACTATCTTTTTCGGCACTTTGCAATTCCTTTATTGTACTTAACAAATTATTTACAATATTCAAGATTTTCTTATATTCACCCTTAATCGCATATCTTATGACAGGTTTGTCGCCCGACAACAGCTTTATGCGTTTAGGGAACATTTTATCAAGTCCCATAATAAGATTTGCGTCAACGTAATTCTCGCCGAATTTCATCAAAAGATTGTCACCGCTCTGTGCTATTTCATATATACCACATTCTTTGGCATACGTTTTAAGTGACGCAACTTCGATAATATTTTGTACGGCTCTTGGTATATCACCGAATCTGTCGATAAGTTCGTCCTCGATTTCAAACTTATCGTCCTCCGTTTCGATTGCCGCGATTTTCTTGTATATATCAATACGTTGATTGTGGTTTCTGATATAACTTTCAGGCAAATATGCGTCAATATTTATATCAATCGCAACGTCCTGCACATCGTCAATCTTAATACCCTGTGCCTCATCAACGCTTTCTTTCAGCAATTTACAGTACATATCGTAGCCGACCGCGTCCATATGTCCGTGCTGTTCAGGTCCTAAAATATTACCTGCACCTCTGATTTCAAGGTCACGCATTGCGATTTTAAATCCCGAACCGAACTCGGTAAATTCCTTTACCGCACGAAGTCTTTTTGACGCAATATCCGATAATATCTTATCTCTGTGATACGTCAAATACGCATATGCCGCACGGTTTGAACGTCCGACACGTCCTCTTAACTGATAAAGCTGTGAAAGTCCCATTTTATCGGCATTTTCAATTATAATCGTATTCGCATTCGGAATGTCAAGACCTGTTTCGATAATAGTCGTACAGACAAGTACGTCGGTTTTGCCGTTTACCATATCGTACATAATATCTTCAAGTTCGTCCTCTTTCATCTTACCGTGACCGACTGCAACGGTTATATCGGGGAACATTGAACGTATCCATTCCGCTTTTCTGTATATTCCCTGTACACGGTTATACAGATAAAACACCTGTCCTCCGCGTGACAGTTCATTCCTGACAGCGTCCGCTATAACTGCGGGATTGTCCTCCAAAACATACGTCTGTACAGGGTATCTGTTTTCGGGCGGTTCCGAAAGCACACTCATATCTCTTACACCCGTCATTGCCATATGCAAGGTACGCGGTATAGGCGTTGCAGTCATTGTCAAAACATCTATATTTTGCTTTAATTCCTTTAAACGTTCCTTATGTGCAACACCAAACCTCTGTTCCTCGTCTATGATAAGCAAGCCCAAATCTTTAAATTCCAAATCCTTTGAAAGTATTCTGTGCGTACCGATAATTATATCAATTTCGCCTGTTTTAAGTTTTTTCAAAATACGTTTTTGCTCGGACGCAGTACGGAAACGCGACAACATTTCAACCTTTATCGGGAAACTTTCCATACGTTTTAAAAACGTTTCGTAATGCTGCATTGCAAGAATTGTCGTAGGACAAAGATATGCGACTTGTTTTGAGTCGCCGACCGCCTTAAATGCCGCACGAAGTGCAATTTCCGTTTTACCGAAACCAACGTCACCGCAAAGAAGTCTGTCCATCGGCTTTTGGCTTTCCATATCGCCTTTAACTTCTTCAATCGACCTTAACTGGTCGTCCGTTTCCTGATACGGAAACGTATCTTCAAAATCACGCTGCCAAGGTGTGTCTTCACTGTACGCAAAACCTTTTGCCCTCTCACGTTCCGCATAAAGTGCAACAAGTTTTTTCGCCAATTCTTCCGTTGACTGTTTTACTCTCTGCTTTGTCTTGTTCCATTCGTTACTGCCGAGCTTATTAAGTTTCAGCTTTTTATCGGTATTGCCGACATATTTATAAAGCAGATTAAGCTGGTCAATCGGAATATACAAAGAATCTGTGCCTTGATACTGAATTTTAAGGTAATCCTTTGTTATACCGCCGACAACCATTTTCTTTGTACCCATATATTGACCGATACCGTGCGTTTGATGTACAACGTAGTCGCCTACGCATATATCTGTGTAATTCTTAATTCTGTTTGCATTTTCAACTTTACGTCTTGAACGGCTTTTCTTTGTTTCAAAAATTTCTCTGTCGGAAACAAGCACAAAATCAATTTCGGGATACTCAAACCCCTTATTAAGTTCACCCTTTATTATAACGGTTTCGCCTTTATTGAAATTTGCTTTATTTGCGTCATCACCGATAAATCTCGCTCTTATCCCCTTGTCAACAAGCACACCTGCAAGGTTTTCACCGCGACCTCTTGACGTACAAAGAATTGCGACAGTATAATTTTTACTCTGCCAATTCCTCAAATCTTCATACAAATACTCGATTTTACCATGGAACGAAACAGTTGTTTTAGTTGTGAATGTTTCAAGGTGCTTGTACTTAAAGTCGGTTGACGAATGAGAAAGAACGTCAAGCGAAATAAGTTTTTTCGCCGACATTTCATGCACTTTATCGTGATATGAGCAATAAAAACTGTCCTTTGCCGCACCGATTATTCCCTTTTCTTTAAGTTCGGCTACTACTTCGTTTTTCTCCCATTCAAACGTCTTGCCACGCTCGCTTATACGTTTCGGGTCAATTATAAACACAAGGTCATTATCCGAAAAATAATCAGTAATTGACGGTATTTTGTCATATACAAGCGATACATATTTGTCTATTGACGGAAAATATCTTACTTCCTTAAAACTTTCTATATCCGATTCGGTTGTTTCGATAAAATAGCTTTCGTCACTCTTTTTACGTTTTGCACTTCTTATGCGTTTTTCAAGTTCTGCTATAATTCTGTCACGTTTTTCGTCAGTGATAACCGTCTCATTCGCCGGTGTCACACGTGCGAAGTCAATCTTATCAAGCGAACGCTGAGTATACGTGTCAAACTCTCTTATAGAGTCGGTTTCATCATCAAAAAATTCAATTCTGTACGGATTTTCGTTGCCGACAGGAAATATATCAAGTATTCCGCCGCGGATTGCGAACTGTCCCGCACCCTCAACGCTGTCCTCTCTTGAGTAACCCATTACAACAAGGTCCTCCGTCAGCTTTTCAAGATTAAACGTTTTTCCAAGCTCAAAATCTATACAAAGGCTCTTAAATTCTTCTTTATCGCAAGTATACTGCAGAACTGCGTCAAGGCTTGTCACAACTATATAATCGCCGCCGCTTACAAGTTTCTGTATAACGGAAATTCTTGCGTGCTCGTTTTGATGACCGGAGGTTTCGATATTATAAAAAATATATTCCTTTGTCGGAAAATACAAAACATTATCCGAATACAATTCCATATCCGAATAAAGTTTTCTCGCTTCCATATCACTGTAACACACAACAAGCGCAGATGATTTATTTTCATTTTTCAGCGAATAAATAAGCTGTCCCTGAGCCGATTCAACTATTCCCGCAACAGAAACAGGCGTATTATTAAGATTTCCCACTATGCCTTTATACGGTGCATAATCGTTTAAAATATCAGAAAAATTCATATTTACAGCCTTTCTGCCCACAACCGTTCTTTACACACCTTGTCGTGGACGGACAAAATGCACTTTTTTATTTGCCGTTATACTTATTCATCGCAGACTGTACACCGTTTTTAATAATCTCCGCAACAGCTTTTTCCGCTTTAACTATTGCGTCCTCCATTACAGGAATTTCTTCCTTTGTAAATCTGCCGAGTACAAAGTCTGCCAAATCATAATCTTCGTGTTTCGGTGCACCGACACCCATTTTTACTCTTGGGAATGTATCACTGTTTAGATGGTATATTATAGATTTAAGTCCGTTGTGACCGCCGGCACTTCCTTTCGGTCTTACTCTTATTCTGCCTACATCAAGAGATATATCGTCATTGATTACAATAATATTTTCAGGCGGTATTTTATAAAACTGTGCCATTTCACCGACTGAATCACCGCTTAAATTCATATATGTCTGCGGTTTTACAAGATACACCTTTTCACCGCTTATTGTTGCCTCACCGTACACTGCTTTAAACTTTAATTTGGTAAGTTTTGCACCGTACTTATCCGCAATATAGTCTATTGCGTGAAATCCGATATTATGACGCGTCATATCGTACTGCTTACCCGGATTTCCAAGTCCCACTATTAAATACATTGGTATAATCTCCTCTTTACGTCCAAAAAGGGCAGATAATTTATCTGCCCAAATATCTTTAAAACTCATATTACTTACGTTTATCCTTCCAACCCTCTTTATTAACCTGTCTTGCACGTGCGATAGACAAGCTGTTTTCAGGAATATCTTCTGTTATTGTCGAGCCTGCGGCAATATAAACGCCGTCACCGACATTAATCGGCGAAACGAAGTTTGTGTTACAGCCGACAAAGCAATCGTCACCGATTGTTGTTCTGTACTTCTTCTTACCGTCATAGTTACACGTTACAGTACCACAGCCGAAGTTTACCCTCTTACCGACATCGCTGTCGCCGATGTATGTAAGGTGAGAAATCTTTGTACCGTCGTCGATATTTGAATTTTTAAGTTCAACGAAATCGCCGACTTTAACTTCTTTACCCACATGACAATTAGGTCTGATATACGCAAAAGGTCCTACGTGTGTACCCTCGTCAACTTCCGATTCAAGTATAACTGAGCTTAACACGTCAACACCGTCATGTATAACCGCTCTGTCAAGCATACTTCCCGAACCGATAACGCAGTCAGAGCCGATTTTTGTACCGCTCTTTATTGTGACGTTCTGACAAATTTCCGTATCATTGCCGATTTCAACGCCGTCTTCGATATAAACGCTTTCAGGATTACGCATTGTAACACCGTTTCTCATATGGTATTCATTAATACGCTTTTGCATAATCTTTTCAGCCTCATTAAGCTGTACTCTGTCGTTTATACCTCTGATTTCGTCATTGTCCGAAATTGCGTAACCGCCGATTTTCTTACCGGCACTTAGAAGTATTTCAAGAGTATCTGTAAGGTAATATTCGCCCTGTGCATTGTTCGGAGTAATCTTATCAAGTGCATATACAAGCGACTGTGCGTCAAAAACGTACATTCCGGAATTTACTTCGTTGATTTTCTTTTCTTCTTCACTTGCGTCCTTTTGCTCAACGATTTTCAAAACAGAACCGTCATTATCTCTTACAATTCTTCCGTAACCTGTCGCATCGTCAAGAATTGCGGTTATAACAGTTGCTTGATTGCCGTTATTTTTGTGATATTCGATAGCCTTGTTTATTGTTTCGGCAGTTATAAGAGGAGTGTCGCCGTTTAGAATAACAACCTCGCCCTTTGAATTTTTTATAACATCGATAGCCTGCATAACCGCATGACCTGTACCCTTTTGTTCAGCCTGCAATGCAAATTCGCACACATCGCCGAGTACCTCTTTAACCGTTTCTGCCTTATGACCGACAACCGCGCAAACCTTGTCCGCACCTGCCGCCTTAGACGCGTCAATAACCCACTTTGAAAGTGGTTTACCGCATACTTTATGAAGTACCTTCGGCATTTTCGACTTCATTCTTGTTCCCATTCCTGCCGCTAAAATTACACTTGTAAACATAAATAACTCCTCTCAAAAACACTTATAAATCCATTTTTGATGTAACTTCCATATCGTGATGTATCTGTTCAATAAGTTTATCTACACCGTCAAATTTTATAACACCCCTAAGTTTTTTCGCAAAACTCACGCGTATATATTCTCCGTAAATATCCTCGTCAAAATCAAGGATATGACTTTCCACTGTCAATTTTCTTGCACCGAATGTCAGATTTTTTCCGACATTGACAACGCATTTCAAACGCTTTCCACGCACATACGTTATACCTGCGTAAACACCCTCTTCGGGAAGTGCCATATTCACGTCATAATCAACATTCGCAGTCGGAATACCCATTTTTCTGCCGTTCTGCAAACCTTTCACAACATTGCCTTCAATGCAATAACGTCTGCCCAAAAAACGTTCCGCTTTTTCCATATCACCGGCTTTTATAATGCTCCTTATGTATGTACTCGAAACGATTTTTCCGTCAAGCTTTATAACGTCCGTAACAAACACTTTAAATCCGTATTTCTCGCCAAACCATTTTAAAAGTTTGACGTCACCTTGTGCTTTGTAGCCGAAACTGTAATCATATCCGACACAAACAGCCTTTATATGAAGATTTTCAACAAGATACTGTACAAATTCTTCGGGAGTTTTTTTCATAAACTCCTTATCAAATTTCTCCATATACACAAAATCGGGCTTTTCACGTTCCAAAAGCTCCAACTTTGCCTCATTCGGCGTTATAAGCTCAATCTTATGCCCCACAACGTCATTTGTGTTTTCTTCAAACAACAGCACACCGCTTTTTAAGCCGTTTTCTTTTGCATATTTAATACCGTTTCTGATAATCGTCATATGAGCGATATGAAGTCCGTCAAAATTTCCGAGTGCAACAACCGTACCATCGTAATCTGTTTTATCACGGAATATCTTCATTTATATCGCCCCCTTAATTCCAGAAAGATTTTTCAAGTTTTAATTTGCCGTCTGTAATCTTTGATATACACAAAAAATTATTTTTTTCGTCATACACGCGGTAAGATTGTCCCTCTTTACCGCTGTACGTCATCTGTACACCGTTCGTAACGCTTTTAACTTGCTTTGGGTTAAGTTTAATTTTAGGATATTCCTCAAACATTCTGTCAACGGGAATTATGATTTTTTCAAGCTCGCCGTTGTTTTTCAATGTTTCGATTTCCTTTAGAGTGTGGCTTTCTTCTATCGTAAACGGTCCTGTTTTTGTACGTCTTAATGTGTTCATATACGCACCGACGTGCAGTTTCATACCTATATCCTCACAAAGTGTTCTGATATATGTACCTTTTGAACACGAAACGTCAATAGTCACACGTTCGCCGTTAATTTTAAGTATATCAATAGAATTTATCGTCACCTTACGGCTTTTCCTCTCAACTTCGATACCTTTTCTTGCAAGTTCGTAAAGTTTCTTGCCGTTTTGCTTTATCGCAGAATACATAGGCGGTATCTGCTCGATTTCACCGACAAAGCTCATTATAGCTTGTCTGATTTCATCTTCACTGCAAGTCACTTCACACTCCGTAAGCACTTCACCGTCAGCATCCTGCGTATCGGTCGTCATACCAAGCACAAGCTCAGCTCTGTAACACTTGTCCGACAAAGTAAGCATATCCGCAACCTTTGTTGCAGAGCCGATACAAACAGGCAGTACGCCCGTTGCCTCAGGGTCAAGCGTTCCCGTATGTCCAACCTTTTTTATACCCGTCATCTTACGCATAACATAAACCATATCATGGGAAGTACG
>ERZ773210.2327-NODE-2327-length-15777-cov-4.305814_pt1 | contig 15777 bp, 12 predicted proteins | sample MGYA00580528_ERZ773210 | MGnify/ENA primary metagenome ERZ773210 (study PRJEB29015, sample SAMEA2737769) | human gut metagenome | biome: human gut; feature: human-associated habitat; material: faeces | place: China | collected 2012 ...
CAGCTTACGCATCAGGCAATTACGCATTTTCAGCAAAGCCCACCAGAAGAGGATACCAGTTCTCCGGGATATCCGACATGGAAAACTTGGCAAATTGACAGCTGCGAGGTTTTTCCGTGTCGACTGATCGAGGAAAAGGACATCTGGGAGCTGATATTTACCCCGAGTGACGATAGCAGCCGATGGATCTGTGCGGTCGATCTGTCCGCCGGAAAGATCATCACACCGCTGTTCAACGGCAGCATGTGGAAAGCTATGAATGATCAGCTGCTGCTGGAGACCGGCGGCAGGTATCAGCTGTGTGACCTGAACGGCAGCTTGACCGATGTATCCATTCCTCATACCGGTCATGTACTGGCAGTCGATGATCAAGGATATGTCCTTTGCCAGTACCCGGTCCCCAGAACTGTGCGGACCGATAGCGGCACGATGAATGACATATTTTATCAGTACACGCTGCTGGGACCGGATTTTACCGTCCTGCAGGACGGCATCGACCAGTATTACAACGTTGGTCAGTATGATTACTCTTATGATAGCGAACTGTTTTATAACGATCTCGCCGCTGTCCGTGTCGGTGCGTCCGACTGGTATCTGCCGGACGGTGGACCGTGGCCGCGGCTGTATTTCAACAGTAAATATATGTTCATCGACCGCAGCGGCAAGATCGTCAGCAACGCGCGCTATGATGAAGTATCGAACGAAAACGATCGCTGGTTTGGTTGTCACGGTACGACCGAGTATCTGTTGGACAGCAACGGAAATGAGCGCGAACAGGCGAATTACTGCTATGTTCCCAGCACTTGGGCTGAAAATATAGTCGAACAAGCGGAGAAAGACGGACTCCGACTGTCCTATCATACACCATACCGCCTGAATATCCACCGCGATGAATTCTGCAAGTTGGCTTGGCAAACCATTCAGACGGTAAACCCAAACATCAATCTGCCTGAACCGGCACAGCCGTTCTCCGACTGCGATGAAGACATAGTGCGTCAGATTGCATCACTCGGTATTGTTACCGGTTATGAGGACGGCACCTTCCAGCCTACGCGCGAGCTTTCCCGACAGGAAGCGGCGGTTATCCTGCAGCGCCTTTATACGGTGCTGTATGGAAAGATCGAAGTCAGTCCTATGCTCTATGCTGACAACGGAAGTATTGGCGCATGGGCAAAGGATTCTGTCTATGCGATGAGGCAAACCGGTATCATGCAGGGCGTAGGAGCGAATCGATTCGATCCGAAGAATGGCTATACTTGCGAGCAGTCGATCATCACAATGCTGCGCATGGCGCAGAAGGCGTAATCAGGGAGGAAAATCATGCGTATTGTGAAAAAATACTGGCTGCCGCTGCTGGCGCTTGTGCTTGCGATTGGACTGGCGGTCTGGCGAATCGGCTATCTGGAGCGGACGAACACGTCGCTCAGCATAGAAATCGGCAGCAGGGAAGCCCTGCAGAACGGAGAGCCGATCACGCTGGAGAATCCGGTTATTCTGTACAAAAACGAGCCGTATGTGCCGCTGAAAGAGATCGTTGAGCGCCTTGGCGGTACGACAGACGGCAAAACCTACACACTGCACGGTGCTGAGACCGCTGTCTCCGGCGTGGAACGGAATGGCGTATTGTACACGCCGTTTTCGTACCTGTGGGACAGCCACATTCCGCAGATACGGTGGGATAAGAGCCGCAACCGCGTTATCATCACCGAGGCACCGGATGAAATTCCACTGACCCGCCGGTGGCTGTTCTGGCGGCACAAAACCGTGCGCGGACTGCGTGTCGGAGACAGCGAAGCACGGTTCCTCGATCTGTACGGCTCGCCGGACGCACGGGACGAAACGATGGTGGACCTGCTGCGTGTCACCATCGAAAACGGCATCGTAACCGGGATTTTCATGGGACGTTATGAGTAAGCAAAAGGACTTCGTCAAAACGAAGTCCTTTTTGATATGGCTGGTTATTTAATGATTTGATACATACGCTCGATGGTCACAATGGACTGCTCTGCGGTGTAGCCGTCCGTCGGGCAGAACTGATTGTTCTCCTTGCCCTGCATGATGCCGGTCTGGCGTATTGCGTAAACGCTGTCACGCGCCCAGTTGCCGATTTTGACATCGTCAGCGAAGGCCTTTTCGGAAACCACGTCCGTTTTGCCGCCGAGTACCTGATACAGCCGGTCAAGCATGGCGGCAGCCTCCTGACGGGAGATGGTCTTGTACGGACGGAAGGTGCCGTCCTCGTAGCCGGTGACAATGCCGAGTGCGGCGGCATTGTTCACGTTCGGGTCGTCCCTGCAGTCGGTGAACTTGGTTTCCAGAGCCGGAATCTCCTTGTTGGGATAAATCTTGTTGTACAGGTTCATCGCCAGCTTGGTAAAATTTTCGCGGGTAATGTCCAGCTTGGGATAGGAGAACGACTCGGTGAGACCGTGCTCTTCTGCGGCAGCTACTTCGGTCTTGGCCCAGCTGCTGTACTCCTTGACGTTGGCGGGCAGCAGGGTTTCGCCGCCCTTGCCATCCAGCAGATAAGATTTTGTGCCTCTGCTGCGTGTGCCGATAAAGTGCTGATCGTACCAGAAAATCTGGTTGAAGTCATGCTTGCCGACAAATTTTTCGGTTTTCGGGTCGAACAGACCGCAGGTGCCGTTGCCGTCCGCGCCTGCCTTGCCAACACGTTCCCACTTAGTGCTGCCGGTCTTTGCGATGAAGAAATCGGCGTACCAATCCGGTACCATGTCGATGTCATCGAGGATGATGTTCATGTCTTTGTCGGCCAGAGCAAAGAAGGTGACATCCTCAACCTGTGTGGTTGGACCATCGCCGGAATACGGGTCATATACCGGCTTTTTCGCGTTTTTGAAGAGCACGAACACATTGCTGTTTGGCTCATACGTCGCAAGCTCATAACCGGACGGCAGCTTCATCGGCGTCAGTTTGCCGGTTTCATCGGCGAACCAGTAGCTGGGGTGATGATCAGTGTCGTACTGGCTAACCAGTGTTTCCGTGCCGTCAAGCGCAATGTAATAATCGTACTCCACCGGAACAACCGGCTTGCCGGTCGATTTATCCAGAATACCATACTTGTGTGTGCTGTCAGATGTTAGGTTAACCAAATACTGTTTCGTGTTGAGGTTCGAGAGGATAATCTCGCAGTTTTCACCGGTAAAGCCGAGCGTTTTCACCTGACCGTAATCCTTGATCTCCTGCTGTACCTTAGTCATAGCCGATTGCAGCGTATCCTGTGCCGAACTGGACAGTTCCGCCGCCTGTGCCGAGAACAGCAATGCACCGCTTACCACAACACCGAGTAACGCCTTCTGAAACCGTTTCATATTTTTCCTCCTTTTCACTGTTAATGCTTATACTCTCTATCCTGTATATGACAATAACGAATGCCATCGACAGCACGGCCGCTGCTGCGGTGGGGTCATTGCCATATATCAGCTTAGACGCTTGTTCCGCATGGTTTGTTCCGCCTGTTTCAAAATTTTTTTCGGACATCGAACCGGTACGCCAAATGCATAGCCGGAACGCATGGAACGCGTACCGTATGCGCGTTTCTGCACAGGAGAACTGTTATATTTATTGTATAGCTTTTTCCGGAAGGACGCAACAGGAAAGCAGCAGAGGCGGGATTGAAAAATCCTCAAACCGGCAGCGCACATGTTTGACAGACCGTGCCCGTTCTGGTATAATATTTACACGCCGCCATGGCGGAACTGGTAGACGCAGGGGACTTAAAATCCCCCGGAGTTAAACCCGTGCCGGTTCGATTCCGGCTGGCGGCACCAAGAAAAAGCGCTGTATTCGCAAGATACAGCGCTTTTTTGTTGCAAATTTTGAGTGTCCGGAAAGTCTTTCTAACAGATTTCTAACAAATCGAATTTCCAGTTAATCATTGCGGGTGTAGAATGTGGCGCGACCGGAGCCGTGACGGATGATTGCGCCTTCCTTGATCAGCTGACGCAGAGCGCCCTCCACAGAGGTTCGGCTGATGGTCGGGCAGAGTTCCAGCAACCCGCTTTTGGTAAATTTCCCAATTCGTCCGGATACTGCGCGGCGTACGGTTTCGACCGCGTTCTGTCTGCCGCCGACAATATCAATTCGCTCTTCAAAGTCACGATATGTGGCCAGAATGATGCGAAGAAGATACTTAATGAACGGCGTAGGATCTTCTTGATTTTCATGCCAGCCGGCCCGACATTGTTCGAGAGCGGCATAATATAGATCTTTATTCTTGGCGATTTTGCTTTCGAGCGAAATATATCGCCCAATCACATATCCTGCGCGATACAGCAGCAGCGTTGTCAACAGGCGGCTCATGCGGCCGTTGCCGTCATTGAATGGATGGATACATAGAAGGTCGTGAATAAATACAGGAATGAGGATTAAATCGTCAATCTCCTGAGCGGCAGAAACACGGTTGTAGTTCTCGCAGATACTGTCAATGGCAGCAGGTGTTTCATAAGGTGGAAGTGGTTCAAAAAGGATAAAAGCACGTCCATTCGCATCGACAGCGCTGATAAAGTTCTGAGAATTCTTAAATTGTCCACCGATAGATTTCTCAGAATAGCGATACAGGTCACGATGTAGCTGTAAAATATAGCTCGACCGCACCGGAATATACTCGTAATTTTCATGGATGGTGTTCAAGACATCACGGTAGCCCATGATCTCCTGCTCATCACGGTTATGAGGCGTGGTTTTATCCTGTACCAGCTGTTTCAGACGTGTATTTGTTGTCCGAATGCCCTCAATTTCATTGGACGCTTCCGTGCTCTGTATTTTTGCAATCTCGATCAAACGATCTAAATCAGCTGGTTTCTGCCGCAGGTACATCTCCTGACGACCTTTGTATTCGTGAAGCTGCGCTACAAGTCCCAGCAGCTCACTGTCCCATGTACGGCCTTTCAGCCGAGAATAGTCGAATATCCGCATTGCGCTCACCTCGTGTCCTTTCGCTCATATTATACCCTGTTTTGAGGGATAATACAATGCAGAAAGCGCTAAATTGCCTACCATTGAGTGGATAGCAATTAAGTTCTTTTAGGTATCGGCATTTGCGGTTTTCCCTGACTTTGAATATATTGCATGATAAAATTAATACAGTTTTGCACAAATATGTACTCGAAGGTTTTATAACTTAGTGTTGTTTCAAATCCATATTTGTCTATATTATAAGTGATTTAATACAAATAACTCGCTCATAAAATGTGAGCAAAGCAGAAAATCTCGCTCTGATTTTGCACAATTGATTTTGAAATTTGCTATTTTGCGATTCAAAGCCCAGTATCGCATCTTTTGACGTGATACTGGGCTTCATGTTTAATTCCATTCCTCGGACAGAAGAAAATTGCGGATGTTTCGGTGCTTGATACCATTTCGGCTCATATCGAATTCATCGAGTGAAACAACGTACTTCGGGAAGTTATCACGAATAGTATCGTATGCGCCGAATTCACGATTCACCGTTTCTTCCGATGCCAGCAGATAAGTGACCTGAACATACAGTTTTTCACCGCGTTTGTCGCATACAAAGTCGATTTCTTTATCGCCTGTTTTGCCGACAGTGACCTTGTAGCCTCGGCGCAGCAATTCCAGATACACGATATTCTCCAAGATGAGATTGATATCCCGCATATTGCCGCCGAAAACAGCCTCGCGGATACCGTGATCGGCAATATAATACTTCTCGTTGGAAGCGAGAATCTGCTTGCCCTGCAAATCTTCTCGCTTCACCTGATAAAACAGATAAGCCTCGCAGCAGTATTTGATATAGTTCAAGATCGTTTCTGGGGCGACGGTGCGCTGCTCGCTTTTCAGAAACTTTGCAAGAGAAGTTGCGGAGAAGGTTGTACCGACATTGGCGATCACATAAGCAATAATTCGCTCCAGCAAATCGACATCCCTGATTTTATTTCGCTGCACGATGTCCTTAAGCTGGACAGAGTTGAATAGATCGTGAAGGTATTGCTTAGATGGAGCATCTGCGTAGCGGAGGTTCGCAAGGTAAGGCATGCCTCCGGCAAGCAGGTATTTTTGGAAACACTGCTGGCTGGATTCACTGGGGGCAATTGAACGATATAACTCCATGAATTCGCCGAATGAGAACGGGTAAATCACGAACTCCACATATCGCCCACCCAAATAAGTCGCAAGCTCACCGGACAACAGCTTTGCATTTGAGCCGGTGATGTAGATGTCGCAATCTAACGAAACGCGGAAAGAGTTGATGCACTTTTCCCAGTCCTTGACTTCTTGTATCTCATCAAAGAACAGGTAGACCTTGCCTTCCATTGCCGCAGCTCGCTTGGTGATCTCATCGTGCAGAGCCTGAGCGGTTTGTAGACGAGAATAGCTCATATCTTCAAAGTTGATGGAGATAAACTGCTCAGGGCTGACACCGGACTCCATGAGTTCCTGTTTGATCAGTTCCAGCATGACCGACTTTCCACAGCGGCGGATACCGGTCATGACCTTGATAAGATCTGTTCCGATAAACGGACGGATGCGGCTCATATATAATTCGCGTTTGATCATAAAGCTTAGCTCCCTTCCTGTGGCTGACCATAGCATATCACATTCACGGATGATACTCAATAATAAAATTTGAATTTTATAAGTTATAACTGTTAAAATTCAAAATTCGACAAAGAATTTCAGACCCTTGTAAAAGGACTCCGCCCATAAAAGCTTGTCGCGTATAAAGAGAGAAATCGCCCGGTTACATACATAACCGAGCGATTTTCTTTACCTGTTTTTGCAGTTGTCGCAGCGCTTTTTGCAGCGTTTGCCGGGTTTTTCGCCAAAAAATTCGCGAATCATGCCCCAGCGGCATTTGTGATTTTCGCAGGCGTAGTCATGCAGAGCCTCGAGCGCATGCAGACGCTCTTTGAGCTCGGCGCCTTTGAGGTCCAGCTGATTTTCCTTGATGAGGCGGCGGTTGATGGTGTTAGTGTATATGATGACACGCTCGCCTTTATGCTTGCGTAGCTGTTTGCAGATGATCTCACGTTTGCGCTGTTCAATCAGGTCGGCGTCCTTGCGGCTACCCAATCCATGCCCGACCTCAATGGCGCGCAGCTCAATGTTATCGCGCGTAACACTCCCGCGGATAACCGTAGCGTCCTCGATGCTCAGCTTTTCGAGAATGTATTGTTCGGTCGAGGGGGTTGCAGTGAAGGCACCGACGACCGGCGGATTCGAAAGGCTCTGCACGAACTCTCGGATCCGCAGGTAGTCCTCGCGAAATCCGGGGCCTTGCTTGCAGACGCAGTGCGCCTCATCAATCATGACACCCGCGAGATCAGCCTTGCGGAGCGCCACCTGTACCTTGCGATTCTGTAGCATCTCCGGCGTGACGAACAAGAGCAGCAGTTCGTCCTGCTCGATGCGCGCGAGGATAGTTTTTCGCTCGGTCGAGGATTGCAGGCAGTTCAGGCAGGCGGCGGCAACGCCCTTGTCCTGAAGCTGGCGAACTTGATCGAGCTCGAGCGCAAGGTGCGGTTCGATAACGACAACGAGGCGCTCCTGCACCATAGCGAAGGTCGTGAAGACGAGCGATTTTCCGGCCGAAGTGGGCATCAGCGTTAGCAGGTTGCGGCCAGTGAGCAGGGTGTTCAGGGCCTCCTTCTGGAAAGGACGTAGGACCTCGATGCCGAGCGTGTGCAGGGCTTTTTTTAACTCCATGTTTTCTCTCTCCTTTATATATAGTGCGGGACTAATGAACCGGTCAAAATGGCTTCACAAGCTCACGATCTGCACGCGCGGCTGAAAGCCGTAAAGCCGCTTTTTGAACCGGTTTTCCTAATTTTTAATGGGGTTAAAATGTTTTGATTTTGCGGCATGAAGCGGTTATTCGCCTGTTTCACAACCGTCGGGCAGACAAATCAGCGCATAAGAGATGGACAGTCGAGAACGACCACGGACGTTCTTCGAGACGGTTTTCATCATACTGTTGTTAAGCAAGTAGCGGCGGAACTCGACGGAGTCACCTGCCCGCAGACCAAGCCGCCGCGTCATAAATTTTGGAAAATCTTCCTTCAGCTCGAACGCAATGAAGGTATCTCCCTGGCTGTCGGTGTAACGGAAGCCCAACTGCTCCGGGGTCATCTCCGAGGCGTCCGGCGCAATAAGAGAGTCGTACTGGGCGGTGTCGCGAACGATGTCAGGCGCCATGGCGAATCGGCGCTGACGCTCGGCCTGCTGATCCTCGCGAGTTGCGATAAGGCGCTGCGCCCAGTCGGTCAGAGGGCCGGTATGTTCAGTGACGCCGAACAGCTCGTCGTCGAACTCCTGCGCGATGGCCCAAAGATATGCCTGCTCGTAGCGAACACCGTCGAGGGAAAGCCGCTCGATGTGCGCGCTGATGTACGCAGCCAAATGCTCGGCGCTTTTCATCAGCGACCCGAATGCATTGCGGAGGACAGTGATGTGCTCAGGATTGACGTTCTCGAAGGTCGGCCAGTCCAGGGCGGAAATCGCGTTTTCGGCAGGCAGGGCATTTCCGGTCAGCAGCGGAGGGTATTAAGTGGGTGTTTGGAAATGCCACTGTCGAGAAGTTCGCAGTGGCTGTTTTGAACTGCGCGAGTCAGCTCACGCTGAACCGGCTCACTATCCAGATGAACAACGACCGGCAGACCATTGACCTTCTCCAAGGTCTGGATGTCCTTTTTCTCCTGAAGCGAAATCTCAAGGAGGCGGACGGCGCTCTGCCCATCACTGCGGCCGAAAGCGAAACCACCGAGGACATTACGGAGCAGGCCACGCTGCATTTCAGCCGCTGTCTCGTTCTCGCTGAGCCGCAGAGCTGGGTAGAAGAACGGCTTGGCATCGTCCTCCAGCAGTGGCATCAGGGATGCCAGAACCGCAGTGTGCATCGCCCACACGATCGCGGTGGGCGTTTCGCGGAGGGCGGCTGTAACCTGTTCTATAGAGGGCGGCACGAGGAAACAGGTGTTGGTTCTGAGCTGATTGCGCCATGTGGACATACGGTCTACAAAAATTGGGTTTTTCAGGAAATCAAGAGCCGTCAGCTGGCGAGCTGTCTGAACGAGGGCGCGCTCCTTGCCAGAGAGGTTGATTCCAGCGATACCCACGCCGTTCTCGCTGACCGCTGCCTGAACAGCCGACAGAAGGACTCCTTTTTTGTACGCAAAAACCTCAATTTCGTAACGAATCAGGCACTTGTCGCACATGACGATGATGTTGGGCGCCGGAGGCGGCAGCATCTCGAAATAAGTATCGCCGTGGTCAGCCAGTCCGCGCTTGTCGGCGTGAAGCTTTTCGGCGGTGTTGATCTGACCGCGCACAGCGGCCTTCCAGTCGTCGATAACCTCTAGCTGGTCGTCGGCGAGCATGTCGCGCGAAAAATTGCGGGTGAAGGCCTTCGGTGCCTCAAAAATGAAAGCCTCACGGTCGAGGATTGCCTCGAATAGTTTCTTGATGATTTTACGTGCGCCTTCTATAACTTTTTTCTTCATTTTAATCTTCCTTTCTGAGAAAAAAGGGAGAAATACTCCCTTTTTAGTTGTTTTCGCCCGTCATAAGTGCTGCACTCATGATTTCGAGTGCATGCTCCTTGCTACGGGCATCGACATGCGCATAGCGCGTCGTCGTCAAATACGAGGCATGCCCGAGGTAGCTCTGAATTTCGCGCAGACTGCATCCCTCGTGGAGGAGCAAGGTCGCGCAGGTGTGCCGAAGGTCATGAAAGCGGATTTTCGGCAGGTCACTGTGCGCAATCCGCCAGCGAAAGTGGTCAGACACATACTCGGGCGAGAGCAGCTTGCCATTCGCATCGACGAACACATAGTCTGCGTCTGCGGTTCGGTATCGGCGCTTTTTCGCTCGATTTTCCTCGATTTGAGCCTTGCGGCGTTCCAACCGCTGACGGATATCGTCCGACAGTGGGAATGCGCGGCGGCTCGCCTCGGTCTTGAGGTCGTTGCTGCGGATAAGCTGGCGTTTACCGTTAATCCGGACTTCGGCGACCTTGTGCCGGATTTGGAGGGTGCCGGTCTCGAAGTCGATGTCCAGCCAGCGGAGTCCGAGGATCTCGCTGCGGCGCAGACCGTAGATGACTCCAATTCGGACGATATCCTCAATCGGGTCGCCCTCGAACAGCCGGAACAGCTGTCCGATCTGCTCCACGGAGAGTGTTTCGCCTTGGAACGTTTCGACACGAGGCGCTTTTACGCACTTTACGGGGTTTAAAATGGGTGCGCCGTTGCGGATCTCATCATTGAACACCGACTTGATTAGGGTTAGATGATGGTTCACAGTATTGGCGGACAGGCCTGCATCAAGCAGGAACGCGCAGTAGCTTTCCAGGGCGGTGGGCGATACCTCGTTCATAGTCAGGTCGAGCTTGCGGAAATACGGCAGCAGGCGTGCGGTAATATGCTCGTAGCCCTCGAAGGTGGAGGGTGCCACCTCGGAGCGCTTGCGCGTCATCCAGCGGCGGACGACCTCGTCGAACGGTACCTCACCGACTTCGGCCACAGCCCAGCCGGCTTGGCGGGAGCGGCGGTCGTAGTCCGCCTGCAACTCAACTAACTTCGCGTCGAGCAGCTGCTTGGCGCGGCGCTGGTTGCCCTGCACCGGCAGTCCGGTGCTGACCCATTTCTGGTGCAGCTTGCCTGTGCTGTCTGGGATGCGGAGGACCATATAGAACCGGCCGTTCTTTTCCTGCAGCGTGCCGGTAACGGTTGGTTTAATATGCCTCATTTCTGTTTTCATCTCCTTTACAAAGGATAAAAGTTATGATAAACTGATATATATGAAAAATCCGGCCGGATTTGTTTACTTATTGTGCAAATATCATATCACGCAGAGGACGTTCTGACGATGCAGTTTTAGGGCGTTCTGGTTACACACTCACGGGGGATTTATTTTGAGACTAGTATTAGACAAAGAGAAACGGCCGCAGCCCGAAGGGACTACGACCGTAAATAACGATATTTTCCAGAGTGAGCAGCACCGAGGGGTACGCTTGGTACTGGATCAGCTGCATACTTTTTTCACAGCATGCGAGCTGATGGACCTGCCGTTCGATAATCCGTTTGCGTTCTTTGTAAAACTCGATGACGTACTCCACCATCCGGACAAATTCAGCTTGGACGGCAAACCGGCAGACCTGAATGAACACCGATTTCTTCCCATGGGAGTGCTGTTGCTGTATGCGTGCTACGGCAACGACCTGTTCGCGTTATCCGATGCGGCGCGTGATGCTCATTTCAGCACATTGTGGCAGCAGCCCTCTCTGCGGTATATCGAAGAAGAACTGGATCGGCTGGGCATCAAGCAGACAATCTGCCGACTTGTTGCGCGCACAGAGCGGCGAGATATTTATCGGCTTTACCCGGAGCTGATTCAGTTCAATGAGAACAACACCTGCTTCAGTCTGAGCAATGGTACACTCCCGCTGCAGGATGTCGCGTGCAGTGTGGAAATGCCTGATTTTTTCGTTCAGGACTTGTATCACCTGTTTCTCTCCTATTACGAAGCGCAACATGGCGCAACATGCTCTATTTCCGCGGAGGCGAAACTCCCGGAGGTGGCACAGCAAATGACGGTGTATATGGAAGGATTGCTCAAGCTGCGTGCTTTAGAACGAGATGCAGTAGAAGATACTGAACAGCTATCCAAGCATGTGGTGAAATTACTTGATTTAGCCAAAGCTTATCCTTATTTGTTCCATTCAACGGCATGCTGTCCGTTACCGCCTTGCTCTGAACTTAAAAAGTTTTATACGCAGGTTCATAGTGATAAACCTGTTGAAACTAATCGGCTTGGCAGTAAGAAAGCACGGGATACAGCATTAGCCAGTCTGGCAAATGCAATCAGTCCGTTTTCGAAGGACCAATTCGATGGATTGGTTAACCGGCTGCAGCAACTGCTGCACAGCTATGCAGATAACCCGGTATTTCAGTTTTTTGATACCGCATACAAACAGTTGGTAGTATTTCCGGCGTTTCGGAGAATAGCCCCGGCATATTTCTGGAGACTGTTCGTTCAACACGCCGATCCTCTCTATAAGCAGAAAACTTATCTGGTATCGGATTCGCCCAAAGCCGCCGATTTCTCGCTCGCGCCATTTATTCGGCCAGGTTTTGCTAATCTGCAGAGCGCGGAACGCACATCCAATAAACGTGCAGAGCATCAATGCAGGCTGTATGAGGAACTGGTGAAGTATTTCGAGGAGAACGGCAAAACGGTCATACCTGGTGCGGATATGGCTGAAGAGATGAAGCAGCCGGTCAGCCTGCATTTTCTTCAAAAGCATTTGCTTGTGAACTTCGATATTTACACAGATACCGGTAGTACCGGCGTGACGCTGTCGAATGAGGTTCCGCTTTACCGTTTGTTCAAGCCGCTGTACGATGCGCTGACTTCGATGGATGGCGAGCTGTGGAAACAGATGCCGTACAGCGAATCATCTTCGGTCACGCTTGAACAGGCCGATGAGTTTTACTGTAGGAAACGCAGTGATACCGATGCATTGAGTTTCCTGCGTGAGTCTATGGGTCAGCCACCAATCGAGCGAAAGAAAAACTTGACGCTCGAGCAATGCAAGAGCTTTGTGGATGCGGCCTTGATAGCAAAAGACGGTTCGCTGACCGAGCGCATCAATACCTATATCGCAGAACATAAGGAACTGTCCGAGTACGCGGAGCAATCCGAAGAAAACCGCAAGATTCTGCATTGGACGATTTACCGTATGGCGTTGGAACGCTGTGCATATTCGCTTTCCCGCTCGCTGATGGAGCAGTTTATACAGATACTGGACGGGTGGCTCGGCGAACAGGATCTCGAGAACCTGTGGACTATGTTTTTTGAGGAACACAAGGAAGCATTCGTATGGAATACGATAGCAGACAAAATCCGATTTGGCCCTGTGCAGATGTATGGGCGTATCCTATGTAAAATTGATTTGCCAGCGGCTCAGCTGCCTGCACCGCAGGAGGTTGCAAAGAACTGCGGTATGGTGCTCCTCGACGGAGAGAATGCGGACAGTTATGCAGAGTATATTGCGGAACTGGAGCCAAACCATGTTCTGGCAATGTACAGACTGAAAACGCCCGATAAGGACTGGTCGGAGGAAGGCACAAAAGCCGCCCTGCTGGCTCAGCAAAGCGGCTTTTCGGGCGTCGTTATTCCGGGGTATACCTTATATAAAGAACTGGTGCAGGATACGGATGACGCAGAATCTATCCATCTGAAACTCTGGGCGCAATATCATATGCAGTATACGGCAGCAATTCGGAGTATCGGAGCGGAATGCGGTAACGATTTCGCCATGATCGGCGAGGTGGAGTGTCGGGACAATGAACCGGCGACACTGAACGCGCTCAATGTCATCAGCTTCTGGCTGGCGCAGGACGGTGCGGATGCAGTCATTGTCCGATATGACGGTGCGCTGACGGGGCAAGTTGTCAGCCATATCGCCGCACTGGCTGGACAGCTGGCCGTGCCGCTGTTCCTGCAATCGGAAACCATGAGCTTTGAGCAGGAATGCGATTTGCTTGCCGAGACTGCTATCTTCGGCTATGCGCAGCCGCTGCAGATCAGCTGACACACGCAAGAGCCTGCTCGAGCCGCTGCAGACTGTGGGCATTCTCGCTGATCTCCGGGTGTATGTAGCGGGATGTGGTGATCGGATTGGAATGCCCCATATAGGCCTGAATATCCGTCGTTTCGCAGCCTCGCTGTGCCAGACTGGTTGCGCAGGTGTGACGCAGATCATGAAAGCGGATATGCCGCAGGTCATGTTCCTTCAAGAACTGCCGAAACTGTCTCCTCAGACATTCCGGGTGGAGTGGCAAACCGTAGCGTGCTGTCAGTATCGGACCGGACAGACGGCGTGGCTGATGCTTGCGCAAAAGCTGTTCCACCTCCGAATGCAAAGGGAAGGAGCGGTAGCTGGACTGGGTTTTCAGCTTGTCGCTGCATATCGTGCGGCAGCGCCCGGATTCGTCATGGACTCGCTTAGCACTATGCCGTACATGCAGTAGCTTTTTCTCCCAGTCGACGTCTTCCCAGCAGAGACCGCAGATCTCGCCGATGCGCATGCCGTACAGGAGCGCCAGTAGTACGGGAAGATGCAAGCCTGTTCCGTTCAGTTCCTTCAGCAGCTTTTGCTGTTCTGCGGCAGAGTACGGACGCGGAATATTGCGTTCCACGCGCGGCAGCTGCACACCGCAGATTGGATTGCTGCGATTGAGTCCGCAGCTGCAGGCGGAGGTAAATGCGGTCTGCAATAATTTAAAGTGCATCTGCACCGTGCGCGCTGAATAGCCATACGCGAGCATTGCATCACGGTATTCCTCCATTGCCATAGGAGAAACACGGCATAATGCCAATCCCTTCTCGTCAAAGAACTGGCAGGCGTGACGAACAACAGCGGTATAGCGCACAAGGGTGCTTTCCGCAATCGACTCGCGGCAATCGTCAAGCCAGCGCTTCAGCCATTCGGATACCGGCTGATAGCGCAGCTCCGGCGAGATGTCCCACTTTTCGCACGGCTCGTCCATGCGGTTGATTTCGTAAAGCTCGGCCAGAACACGGCGGCGAGCCTGCTCGACCTTTCTGTAGGACTGATCGATTTTCAGACCGGTGCTTTGCTGATAACGGACACGGCAGTTATTCTCGTCATACTTGACGCGGAGATACCAGTATCCGTTTACGCGCACTGCGCTGACGACGATATTTGTTTTCATGACAGGAACCTCCTCTGATAATGTATTTACAGGATACTGGAATCCTCGATTTTCTGCGATGCAGTTACAGCGCGGAATGGGTACACACTTTATTTACGGGCAAGCTGATAAAACATTGTCCGCTTCATGCCGGTTCGCCGCATGGCCTCCCGTGCGGTGATTTTGCCGGCTTGCCAGAGCGCAAGGACTTCCTCCCAGTTGTCCGGCAGGGAAGTGGAAGGCCGCCCGAGGTGTTTTCCTTTGGCTTTCGCGGCGTCAATGCCCTCACGCTGCCGCTGATGGATGGTCAAGCGCTCCTGCTCGGCGATCGTGCCGAGGACTTCAATCAAAATGTTGTTGACCATCTCGAATACCCATTCCTGCCCCGGCGGCAGATCCATCATGGTGGTTGGCAGATCAATTACCTTAAGGTGGATATTGTTCTCCTTGAACCATTGCAGCTCGCTGTGAATATCGGCTTTGCTACGGCTGAGCCGGTCGAGCGACTTTACGACAAGCGTATCGCCGGAGCGCAGCATGGCAGACTTGAGCGCCTGATAGCCGGGACGGTCAAGATTTTTGCCGGACTCCTTATCCGTGATGATTTCTCGATCATCTGCGCCGAGCGCGCGAAAGGCCTCCAGCTGACGATCAAGATTTTGCTCGCGCGTGGAAACGCGAGCGTAGTAGAATGTTTTGTGCACCATATCACCTCAAAAAAGTGTCCGGAAAGGTCTTACGCTTTCCGGACATTTCCGTTTATTACAGACGGACCTTTTCGGACAGATTTTTGCTGCGGATTTACACTGTCCGAAAAGGTAGACCTTGTTGGATGCTTAGTCATCGTCAATGATGTCGGCGAGCAGGCCGATAACAGTCAGCACGCCGAGAATGATTTTGCCTGGGTTCAAACTTTCACCTCGTTTCAGTTATCTGAAAAGTTCTCGACGGCCTCGATGATGAGGTCAACCACTGCGCCGATAGCTTGGAAGATCGGGCCGAGTGCAATCATGCGCATCGCCTCCTTGTATTATAAAATAGTAGTTTTTAAAGTCCCTCTCCAAGGACTGTGCTACAC
>ERZ773210.2359-NODE-2359-length-15552-cov-3.120023_pt1 | contig 15552 bp, 14 predicted proteins | sample MGYA00580528_ERZ773210 | MGnify/ENA primary metagenome ERZ773210 (study PRJEB29015, sample SAMEA2737769) | human gut metagenome | biome: human gut; feature: human-associated habitat; material: faeces | place: China | collected 2012 ...
GGATTAGCAGTAGATAGTTTAATTCTAAATGAATAATCATTTTTAGCAATGGAATTTTTAATAAATTTTTCAAACATATTATCTGGCATACATGATCTCAAAATTCCATAGTTAGCCGCATATTTTATTAAGTCATCCACTCCATCTAACATAAAAAAAACAACTCTCTCCTTATTAACATTATTTTGATTTATAAAATTGCATATTTCTATTGTATAAATAGATGCAACAATTAATATATCTTCATCTCCCACATTCAAATTTTTAGATGCTATGATTTTTTTCCCACAATGTATTTCTTTTGTTGGATTACTCTCAATAAACGCATCAACATTATTTATTCCAATATATTCTATTACTTTCTTGGAATAATTACCTGTTCCCCAAATGTAACATTTCTGCATATGTCTCCTCCACATCATAAACAATTCTGCTTAAATTCGGAATCATAGCTTCTTCTGTATAGTTTTTTTCAATATACTTGACAGCTTTGTTTATCATATCCTTCAAATCGTAGTTATTGTTATACACCTTTTCTAATTCATTCAACCAACTACCAGTATCGCTCAAAATAATTGCCTGAGATTTGTCAAAAATTTTCTTATATAACTCTGTTGGTGATGCTATAGATACCACTCCTACTGCTGCGGCTTCAAAAAACTTTATTTCAGAACGTGCTTGTGAAAAATCATCCATTACTAAAGGAATTAAGTTTATATCAAGTTTAGAATACTCTTCCATGAGTTTGTATCCATCCATGTATGTAGAAATCCTAATTTGATTTTTGAATTCTTCCCGGTTCAACGGACTTGGTATATCACTCATACCTATAACTCTTAGTCTTGCATCTTTATGCCTCATTAAAAAAAAAGCTATATCTGATGCAATCATTTCCAAATCCCTGTAATGAGATTTCCCTCCAAAATAACCAATAATAAAATCGTGCTCTGTTGCAACTTGTCTTTTTTGATTTCTCAAAGCCACAGATAACTCATACTGTACTGTGTCCATAAAATTGTTAACACGGTATACCTTTTTGTGAAATGCTTTCCACAATCCATTTTTTAAATAATCCGTTGTCGTAAGAATCATATCAACCTGATTCAAAATTTTTTGATATATATTTCCCCAATATAAATTCAACTCTTGCCTTTCGTCACATTTGTAATCTTTATTAAATCTCCAATCGTCAATATCATATAATATAGGAATATTTTTTTCACGTATACAATTCAAAAGTTCGTTAATTTCATAACATATAACACGTTGAAATATAATAATATCGACATTTTCTAAATTGGATAATACAACATTTATATTACACATCTCAAATATATATGCATTATATCCCAACAATCTATTAATAGTTTTCACCATATTTTCAGCTCTATATCGTATAGAAGCATTATATCTGTTTGATACTATATATATGATATTTTTTTCCCCCCGTAAATGTTGTCTATTCAATTCATCAATTCTTTTGTATAAAGGATTTTCCGTTGCATATCTAATATACGAAACATTTTCTACATCATTCATATGCTAATACTAACCTCTTTGTTTTATAATCCACTCTATAAAATCCCTGACAGCACCTTCGCCGCCTTTATATTTAGATACATAATCACTTATATTTTTAATTTCATCAACTGCATCAGAAGGACATCCTGTTATCCCACATTTTTTCATAACTTCAAAATCATTTAAGTCATCACCAATATAAGCAACTTCCTCAAATGGTATACCATATAACTCGACCATTTGTTTTATTGTCTCTACTTTATCGCTTACATTCTGATAAACATAATCTATCCTTAATTCTCTAGCTCTAATCTCTACTATATCCGATTTTCTTCCCGTAACAATTGCCGTTTTAATATTATTTGTATGTAATATCTCATTAATCGCATATCCATCCTTAACATTAAAGGCTTTAAATTCTTTTTCTCCAGATCCAATATAAATTTTTCCGTCTGTTAAAGTTCCATCTACATCCATAACAAATAATTTCATTTGTCTCTCCTAAACTATCCCTGCATTTACAATCATCTGCCATGTTATGGCTCCTATAACCCTATTGTTATCATCCACAACAGGATAATTATTGATATGCCTTTCTTTAAGTTTTTGCAAAGCATTTATAGCCAAAATATCTTCACTAATAGTATATGGATGATGTGTCATTGCATCATCAACTGTTCCATTGTATAAATCAATGTGTTTTTCAATTGCACGACGTAAATCTCCATCTGTAAGCAAGCCTATTAATTTATCATCTCCATCTACTATAACAAGCATGCCAAGTGTTTTTCTACTCATCTCCCAAATAGCATCAGACATTAAACATCCACTTTTTACTATAGGGATATCATCTTCACTTGCCATCAAATCTTTAACTCTAATAAGCAATTTTTTGCCAAGCGAACCAGCTGGATGAAACAATCCAAAATCTTCTTTTGTAAAGCCATAAATCTGAGATGCTACTACTGACAATGCATCACCATATGCCATAACTGCCGTTGTACTTGATGTAGGTGCAAGTTTAAGATTACAGGCTTCTGGTACATTCGGCATCAACTGTGCCACATCGCACTCCTTGGCAAGTGTAGAATCTATACCTGCAGTTATAGCTACTGTAGTCGCACCAATTATCTTTAGCGGTTGTAATATTCTAAGTATCTCATCCGTTTCCCCACTATTACTAATTAGAATCACCACATCATCCGCAGAAACCATCCCCATATCACCATGCTGTGCTTCAGCTGGATGTAAGAAAAAAGATGGAGTTCCAAGACTCGCTAATGTTGCACTTATCTTTTTAGCAACATGTCCTGACTTACCCATACCACAAAGTATTACCTTACCTTTGCAATTCGTTATTAAATATAGTATTTCTTCAAAATCCTGACCAATGCTATCCTTCAGTTCAATTAATGCATTAATTTCTATGTCTATTACTCTTTTTGCCTCATCTATATTATTCATTTATATTACACCTCTAATTGCCAGACACTTTTCCAATAACTCTCTTACATTGTCTATTTTTATCATATTAGGGCCATCAGATAACGCAATATCTGGATTCATGTGCGTTTCTATAAACAAACCATCAGCACCTGCTGCCATTGCCGCCTTTGAAAGGTATGGCACATATTCCCTATTTCCAGAAGTAGATGTTCCATTACCACCAGGCTTTTGAACACTGTGTGTTGCATCAAATATAACAGGATGCCCTAGTTTTTTCATTTCTACAATAGCTGTCATATCAACTACTAATGTATTATATCCAAAAGATGTACCTCTTTCACATAACATAATATTACTGTTTCCACTACTCTCCAACTTATTTACCACATTTTTCATATCCCAAGGTGCCATGAATTGTGCCTTCTTAACATTAATTTTTTTACCTGTTTTTGCAGCTGCTATCAGCAAGTCTGTTTGTCTACACAAAAATGCTGGAATTTGAATTATATCACATATATCCTTAACAACATCCGCCTGCCACGGTTCATGTATATCTGTTGCAATTTTCAAATCAAACTCAGACTTTGCCTTATTCAAAATTCTTATCCCCTCATCAATTCCAGGTCCACGATATGAATCTATACTTGTCCTGTTTGCTTTATCAAATGATGCTTTAAAATAATATTCAACTGGCAAGTCTTCTGTTATTTTTTTTAATTTTTCAGCCAAATCCATTATCATCGTCTCAGACTCAATAACACATGGCCCTGCTATCAAAATCATATCTTTCATTTATCCAAGTCTCCCCTTCTTCAGTTCTGCTTCGACCAATTTTACATGTTCAGGTAAATCCACACCTATCGAATTGTACTTTGTCTCTATTACTCTAATTTTATATCCATTTTCAATCGCCCTTAACTGCTCCAATGACTCTGCCAATTCCAACGAACTTTGAGGCAGACTTACATATTTTTTCAGAAATTTTTTTGTATATCCATAAACTCCTATATGCTTATAATAATTTATTAATCTATCATCTCTATTATACGGAACTGCATATCGTGAAAAATAAATCGCATCACCATTTATGTCTGTAATTACTTTAACTGTATTAGGTGCAAAATAATCATCGCTAATTTCACATCTCTTTTTTAATGTAGCAAACTGAACCTTATCATCATTGAAAGCAGAAATCAAATCTTCTATCATCTCTGTTTTAATGGTTGGTTCATCTCCTTGTATGTTTAACACTATATCGCAGTCAATATCTTTAGAAGCTTGATAGACTCTATCCGTGCCACAATTACATTGACTAGTCATTATTGCCTTCCCCCCAAATGTCTCAACGCAATCAAATATTCTCTTATCATCCGTTGCCACATAAACATCGTAAATCTGTTTCACTGATAATACTCTTTCATATACATGCTGAATCATAGGTTTGTTACAAATCATAGCAAGTGGCTTGCCAGGAAATCGCGAAGATTCATATCTAGATGGTATTACAGCAATTATTTTTTTCATCATTCACTCCTTATTCAAACAAAGAATCAAAATCAACACGCGGAAATACCTCTAATGCCCCACCACGAGTAGCATTGAATATCTTAATATTATTTTTTTCCGCATATTTTTGCACCGCTTGATAATCCAATATCATACTATATACATTATGATCTTTATTATCAATCACCTTATCTTTAAAAAAATAATTTTGGTTAGATCCTTTTAAATAATTGCAATCCACACCTAACAAATATATCTCCTTAAATCCCATATATATAGCAATTTGTAAAGCTACAAACGTAACTGTCACTCCAGCGTTTATTTTATTTTCTATATCTTCTGGAATATCAGGCATCTCATCAAGCGGATTTGTTATGCAATGCAGTTTATAATATTCACATAACAACTCATCAGCAGAAAATGTATTTACATCACTGATAAACTTGTACGCAGAATTATTTTCAGAAATATTTTTCTTATTTTTCTCTAAAAAATCAGCATCAATTGCAACAAAAGCGTTTGGCTCCCATTGCTCCTTCAATTTTAAAATTCCATTAACGCCAAATGTAAAAATTTTCTGTTTATCCAAAACCAACAAATCATGTATCAACAAACTCGGTCCCGTTGCAACTATAAAACATTTTTGAAATTCATACTTATTTTTAAGTTTATACAATTTTTTATTAAAGTAATATCTACCAGCGAATTTTGAAAAGTCACTTATGTCTTTATCTGAAAAATCATTTATGTCTTCAACTTCATTTAAGTTTATTATTTTAGCCTCGGGATAATATTTCCTAAGCCATTCTCTTTTAGCGTCAAACCTGTCTAATACAAAAACAACCTTCTTCCCATATGTATTGCAATAATCCAAAGCCAATAATGTCAATGCATTTATCTCTTTAAAATATACGGTTTGTTTATTATCGAATGCATTTTCAAAAACTTTTTTATAAGAAAAATCACCATACCCTATAAATTCTGATGGCATATCAGTAAGATAAGAATATTGATAAATTTCATTGCCCTCTAAAAATGAACCTATTGTGTTATCATAAAAACATGTAACAATAATAAATGTATCATTATACTTCTTCTTATACTCTAATAGATTTATCACTTTCTTATTACAATATCCATTTTTTCTTTTTTCTTCATCTTGATCAATGTATGCTACAATTTTATCTTCTCCAATATAATTTGTTAAGCGTTTACCCCTATTTCCTGCTCCGTAAATAATAAACCTCATAATATTTTTCCTTTTACGTCATTCATTTATTATCAATCTTGTTACAAATTCTATCAGCCAGCTTTTCACTTGCATTCCCATTAAAAACAAGTCCGACTTTCTCATGGAATATATCAAGCCTGCTGTCATATTCATCCTGCTGAAATTGCATGATATCTTCTTCAAGCTGTCCATTATCACAGGCTATTGGGAATGGAAATTTCACATCCAGCTTAGGTGTGAATTTTTTATTATTTCCAACATCATGTCTTGGATCTGTTGCCAGATTCCACATCAAAGCCCCTCTGTCTTTTGCATATTTCTGTATGTCATCAGCATATATAAACACAGGAATATGTGCAAATCCCGCTTCAAAACATGCACTTGAATAGTCTGTTATATAGGCATCCATTGCTGCAAGTATCTCATACATATCATCAGCCTGACTTTCATCAATAAGTCTGCTCTGTACATCCGGATTCTTATACTTACTGAATGTCGGTGCTAATTGAGGGTGAACCCTTATACACACATACCATTCTCCGCCGAATTTTTTTTCAAGATTATCTATAAGTCTCTTAAAATCTATCGACCATATTTCTGAATACACACTGCGGATTCCATCCTTCGCACCTTCTCTGAAGGTCGGAGCAAACATTATTACCTTTGCATCTTCCGGAAGACTATATTTTCTATGAAATCTTTCTTTCAATGTACTTCTGTCTCCGTAAAGCACATCACATCTCGGTGCACCCGTTTTCAGAAATGTTCCCTCATAAACCAGTGCTTTGTCAAAACATTGCTCGCACCAATCAGAATCAATAACCAAATCATCTATCATATCCGAATCATTTTTACTTACCAGATATGCCATCTCTGAAAATCCTTCGCCTCTTAATAGTCCCGTACATTTAATCGCAACAGTGTAATGATTTACATTTATATAATATTGATTTTTCCTTTTACACGTTCCAAATGGTTTTCTGTAATTATCAATCCAAACTTTTGAACGTGTAAGCCAATATACTCTGCTTATCAATGTATTAGGTACTTTTTTTATATAATCTGGAAAACTTTTTCCCATATCATTAACAAACCATACAAATTGGTATTCCGGATTCATTTCATGTATTTTCATTACTAGTGGCTTGGCATTACAACCAAATCCGCCTTTTCCTTCAAATGTACATACACTTATCAGATTTTTTTTAACAGGAAATATTCTTAACAAATAAAAAAGTACTTTTTCATAAAAAGCTTTCCTTCGCCGTTTATTTATGTATTTAATTTCTTTTGATTCCGTTGCAACTACATGTTCCACTAATATCTATCTCCCAATATCATTTCTTTTTGCAATATTAACAAGCTCATCTGAAATTAATTCGCAAACTCTTTCATAATCTTCCATAAAATCAATCTCTCCCCAAAACTCGCCATTTGTCGAAATCGGTGTAGGTTTGTAATCTTCATTTTTTATCAGATATTCTATTGCTCCCTCAAAATATGAAGTAAAATTTTTTTGCTGCATAAGTATTTTAGCTGCATGCTTAATATCATTTAATACTTTTTTTGATATTTTGGCAATTCCAATAAACTCACCTTCGGCTTCACTGCATGGAATCTGTTTACTTATTTCAACAATTTTATTATCTATTGTTTTTACTTTCATTGCTTCCTCGTCACATATTTTGTAATCAACAGGAAGTACTATGTCCGCATTTTCATTTATCATCCTTTCAAATACAGATGGTGAACACAATGTATCTGCGTGCATATATATAACATCATCTTTTATATATGGCATACCAATATAAAATGAGCCCAACACATTTACCTGTTCATAAAAAGGATTAAAAACACATTTTACTCCCTCTATTTTTTCACACAGCTTTTCTATTTTTTCTGTCATATATCCTGTAACTATAATAATATCTTTTATTCCATATTCGTGTAATAATGAAATATTATACTCTAATAATTTTACTCCTTTTATTTCAACAAAAGACTTTGGCTTATCCTTTGTAAGTTCTCCTAATCTGCTTCCTTTTCCTGCTGCCATTATGATTGCCTGCATATTATTTCACCTCGTATTTAAATGGATTCACAGAAAATAGTATTGACTATATTCTGTATATCCGCTAATTTATCATTTTTTATATTACCGGTAACTTTATCACATAACATTTCAACATCACTGTGATTTATTTTCATCTGTGCCAGATTATAATTCAAATCAATACTTTGTAAATAATCTTTAATCTGTTCCTTTGCTTCTCCTGCACTTCTGACTGATTTTAAGCCCATATATTCAAATATGTTATTTATTTTTTCATCATTTACACTATATTCATGATACACCCATGACGGATATAGTGCTGCAAGTCCTGCCGCATGACTCGTATCTGTAATTCCTCCGATTGGATATTGCATCCTGTGTGGAAGACACGTTCCTACGTTAGCCAAATTTATTCCCATAATCATACTAGCATAACTTAACTGTTTTCGTGCATATATATTATCTGGATTTTCTTTTATAATCGATAAATATTTTCCAACAATTTTTATTGCTTTTTCAGAAAGCATTTCAGAAAATATATTTGACTTAACTGAAACATAGGATTCTATCGCATGAGCCAAAACGTCAAAACCTGTTTCCATAGATATTTTTACTGGAACTGTCAATGTATATAAAGCATCTACTATGGCAATTTGAGGAATTATATTTTCTCCCCTTATACCTGTTTTTATTTTTTCTTTATCAAGTGGTTTTAAAAATCTTGCATTTATGACCTCTGCTTTGATTCCTTCTTCTTCGAATTGTTCAGCTATTTTCATTGCATCTGCTACTCTTTTTCCAATTGCAATAATACTTACATCTTGTCCTTCTTTTAAGATTTCTGCTTTTCCAAGTTCTATATTTGTATGTTTTTCAAATTTGACATTTTCATCTTCCCCACCTCTTGGGTATCTTATAACTACTGGTTTATTTAATTTTATAGCAAATTCCATCATTTTTTCTAGTTCTTTGAAGTCTTTTGGTGCCATTATTGTTAAATTTGGTACTAATCTAAAAAATGCCATGTCCAGTGTTCCTTGATGTGTTTCTCCATCTGCTCCTATAATTCCTGCTCTGTCTACACACATTATTACTGGTAAATTCTGCATTGCTATGTCATGTATTACTTGATCATATGCTCTTTGATAAAATGATGAATATATTGGTACAAATGGTATCATTCCTTCTTTTGCCATTCCTGCTGCCATTCCTAAAGCGTGTTGTTCTGCTATTCCTATATCAAAAAATCTATTTGGAAATTCTTTTTGAAATTTTGTAAGACCTGTTCCATCTTTCATAGATGCTGTTATTGCTACTATTCTTGAATCCTTTTTTGCCATTTCTACTATTTTTTCTCCAAACACTTTTGAATAATCTGGTTTTTTTTCTTTTTTAGGCTTTCCTGTTTCTATATCAAATGGAGATGTTGCATGAAATTTGTCTGGATTTTCTTCTGCTATTTTATAGCCTTTTCCTTTTTTTGTTAAAACGTGTATTAATACTGGTGCTTCAACTTGTTTACTTAATCTCATGATATTTTGTAATTGTTCTATATTATGCCCATCTACTGGTCCTAAATATGTAAAACCAATATCTTCAAAAAACATTTTCGGTATTATTAATTGTTTTATGCTTCTTTTTACTCTTTGAACTATTTTTACAAATGGTTTTCCAACTACTGGTATTTTTAATATTACTTTTTTAGCTGAAAGACTTGATTTTGCATATAATTTTTTTGTTCTTAATTTACTTAGAAACATATTTAGTCCACCAACATTTTTTGAAATACTCATTTCATTATCATTTAAAATAACTGTCATTTTTGTATTGCTATAACCTGCATCATTTAAAGCTTCTAATGCCATTCCTCCTGTTAAAGCTCCATCACCAATTACAGCTATTACAGAATTGTTCTTTCCTTCTAAATCTCTTGCTCTTGCCATTCCTAGTGCTGCTGATATTGATGTACTGCTGTGTCCTGTGTTAAAGCTGTCGTATTCAGATTCACTTGTTTTTGGAAATCCTGCTAATCCATCTAATTTTCTAATTGTTTTTAATTGTTCTCTTCTTCCTGTTAAGATTTTATGTACATAAGTTTGATGTCCTACATCCCATACTATTTTATCTGTTGGAACATTAAAAACACTATGTAAAGCTATCGTAAGTTCTACCACTCCTAAATTTGATGCTAAATGTCCTCCGTTTTCTGATACAACATTTAATATATATTCTCTTATTTCTTTAGCTAATTGCTCTTTTTCTTCTATATTTAATTTTTTTAAATCCTCTGGTGAGTTTATTTTTTCTAACATTTTTTCTGTCTCCGTTACTGTATTTTTTGCTATTTATTGGTTATATTAAAAATAGCTATTATAGAATATCACATTTTTTTCATTTTTTCCATAGATAGTGTTGTTTTTTATGCTTTTTTGTATTAAAATTTATAGTACAAAATATAATTTTATATAAGAAAGGATGATTTATTATTATGAATTTATCAAAAACAAAAATTTTATTTATATTATTTTTATTAATTACACTAATTACAACAATTTCAAGTGCTGCTTATTCTGATATAACAATGTCTGTTGTTGAAGAACCTGTATGTACTATAAACTTTGGAGATAATTCTACTTTTACAAAGCAATTAATTTCTAAAGATTTAAACAACAAAGAGGTCACTCTTCAATTACAAGTAAAAAATAATGAAGAATCTTCAAAACCAACTGGAGAAGTTATGCTTGTAATTGATAACTCAAAAAGTATGCTAGAAAAAGTTAATGACACAAAAACTAGAGAAGATTTTGTAATTAATTCTGCACAAACTTTAATTACTAACCTTTTAAAAGATAACACTAAATTAAAAATTGGTGTTGTAAGTTTTTCTACTAATACTGATATTTCAAAAGAAGGAACAGCTGAAGATGCTAAATTAATATCTGATTTAACAAATGATGCAACTTCATTATCTAAAGCTATTTCAAATATTTCATATGATGGACCTAGAACTAACTTAGAATCTGGTATAACTTTGGCTAAAAAATATTTTACTAAAAACACTGAAAGTAGCCACAAATATTTAATAGTTTTAACTGATGGTGTTCCAAATGTTGCTATTAATTATGATAAAAATTATTATTCTGATGATGTTATTACAAAAACAAAAACTGCTTTGACTTCATTATCTGGTCAAATTGATAATGTATATGTAATGCTTACTGGTATAAAAGATGGAGATGTAGTTGCTTCACCATCTACAAAAACTTACAATCAAATAATTTCAGAAGTTTTTGGAACAACTACTAAACCAACAATTGGAAAATTCTATTATGTTACTGATGATAATATAGAACAAACTATCACTTCTAGTATTTATAATGATTTAATTCCTGTAGAAAAATCTTTTAAAGATATTAAAATTATAGATTATTTTCCAAAAGAAATAATTGATAACTTCTCTTTTGCATATGTTTCTAAAGCAAATATAGGAAACATTTCAGCAGAAGTTGATAAAACAACAAATTCTATAACTTGGACTATTCCAGAATTAAAATCTGGTGAAACAGCTACTGTTCAATATAAATTAAAATTGAAAGAAAATTTTGATGAAGCTATTGTTGGTAAAATTTTAAATACTAATAATAAAGTTGATTTAAGTTATACTGATTATTCTAATAAAACAAATTCAAAAACTTCTGATGTTTCTCCTAAATTAAAATTAGAAGAAATTAAACCTACTGTATTACCAAAGGCTGGTAAAACTTCTTTTATTGCTTTGGTTTGTGCTAGTGTTGTTATTGTTTTTGTTTGTGGATTTAAGTTTTTTGAGATTAGAAATAAGATGAAATAAAAAATGGAGCTTAATGCTCCATTTTTTTATTTTTTCCCGATGTAAACTGTTGTATTAATAGCAATTCCTGTAGGACTATGTCCTAATTCAAAAATATCAATAATACCATTTTTTATAGCTATCTCGCCTGTGTTTCTTCCTTCCCAACCATTCAACGTCAAATCATACTTGTTTTGGCAATTTTCCAATATTGGAATTTTCCCTATACCATAATTCCACCCCGTTGACCAAGATGAATTTTTAGTTATTGTAAAATCAAGATAAACAATATCTCCTTTTTTTACTGAATTATTTTTTTCAATCTTCCAATCAGAAACTAAATCAGTTATCTCTACTTTTTCCACTTCTGAAATTTTATTATCTATATAACTTTTCACTTCATCACTCAAAGCTACATCTCTTCCACTTTCTATATATTGATCAATTTTATCTTGATATTCTGCTAGTGCCATATTCTCTGTATTTTGTGCATTTTCTGTTGCATTCTTAGTCGTTTTTGCGTTTTTAAGTAAATCTGATTTAGTTAATGCAGTTATTGATACTCCTGCAAGTATTAATAAAATAATGATCGTTATTACTAGAGCTACTAGTGTTATTCCTTTGTTTTTTCTTGTTTTTTCCATCGTATCTTTCTCCTCTTCATTAAGTTAAAAACTTAATAAAATTATAAAGTTTTAGAAATAGCTATTTTTCAAACTTTTCCATTTTTCATGTTTACTGAATTTATTTTTAAGACTATTGCATTTTTACTTTTATTATGATATATAATAAGAAAAAAATATTAATTAAGTTTTTAACTTAATTTTCTATAAAAAAATAGTACCAACCATTAAGCTTTTGGCTTAATGGTTGGTACATTTTAATTTCATTTGCAAAATCTATGTTTTCCAATAGTAACAGTCACTGGTCTAGACCAAATCCATTTATTCGTCGCAGTTGATGGGTTAAAATAATAAATAGCTCCATAACTTGGATCCCATCCATTCATAGCATCTTGGGCAGCTTTTCGAGCAGTATCATTTGGTGTCAAATTCACTTGACCATCCTTTACAGCATCAAATGCACCAGATTGATATACAACTCCTGATAATGTATTTGGAAATGAGCTACTCTTTATTCTGTTCATTACAACCGCTCCAACTGCAACTTGTCCAGTATAAGGCTCTCCTCTTGCCTCTCCATATATTACTCTCGCTAGCAAATTCAAATTACTACTATAATTAGATGATGAACTACTTGAAGAAGATGATGAACTAGAAGTTATTCCCATTGCCTTTAAAGTTGCTGGACCAGCAATTCCATCAACAGTCAATCCATTTTTTCTTTGAAAATACTTAACAGCATTTACTGTTTGAGTTCCATATATTCCATCAACACTTCCAGAATAATACCCCCATCTTTTTAACTTAGTTTGAATTCGAGTTACTTCAGAACCTCTTGAACCATACTTAGAAAGTGTTTCTACACTTTCCATACCATTTTCATATTTGCTAAAAATTAAGGTTAGCCCCAACAAAGAAACCAACAAAAATTCTATAATAATAAATTTAATTAATTTTCTCTTTTCCATAAAAAAATCACCTACAATATAATCTTTAATTATATTTTGGCGATTTTTTATTCTTTTATTCATAATTTTTTGAAAAAAAGTCTCTCTATCACTCAAAGATAAAGGTTTTTAATAATCGTTTTTGAATGCGCCCGAAATAATTCTAGAAATTCTTAATTGATTTTTAGGGGAATGTTCATGTCGAACGCCAGTGAGGACTAAGTGAAATGGTCCCAAAAAATCAATTTAGAATTTCTCAAATTATGTAGAAAGCCGAAAAAACAATTATTAAAAACCTTTATCTTTGAGTTGTAGAGAGCCTTTTTTCTTCTAAACCTTATGAACAATATCTACATAAAACAGTCTCCATCCCAACCTGCAAATCTATTTTTCCACTCTTAAAATTATAATCCAAATCACACAAATCCTGCAAAATAGAACGTAACTCATTTTCCTTAAAATACTTTGACTGTACCTTATACTTTGTTGTCAAAAACATTTGATTTGGTTTCAAATTCAAACTAGTTGTAAGTTCTTTATTCTCTCTTAAAGCCATTTTTGTTATATATAATTTTTTAAAATGATTATATAAAGTCACTAAAATTTTTGCTAATGGTTCTTTTTCATAGATAAGATTATGCAATACTTCTAATGCTGATGCAATATCTTTTTTTCCTAAATTGTCTGTCAAATCAAATATTACACTTTCTATTTTCTTTATTGATAATTTATCTATATCTTCTTGTTTTATTGTGCCATTTTCTCCTGCATACTCAATCAATTTTCTTATTTCATTAATTAAGTCTTGCATATTTGTTCCACAACATTCTATAAAATATCTTAAAGTTTGTGCATCTATTTTTACCTTATAGGCATTGCAAATTTCCTTTATTCTTTTTTCTATTTGAGCTGGTTTTTGAAAATCAAATTTGCAAGTTACTCCACATTTATCAATTGTTTTAAGCAAATCTGATTTTTCATCCGCTTCTTCTTCAGTGAATACTAGTACAACAGCTTCATCAATAACTTTTAAATTTTCATTAATATAATTGATTAGCTTTTCTTTTAATTTATATAAATCTCCTGATTTCTTTTTGCCTTCTTTTTTGAATAATCCTGTATTTTTAGCAATGATTAATTTTTTCTCATACCCAAAGCTTGGTGTTTCTATATCATCTATAATTTCTGAAACATTTTGTTCATCAATTAAAATATAATTGATACCTTTTACACATTCGCCAAATAGGCCTTTTATTTTTTTTAGGCAGTTTTCCAATAGAAATAATTCTTCTCCATATAATAGATATATTGAATTCAATTTTCCCATTTTTAGTTCTTTTTCTAAATTATCAATTGTCATTTTCTGCCCTTCTTTCTCTTACATAACTATTCTTAAAACTTCTGCTACACTCCAAGCTTGTGCTATTGCTCCTTTGGGTTCTTGTGGTCTTTTGGAATCATATATTTCTGCAATGCTTCCTATACAACCTCTTTGCTCAATTTCTTTTTCAAATGTTTTTATTGTTTTTTCTTTAAATTCATTTAATTTTATTTCTAATTTTGTTTTATATGTTTTTCTTTTTTCTGCCTCTATCATATTTTTTAATGAATTATAATATAGACCTAATAACCAAACCCAAGTTATACCTTGATGATAACTCATGTCTCTTTTAAAGCCATCACCTTCATATATTTCTATATAATTAGGTTCCCCTTTTGCTAAAGTTTTTAATCCATATGAATTTAATAATTTTTTCTCGACTGTTTCCATTGTGTTATATGCAATTTCTGAATTTGGTTCTATAATTGGATATGTTAGGCTTAAGCTGAATAATTGATTTGGTCTTATTTTGTTATCTCCTAATACATCATATAAACATTTTCTTTTTGCATTATAGAATTTTTCTTGGAATGATTTTTTACATTTTTTTGCTAATTTTTCATATTGTTTTGCTTTAAAGAAACCAAATGATAAGGATATCAAGTCTAACTACAGTATTGCATATGTAAAACATTTAAAACAATTAGTTGCAAATGAATAGTGATGCAGAGAATATACAAAATGAAATAGGCATAGAAGAACTTGAAAAAAGTAATGATTCTTCTTTAAAGTCTGATAATCACGCTGAAAGTATTGAAACTCCATATGTTGAAGAGCTAACTAATGAAACAAAAAAGAAAACAAGGATGGCTCTTGAACAGTTGGAGATGATGATAATGAAGCAGTCTTCTGGAGGAAATGGATTAGATATTTCTAAGTTAAGCGAAAAACAGAGAGACAAAGTAATTGACTTGATGCATAAAAATGAAGATAATGCTTTTAGTTATGCAAAAGAGAAACTACGTGTAACAGAAAATCTCAATGTTAGACTTTTAGATGCTTCTCTCGTAGATCA
>ERZ773210.2381-NODE-2381-length-15446-cov-8.694042_pt1 | contig 15446 bp, 10 predicted proteins | sample MGYA00580528_ERZ773210 | MGnify/ENA primary metagenome ERZ773210 (study PRJEB29015, sample SAMEA2737769) | human gut metagenome | biome: human gut; feature: human-associated habitat; material: faeces | place: China | collected 2012 ...
CGGCGTATTGTTCACATCTACGCGGTCTTTCTTGATACGGTTACGTTTTTTCTTTGCATCCGTACCGCCTTCTCCCGGTTTGACAGGAGCACCTGGTCTTGCCGTTCCGTCTTTCGGTCCTTTATTGAAAAGCCCGTTACCCGACTGTTGCCCCGCTTTGTTACCGGCGAACTTCTCGCGCTTGTCTTCCCGCTCTTTCTTGCGTTCCTCCTTCGTCTTTTTCTTCGGACGGGTAGACTGATTCAACGCGTTCAGATCTATCTTCCCTGTCACCTTGATTTTCGACTCGAACTTCGGAGTATTCAACCGGAATAATCCCTCGTCAGAATCGTTGCCGGCAGATGCCGCCGGTTCTGCAGTCGCAGTCGTTGACTCTACATTTGCAGTTTTCGGCTCCTGTACAGGCTCCGGTTTCATCACTTCTGCTGGTTCCTTTTCCACTACTATAACTTTTTCTTCTTTTATCTCCTCAGGCTGCTGTTTCATTTCCGGGATTTTCACTTCAGGTATTTCCACCTCAGGTGCCTTTACTTCGGGGGTTTTCACCTCCTCAACCGGAGCATCAGCAGTTTTTGCAGCAGTGGCCGCCTCCACAGGCTTCTCCACTTTCTTTTCCACAGGAACGGAAACAGGCTGATGCTGCACCTCCTGCACTTTTTTATGCGGTCTGTCCAGATCGATCCGACCCTTCGTCACAATTTTGGGTCTGAATTCTTCCGGTATTACAGTCTTTATTTCCGAACTCTTTTCTTCTTTCACAGAAGAAGCTTCCCTGTGAGAGCGTTCGGGCACGACCCGTTCACGCTCACGTCCGCCGTTCGGTAAATCTTTTCCAAACTCTTTTACGAGCAAAGCATACTGTTCATCACCGATTCGCGTGTTGGGATTGTTATCCTCAACCTCGAACCCTTTCTTGCGTAGAAACTCAACAACCGTGTTGATTCCTACATTTAATTTTCTCTGTACTTGTATTAATTTTATGGGCATATCAAACTTTGTCGTAATACTTATTCGTTACCTTCATCTTCAAATTCCGCAGATAAGATAGCTAAAAGATCGTCCACGGTCTGTTCTTCCAGATCGGCACGTTCAATAATCTCATTGCGGTCCATAGCAAGGACACTCTTCGCCGTATAGCATCCTATATTCTTCAGTGCGTCGATCACCCAGCTGTCGATCTCGTCGGAGAACTCATCCAAGTAGATATCTTCGTCCATTGCGTTTTCATCCAGTTCGCGGTACACATCAATCGTATATTCGGTAAGCATACTGGCAAGCTTAATGTTCATACCACCCTTACCGATTGCCAAAGATACTTCTTCCGGTTTCAGATAAACTTCAGCTTTCTTATCTTCTTCGTGCAACACGATTGAAGAAATCTTAGCCGGGCTCAAGGCACGCTGAATAAACAACTGAATGTTAGAAGTATAGTTAATCACGTCAATATTCTCGTTACGCAACTCGCGCACGATTCCATGAATACGTGAACCCTTCACACCAACACAAGCACCTACCGGATCGATACGGTCATCGTAAGACTCAACTGCAATTTTTGCACGTTCGCCCGGAATACGCGCAATTTTTTTAATGGTAATCAATCCGTCGTTAATTTCGGGAACTTCCATCTCGAACAGGCGCTGCAAAAACACAGGTGAAGTACGGCTCAGAATAATTTTTGGATTATTGTTCTTATTGTCTACACGAGCCACTACAGCACGAGCCGTTTCGCCTTTACGGTAGAAATCGCTCGGAATTTGTTCAGTCTTGGGAAGCAGCAGTTCATTGCCTTCATCATCGAGCAACAAGATTTCCTTCTTCCAAATCTGATAAACTTCCGCACTGATTACAGTACCTACCCTATCAATATATTTGTTGTATAAACTATCTTTTTCCAATTCCAGAATCTTCGATGCCAATGTCTGACGAAGATTCAGGATGGCACGGCGGCCAAACTTGGCAAAGATTACTTCATCGGTCACTTCCTCACCCACTTCATACGAAGCATCTATCTTCTGAGCTTCTGTCAGTGAGATTTGCATATTCGGATTAGTCAAGTCCTCATCTGCAACAACTTCACGGTTACGCCATATTTCGAAATCACCCTTATCCGGGTTCACGATAACGTCGTAGTTTTCATCAGTGCCAAACATTTTCGCGATTACACTACGGAAAGACTCTTCGAGCACACTTACCATAGTTGTTCTATCAATATTCTTTAATTCCTTAAATTCCGAAAATGTATCAATCAAGCTGATTGTTTCTTCTTTTTTGGCCATAATTATTTAAAACTAATTAAGTATTTAGTGTATTTTATCTCATCATACGCAAAAGTGACGTCTTCCTCCACCAATTTGGGACGCTTTGCTCCTTCCGGTTTCACTTTTCTCTCAATGGTTACGGTAAAGTTGTCTTCTCCAGCCTCCTTCAACACACCTTCCAACTTCTTGCCGGTCTTAGTCAGCACTTCAACTTCTTTACCAATGTGTATCAGATATTGTTGCAACACCTTAAAAGGTTGTCCGATACCGGCAGAGCCTACTTCCAGCTCATAGTCTTCCTCCTCACGGTCTAGTTTAGACTCAATGTAGCGGCTGAGTTCCACACAATCATCAATCCACACCCCTTCGGCATGGTCAATTTCTACTACAATTTTGTCATCCGGAGTCACTGTGACATCTACCAAAAAGTAATCTTTACCTTCCAACCATTCGTCAACAATCCGGGTTACTACATTCTTATCTATCATTTATTAGTTATTAAGAACAAAAAAAGGGCTTAATCAAGCCCCACCATTCATCCACTTCGGTGCAAAGATACAAATTATCTATCAGTGCCACAAAATATTCTAATAAAAAATTGTAGTTTTGCAGAAACTTATAACACTATGGGTAAAAACAGTTTAAATACCAACAAACAATTCATGATAGGCAACGGCATACTTGCCTTCGGAGTCTTGGCTGTAGTCATTATCTTCCTTTATATGTCTTTCCGTTTCAAGCGGGATGCGAATAAGGCAGTCACTTACGAAGGTGTGTATAACATCGAAGTAAGTAAAGACTTTGCCGGCGACAGTATAGCGATATATGTAAACGACAGCCTACTGATGAACCGCACCATGCCCGATGCCAGTTTAAAACTAGAAATCAATCGGTTTGCAGAAGGGAATGTCCTAATGGTGGTGGACAACAAAACGGACAAAACCACCCCTTTCAATCTTAATCCAAATGGAAGCAAAGTGATTGTCAAAAAGGATGGAGAGGTAATTTATATACTCGAAAAAGAAGCGGATACAGGCCAATAAAGAAATGAAACACCGAAGAAGAGATGTGTTGAAAGTTATTTGTATTACACAAGACCTTAACACATCTCTTCATCATGAAAATAAGTATTGGAATCTATTTATTGCAAACCGAACCAATTGCTTTTGATATTAAATAATTATTTACCAAATCTCTTTTCGATGCTAATTCTTCACTCTACTTTTTTATCACTTTTTCAGTTTCAACTTACGCATAGTTTCCAAATTTCCTGAAACTGCTTTTAACACAAGCATCGGAGAATCGGTAGTCGCCACAAGAAACGAAGCAACGCCGGCTTCAGCTTTTATTGTAGCCGGACCACGCAACTCGCCACCTTGTAATACTTCCAATTTCACTTCACGATTATTCTCTCCAAAACAACCGGTACCTTGCAAATCCTTCAAGTTGACATAAACAATCAGCAAATCACGGCACGAAGCAGACACGCCACTTTCAAAATAAGTAATATCCATTGCCTCAACCGCACCCGGTGTACGAACAACATGTTCGGCCACAGCTTTTCCATCCTTATATCCTATCGCTTTCAATTCACCTCGCTCCCAGTTGACATTGAAAAATGTAAAAGGAGGGAAGTCGATATTCTCGGCATTTCCGCCATCAGGACGAGATACATATTCCGAAGTTGATGGTTTGTCATCAGGGTATTGACGTGCTATCACCCGTCCGTTAAGCTGCAATTTCACCTCATCCACATTGCCATATACTTGCAGTGTATCTGAAGAACCTTCCAACCAATGGCTATTAATAAATACTTCGTACGTCATAGGCCCGGCAGGTGTAAAAGTACCTTCTTTCATCTGCGTACGGAAATAAAGTAAACCGAATTTGGGTAAGCGGAACAAATCGGCCAAACCACTGTAACAAATATTATCACAACATCCCCGATTATAATCATACATACTCCACACTGCCCCGCCAATAGTCCAAGGATAATAAGCACGATAACGGTTATGACTCCACTGGGCATTCCAGGCATTCTGCATCAATGCATAGTCACCATCTCCACGAGTCACGCGAGTGGTGCTATAATGACCACCAAATTCATAATCATAATATTCACGGATAAATCCCGGTTTTGAAGTTGTATTGGGACGGTTATATCCTTCCTTCCAATCATTATAACATACATCGAAACCATCATATCCATAGGTGTCGCCCGATGTGTAACATTGATCACCGGGAAACTCCTCATGAGCAATCCGCACCGCTTGATCTTTCCAACTTTTGGGAGGCCATGATTCATTAAGAGTAGTTTCCCACATAATAACAGAAGGATGATTACGGTCACGACGTATCAAATCACGAATATCTTTGTAGGTATGATCAACGAACCCCTGTGCTTTATTGAAGAACTGCCATCCAGGAATCGGTTCAATAACTAATAACCCCAACTCATCACAAGCCTCCAGCACAGATGGATCTTGCGGATAATGTCCCAAACGCACCGTATTAAAACCATTATCACGTATCTGATACATATCTCGGTATTGCGCCTGATCGGAAATAGCATTCCCTACATAAGGATACTCCTGATGCCGATTACTTCCTTCCAGTTTCAAAGGTTTGTCATTAATAACAAAGCCCTTTTCGCGCGTCATTTCAATACGCCGTATACCGATACGTGTATCCTCACAGTCAGTAACTTTCCTACCATCCATCACCTCAGTGCGCAATACATAAAGAGCCGGCGAATCCGGATACCATAATTTAGGATTATTCACGGTAAACTGTTGCGTATGGTGCTGTGTAGTGCCGGCAGCTAAAACAAGCGGACTTTCTACCAAAGCCACTTTCTTGCCGCGTCCTTTCTTCTTACTCCATTCATAAAGAGTATGTCGTATAGTCAGATGTCTTTGCGTCCCAACCTTATTACTTACCTGTGTTTTCACTTTTATCTCAGCTTCCTGTTTCGACACGTAAGGATAAGTGACAAATATTCCTCCACCGGCTACTTCATTTGCCATAATGGGATGAGTAATATGTACAGGATGCTTTACAATGAGATTCACATCGCGATACAATCCCCCATAGTAACAAAAGTCAAGGGTTTCCAAAGGCTTTCCGGGAGGTATAAGCGGATTATTACGATTATCCAAACGTACTAATATTTCGTTGCCACGGTCGGCATGAAGCATCCCTGTAACATCCACCACAAATGGAGTATAACCACCGGAATGCTGAATCAAGTGTTGTCCATTCACCCATACATCAGCCAAATGCATTGCTCCTTCAAACTCCAACCAAAGTTGCTTATCTATCTCTTTTTTACTGACATTGAGTATCTTACGATAATAGCATATCCCTTGCCACTGATGAAGCACAACAAGCGGTTCCACAAAAGGAGTATGAGGCAAATTAATCTTCTCCCAATTTCCCATCGAAAGTTGATTAAATTCCTGCTTCAATGTATCCGGATGTACTGCCAAAGCCTGATTTTGTGCCTCCACATGCTGGATATTGAATTGCGAACTCCAATCAGAACCTTGATTCTTTATTTCAATCTGTTTCTGTTCCTTCTTCAAACGTTGGAATTCCCAATCAGTATTTATTTTTATACTGTGTGCGCCAAGCGGTAAAGCAAATAATAAACTTAATGCAAAAAATACAATATTCTTTTTGTTCATAATATTTATATAAAAACCTCTCAAAATTCAAACGATATTCAATTAAACAAAAGTAAATGATTTTCCGCTTATTAGATATAAATTCACTAAAAATTTAGTAAGTAGAGATTTAGCAGTAATAGTCTTTCAAGAATCAAAGCAGATTAATTTACAAGGAGAGAGCATAGTGCTCTTATCAAGCACTACACTCCCATATTCTGTCATTTAGCCAAACAAGTCTTTTCAAACAAGATATTTTTCTGTTTATCAACTACTTGTAGTTTTAAGCTATTCCTATCAATCTTACCTTTTAAAGCTGTTACACTTTCATTTACCAAAACTGGAAAATGAACTTTTTCTGATGGTTCGTAATAATAATATCCCGGCTTATTAATGTGATAATGCCCTGATATCATTACATCTATTTTACCTTTATTCAAAATAGGTATAAACTTCTCTAATACTTCAGTTGGACCATGCCATATATCACCCTGCCACTCTACTGGAGGCATATGACCGATTACAATCTTATAAGAAGCTTGTTTAAATTCATCGGATTCTATGACTTGTTCCAACCATTTAGCTTGTTCTGTCCGATAATTATCATAATCAGTTATCCCACTATATTCAATATCAGAATCCGGTTTATCTTCACCTGTATCAAGAAAAATAAAAAAAGCAGGTCCTTGACGCAAAGTAAAATATAAATGCGGTTCTTTTACTGAAAAATAATTTTGAAAAGAAGTTGCAAAAACCCCTCTCGTTTCATGGTTACCACGAGCATAGTACATTGGCTTTTCTTGAGCAAATAATTCTATTGACTTATTCATAAAGCTATTAAATACTTGCTCTTCACTCTTGGATTGAGAAACCATATCTCCATTATAAATAACCATATCATTTTCTTCATAATTTACAGCATTCAATAATTCAGAGATATCATTTGTCCGACCATGAATATCATTTAAAACAGTAAAAGATATCTCTTTCTTATCACGGTCATTAGTAGTAAAGCACAACGGTTTCTTACTCCAAACATCTGTTGCAGCTATTCTTCCATAGATAACTTCTACTCCTTGGTGATCTAATATTTCCTGAGAATAAACCCTATAACGATAAGTTGTGCCAGGCTTTAAATCTGAAATCTTGACGCTATGAATCAAACTTGTATTTTTCACTCCATTCTTAGAATCAAAATACCTACTTCTCTCCTTTTGATAAAAATTAGATCCATCATCTGGAGCCAGTTCTACCCAACCTATTGAAGGTTTATTAGACACCCAAACAATCGTAGTTTCTGTTTCCTTCAGATTCTGCAAATATGGACCATATTTAATCTCCACGCGTTCTTGAGCAAATATTACCACCGCTCCAAAGCATATCAAAAGAATGCTTATCAAAAAGCGCTTGACTTTTTCCATTTCATTTATATTTAATATTTAAAAGTTCTAATAGCCTTCATTCTGTTTCAAATTAGGATTCCGATCTAATTCCGTTTGTGTAAAAGGTAAGTATCGGTTATGTGGCTCATAATTAAGTTGTTCCAATTTACGAAATTTCTCATTCTCCGCTGTTGGTAATTCTATTACTGCCCTACGAGTAGGATCCGTTTCTTTCATATCCACTGTACCTGAAATACGATACAATGTCTGATTCATAATTGTTTCGGCCAAAGGTTTTCCAGTTGTATCCCTCCAGCGAAGTAAGTCTGCCCTACGCAAACCTTCTCCTGCCAATTCGAGACAACGTTCCTTACGCACCAGTTCCCGCAATTTATCTTGAGTATTATACTTATTTCGATCCACTACGATATGTCCTCTCGTTGTTCTTAATTCATCTAATATTTCAAAAACTTCTTCTATATTCTCATTCTTTTCCACATTAATTTCCGCTATGGTCAACAAAACCTCCGCATAACGAAACAAAATAGGACAAATAGCAGCATTACTTAATGAAGGAGAAAACTGAGTTGTTGGAAGAATATATTTAGCCCAGAGCAGTCCTGTGTGCGAAGCATTAGTAGCCGCATCCATAAAATCAGCATTTGCACTTCCACCTATTTTTTTATCTAATGTATTAAAAATGCGCTTCACACCTGCGGGTGATACAAAATCCATACCTGGATAAATCACAGTCTTATACAAACGTGGATCACGGTTATAAAACGGATGAATAGGATCATAACCTGAATCTTCCTCATCAATAGTTTTCCCATTACTCATTTCATACATATCTACAAAGTTCTGAGTTGGTACCCAAGAAGCCCATCCTCCATCTTGATTATTAAACATACGCACTGCATTATCGAAAGCATAAGTATCCTTTACATGTTGCATTGCGTATATAATCTCTTCAGAATCAACACCAGCCTCACTGAACATTGTCAAAAAATCAGGATCCAACTTATACAAATCTAAGTTTTGTATATCACGAGCAGCTTTCATAGCTTGTTCCAAGTCTCCCCAATACAAAGAAGCTCGCATTTTAATAGCCAAGGCAGTACCTTTGGCTATCCGACCTCGCTCTTCCGGTTTCCTATTCAAATCCGCTATGGCTAAATCAAGCTCATCATAAACGAATTTTTTAATATCATCCTCTGAACTTCTAGGCAGCTGCGCATCTTCTGCAAGCTCTGGTAGATTAGTTATTAAAGGAACACCCCCATACCAAAAGTTCATCTGAAAATAACGCCAAGCTCTAATAGTACGAGCCTGTGCCAACAAGTCCTTCTTTTTAACCTCATCAGTAAAAGATACTTGTCCTGCATTTTCTAAAACCAGATTACAACGACGAATAGTCGTATAACTATAATACCCTACAGTAGAAGTAGATGATAAAGAACCATTTGACACATTTTTATAAGAACTAGAGCCAGTAAAGCTATAAGCTATGTCTGACATACAATCAGCAAAAAAAACATCACTAGAACCTGTTGCTGGATTGTTCCAATCTTCGTAGCAAGCCGTAACAGCATTAATTACATCAGCCTCCGTCTTCCAAAATGTAGCCGGAGACAGTTGATCATTAGGAACCGTATCAAAAAAATCATCACATGCAGATAATCCCCCGCTTAAACAAACAGATATAATCAAACATTTTATCGCTTTCATAATATAATTCATTTTTAAATTAAAAAGTCAAATTAACACCTATTGAATGAATTGCAATCTGTGGATAATGAGAGCCTCTTCCTGATGGAGCTTCAGGGTCAACATCAACAGGCAAACTATCAAAACAAAACAGATTTTCACCTGAATAATATACTTTTGCATTAGAAATACCTAAACCTTTTAACCATTTTTTAGGGAGTGTATATCCAAACTGCACATTCTTTATACGTAAATAATTAGCAGATTGCATCCAAAAGCTAGAATAATTAGAAGGATCACTAGCAGATTTTCCACCTAATGCCACACGTGGGAAAGAGCCATCAGGGTTTTCCGTTGACCAAGCATCTAACCATATAGTAGAAGGATGAGAATCATCACCATAAAATTCGCCAAACACTTCGCTAGTAAAGTAACGTTCTACTCCAGTAGCCCCCTGCAATAATACAGACAAATCAAAATTCTTCCAAGAAGTATTTAAATTCAATCCAAATGTAACCTTAGGCTGTTCTGCTCCTCCAACACGACGGTCATCTGCCGTTAGTTTTCCATTACCATCTGTATCTTTATAACGAATATCTCCAGCTTTAAAAGCCTTTCCAAAGGGATTCCCATAAGTTTTCGTAAACTGATCTGCTTCTTCCTGACTTTGAAAAAGACCATCTGCCACATATCCATAAAAAGAATTATATGCTTCTCCTACCCGATTGATATAGTAATTTGAAATCTTATCTCCTCCAACTCCCAGATCTAAAACTTCATTATGATTAAATGCTACATTTCCAGATGCATTAAAACGCCAATCTCCCCATTGTTTATGAAACGATGCTGTAACTTCAACTCCTCGATTCTCCATTTTCCCTACATTATCTTTATAAGCCCCCAATCCAAAGGTAGCAGGAACAAGTACATCCATTATAATACCATCAGTCACACGACTATAATATTCAACCGAGAAATCCAAGCAGGAAAATATACTAGTTTCAACAGCAATTCCCCAATTAGTTGTAGTCTCCCAAGAAATAGACTCAATCTTTTGATTCGTTTGAGTTACCCCTGTATTAGTTGTACCACCAAATGGATATTTAGAACCTATACTATAAGTCACCATCCAAGGATAAAAATCATCCAAAGCATCTTGATTTCCTAACTTTCCCCAAGAACCACGTATTTTTAACGACTGCAGCCAATCTTGTGTACCTTCCATAAAAGACTCTTCTGAAATCCTCCAAGCAGCAGAAACAGAAGGGAAATATCCCCAACGATTACTTTTGCTAAAACGAGAAGAAGCATCAGCACGAAAATTAGCTTCAAATAAATATTTTCCAGCATAATCATAATTTATCCTACCAAAATAAGACATCATAGCCAACTCCCGAGTAAATCCTGAATTTTCCTGAGTAGCAACAGCACCTGCATTAATATCCGTCAAGTCATTAGTAGGAAAATTCTCACGAGAAGCTCTTACCTCATCTTTGTTATACTTCTCTATATGATATCCCAATAACCCTTTTATATTATGCTTTCCAAATGCATGATCATAATTAGCCAATAAATCTAAATTATAACGATTCCACTGATAGATTCGTTTATCAACAGAGTTAGGACCATGATATTTATTAGCATTATACTGAATATCCTTCACATAGTCCTTATAATCCTGGATATTAGATACATAAGAACCTTGAGCAGTCAATTTTAAGCTAGGAAGAATATCATAGTCCAAAGCTAAAGTACCTGCAAAATTCTGATTTTTTCTAGTAACAACCTGATCTAAATCCAACCATGCTATTGGATTACCATCCCCAATAGTTCCATATGTTCCATCTGCATTTTTATACGGAATCCAAGGAGCAATACGATTAACTTGACGGATTATTTGATCTGAACCACCTCCCACATAAGAGTTCGTTGGGTCATCATAATCATTATGTATATATGCCATGTTTGCTTTTAAATCTAATTTATCGGTCATCCTCACATCCAAGTTCATACGGAAGTTAAACTGTTCCCTATTACTATTAACCATAATACCATTCTGATGCTGATATCCAATAGAAGTCATATATTTCACATTATCAGTTCCACCAGAAAGATTTACATTATGCTTATGCATAAATCCATTCCCTTGAAAAGCCAAATTCTGCCAATCCGTATTAGGATGTCCATAAGGGTCTGCCCCATTACGGAACAATTGAATATCTTCCTCTGTAAATCGAGGAGATTTTCCATCCGATTCTAACGCTCTATTATATAGGATAGCTGCATCTGCAGAACTTACTCGATCAATCATACTAGTGGCCTTTTGCCAACCAAAACTTCCACTATAAGCAATTGTCGGTTTTCCACTTTTACCTCTTTTTGTTGTTATCAAAATTACACCATTAGCTGCTTTTGATCCATAAATAGCTGCAGATGCAGCATCTTTTAATACAGAAATAGATTCAATATCATTGGGGTCTATAGAGTTCATCGTGCCAGTTTCGATACCATCCACCAAAATATAAGGGTCTGAATTATTCAGGGTTCCTGTACCTCTCACCCTAATCGTACCAGCATCTTGCCCCGGACGTCCTTGTCCTGAAGTAATAGTCATTCCTGGAACTGCCCCCTGAATAGCCGCCGTCACATTTGTAATAGGCCGTTCTGTCAATTCTTCACTGCCAACAGTAGCTACAGATCCTGTCAAATTCAATTTTTTCTGAGAACCATAACCTACCACTACCACTTCTTCCAATGTCTGTGTATCTTCTTGCAAGACTATTTTAAAAGATTCTTTCCCCTTTGTAGAGACATTTTGTGCTACATAGCCAATGTATGTAACAAGCAATTCTCCATTAACGTCTATCTCAAGACTAAACTGTCCATCAATATCTGTAATTACACCATTCGTTTTTACATTCCTTTCAACTACATTTGCTCCAATGATAGGCTCACCAGTAGCATCTGTTACGATCCCTGTTACCTTTTTTCTTTTTGAAGGAGTAGTTATCTCTGATTCCTTCTCGATAAAATAAATTTTATTGTTCTTTATTTCATAAGCCACTTTTGTACCGGTCAATAACTTACCCAAGGCTTCCTCTAAATTACAATCCTTTACCTGGATAGAAACCAATCGGTTTACATCCACTACCTGGTCACTAAATACCAGTGCCATCCCTGTCTGACTCTTTATAGAAGACAGGACTTTTTCTATTTTCTCATCTTTAAAATTTAAAGAAACTTTTTGTGACCATCCTGAGGCAGTAAAGCCAAACAAGAGAATACCCAACAGCAGTAACTTTTTCGTTTTGTTTTTTGAGTTCATTTCATACACAGTATTAAATTTATTATTTCATCGTTAATAAAAGGCCTTTCTGTATAGGCTAACACATCATTAGAAAACAGGTATGAGTCAAATTCTTCTTTTTTTCTTTAAAATCGCAGAAAGCCTCGTTCATAGTAAAAACAACAATCGGTGATACCTCTGTCTTACCTTAATCTATAAGAACAAAAATATCACCGACCAATTTTATAATAACGAATTTATTCTTTTTCGGTTATCCTAAACACGCCTTCTTCTGTTTCATCAAAAGAGATATGTGATACCGCTTCCAAATCATTTAAGACATCAATCACATTAACCTTGTTAGTGGATAAAGTAAACCTGTTATCCAGCAATGCTGAATCCGGTATAATAAAATGCACATCGTATTGCCGTTCCAATACCTTGACTATCTCTTTCAAAGGAGTCAAATAGAAATTCAAACCTTTGGAACGCCATGAGGATATCTGTTCCATATTCTCAGGACGAGAAATCTGGCAAGCACCCGACCGGCGATTATACTCGGCACTTTCCCCCGGAAGCAATGGATATTCTTTGCCTCTCACATCTTTCAGCAACACGCCGCCTTCATCCAGTGTCACCCACAGATTCGATTCTGCCGTATAAGCCTTGACATTAAATTTTGTGCCGGTCACTTTTACATTTATGTCCCCTAAATCGACTACAAACGGACGATTCTTCTCCTTTGCCACTTCAAAATATCCTTCTCCCCACAATTCCACCGTACGGTTGAATATACCAAACTTTTTTGGATACTTCAACCGGGTATCCGAATTCAATTGAACAATCGTTCCGTCTTGCAGCACAACACGCATCTGTTCACCACAGGGAACGACCAGTTCCGCATATTCAGTTTCAGAAAAAAGACCAACCTTGTCTGCCAGAAACCAGACAGAGCCACAAAGAAAGATAAAAGGAATCAGCACTGCTGCCGCCCACCAACGACGATAGGAATTAACCCGACGACGGAGAGTTATTTGCTGTAAGAAGCGCTGCTGCATCTTCTCTTCCGGTATGACATGAGGTACCCAGTCCTCTACTTCATTCTCCGTCAAAGAAGACACTTCTCTGTCTATCCGTTTCGACAAATAATCATGCCCTTCTTCGGTAGCAAGCCACTCCGAAACAGCTTTTGCATCTTCTGCGGATGCTTTATTATTCAGTACTTTATCTATTATAGCATCATCTATTTTCATCTTTTGCCTGTTTTTCGCTAATTAATAAGACACTTCACCCGAATAAAGGTATGAGTCCGTTTCTAATAAAAAAAATAAAACCACACTGCATGAAGCAACATTATCAACGGCTCGATAGCGCTCCGCAATAATTTAATCGCTTGTGTGTAATGTGATTTTACGGTAGGGACAGTTATCTGCATCATGTCCGCTATCTCTTGATTAGAAAGTCCTTTTCCAATCTTCAATTGACATATTTTTCTTTTTTGAGGAGGAAGTTCGCTTATAGCCGACCACAAATGCTCCTTCAACTCTTTGCTCTCAAATTCCTTTAAGAAACCCTCATCCACCTCTTCACCTTGCTGGGCTATCTCATAATGCTTTTCAAACACAATCTGCCTATGCCGCAATTCATTCAATATATAGTTTTTAAGAATGGTGAACAACAGACTCCTAATGCCGGACCGAAAATCAAAAGAATCGCGCTGTCCCCACACTTTCATAAAAGTATACTGGACTGCATCTTCTGCTTCTTCTCCGGATTTTAAATACCGATAAGCTAATGCATACAACAGCCGATTGTACCGTTCAAAGACAACGGTAAAGGCGGCCTCGTCTCCCTGACGGAGTCCGGCATATAATTTTTCATCAAAATCTATAAATTGATTCATCACAGAATAGTTTCAATTAAAGGTTAAGGCAATATTCAATGAAGCAAAGTTAGATAAAATTCGGCTCATTAGATATAGATTTTCTTAAAAGATTCCGATGCACACCAAAAAGACTAAAGTGTTTTCCGAAAAGACTAAAGTGTTTTTGAAAAAGACCTAAGTGTTTTTTTAAAAGGCCTTGGTCTTTTAAAGACTTCCATCTTTTCAGCCAACAATAAAAGCGTTATTCATTTTTACTCAACAGGAAACAAGAATCAATTATCTTGCTTTCACACAATTCCTATCATAAAGTACTGATTTAAAACTATATACCGTGAAAGAAACATCTGCTTTGTGTGAAAGGAGAAAACATTATAACTTTCCTGTCAATGTACCCATTGATATAGCAAAGCTTTCAGGATACCACCTAAATTCATACCTATAAAGTTTTGCCAATTCTATAATACTTATTGCTTATCATCTACCGGAAGCGGAGTGGAGTTATCTTTATAAGCGGCAAAACCTTTAACCTTTACACGCTCCTGCTTATCGCTTTCCGATGCAGCATTACTCAACTGTTGCAGATTCTCTTTGATACTGTCATGAGTAATAAAGAAATGATCAAGCATCGCTTTCAAATATTCATCCAACGGTCCCTCTTTCGGAGTAAACAACGTGTGGCATTTCGAATGAAGCCCCACATTCTTCTCGTCTTCATCGGCTGTATAGATAGTAGTGACCAACGATTCCACATTCACCAAATTTACTATTTCTTTCAGATAAGGTAAGGCCGGATTCTCAATGCTGATAGATGCCCACCACGGATTCCAAATCATGATAAAGCGGGCCTCATCCTCTACAGCAATATAAAAATCATCTCCCTGATACTTAAACACGATATGCCCCTCTTCATTTGTCTCGGGTTGGCAACCTATCTTCCTCAGCACAGCAATGACCAGCTCTTCTGTCCCGATTTCTTCCAAATCTTCTTTCGTCATGCGGTCAAGATGATCTCTGCGCTTTTTCCGTTCGTGGCGGATACGAAGAAGTAAAAAGGTTAACGGCCATAATGCCAATGCTATAACAGCAATAAGGATAGTAAGATCGGTCATGTTTGTTCGTATTTAAAGGTTATGATATCGAAACAAATATAAGCAATATAATCGAAAAAACACACTATTACAGTTTAAATGTTTCTGCCTCTCTCCCCCACGGAGTGTTTTTCCTTTCATTAGCCGTTGAAACGTCCTGTTGATGGGGGGGGGG
>ERZ773210.2403-NODE-2403-length-15332-cov-15.058388_pt1 | contig 15332 bp, 11 predicted proteins | sample MGYA00580528_ERZ773210 | MGnify/ENA primary metagenome ERZ773210 (study PRJEB29015, sample SAMEA2737769) | human gut metagenome | biome: human gut; feature: human-associated habitat; material: faeces | place: China | collected 2012 ...
CCAGACCGGGAACAGGGCGTACTTTGCCTTGCCGCCGTGCAGCTGGATGCTGCTGTTTTCCACCTTGACCGAATCGTAGCCGGTAACGGTCTGCTGGAACGTCTCCTCAGTGGAGCGGCGGATGCGCTTATTGGCCCGCTCGATGCTGTCCTCGGCGTTCACATCGTATTTGTCCGCCACATAGCCGGCCAGATAGGCGGTCTGGAAGGGGATGGCATCCTGCATGGCAAAAGGCTCGATGGACTCCATCAGGTCGTCCTCGATCTTGGACGAGCCGTCCACCGGCACTGCGTCAAATCCCAGCGTACCATCCCGCCGGACTGAGTAGTAATTGGTCTCGGTATAGTCGTATTTGCTGTCCGACCAGCAGCGGGTCCGGGTGGCGGTGAACCGCAGCTGAGCGTCGGCATCGCTGTCGAAGAGCCAGAAGGGCACATACACACCCTTGATCTCGTCGATGTGGTTCTGGCTGCGGAACACCCGGGGCAGCAGGGTCTTGCCCTTGAGATGTTCCTGCAGCTTTGCCTTGGCGGCCTTTTTGTCCAGCTTGAAGGGGATGATGAGGTCGGGCCGCAGCGCCCCGGCAAATTGCCCGGTAAGGACGATGGGGTTGCCGCAGAAGGGGCAGGCGGACGCCGCCATGGTGTCATCGCCCACGATCTCGCCGCCGCAGCTCTTGCAGCTGTAAGTATGCAGACCGGCGGTCTCTCCTTCTGCCCAGCTGCCGCCGGGGGTCGCCCACTCCATCTCGCTTGGCTTTTCGTCCTTCAGTTCCTCATCATAGCCCTTGAGGGTATCCACATCGAACTCGGTGTCGCAGTAGGGGCATTTCATCTTCTGGGTGGCGCTGTCAAACTGGATGGCGCCATCGCAGCAGGGGCACTTGTATTCCAGCATTCCTGCCATAGTGTTTCCTCCTGTTGTTCCAAAAGGGGCCGGGGGCTCTTCCCCGGCCCCGCTGTTTTTGCGTCAGTCTTGCCGCCAAAGCGGTCGGCTCAGAAATCCGTAGTGATGCGGAACACCACCGGTTCGTCCGGCTCCTTGGCGGTCTTGCCGTAGTGGCCCACTGCAAGGAAAGCGTTTTCTTCCAGCGGCAGGAAAACATCAAAGGTGCAGAAGTCGCCGCACAGCTGGCACAGGGTCTCGCGCTCGCCCACAGGCAGGGATTTTTCCAGGAAGGTGCCGTCCGGCCCGTACAGCTCCCACATATAGCCCGTGTCCAGCAGATAGCCGTTGGGGCGCTTCATCATCACGGCGTCAAAGCTGCCCACCGGCTGCGAGCTGCGGGCAAGCTCCCTGCCGTCCAAATCAAAGGCGGCAAAGTAATCATCGCCGCTGGATTCCAGCTCGCCCACCGTCAGCAGCTCGTCCCCGCTGAGGTTCAGGGAGGACATGCTGTAGAAGGGGCCCATCTCGTTATCGCCCTCCAGCGTCAGCTCGGTGTACTCGCCGTCCTGCACCAGCACCAGCGCGGAGGTCCTGTAGAGCACGGTCAGATCCCGGTCCTTGGAGGAATAGCAGCGGCCCCAGTAGTCCAGTGCGTCGCCGGGCTCCTCCGGGTCGCTGCTGTTCAGATCGTAGCAGTAGACATCAAAGGTTTCCAGGGCATACAGGATGCCATTGCGGTCGATGCTGAGGGCGTCGCTGCCGTCAATGTTGTACTCTGCCACCGGGGTCAGTCGGCCGTCCTGGATGGCATACTCGAAGATCTTGGCAGACTGCTCTTCATCGTCCTCGTTGTAGAAGCTGAAGAAGTAATTGCCCCGGTAGGTATCCGCGTGAATCGTATGATAGGCACCGCCTACCTCGCGGCGGACGTCAAAGGGAATGTACTGTGCCTTGAAGGTGTAGTCGCCGATGGTCAGTTCCCCGGTCTGGAACTGGGTCACAGGGGGCCCTGCAGGGGCGGCTTTGTCCTCTGCAGCTTCCGGCTGTGCCGAAGCGGACGGGGCACTGCTGCTGGAAGCCTGTGCACTGGAAACGCTGGAAGCGCTAGAAGCGCTGGCAGCACCGGAGCCGCCGCAGGCGGTCAATCCGAGGGCGGCGGTGGCAAGGCCCATGGCCTTGAGGAAATCTCTGCGCTGGATCTTTTTCATATTCGTTCCTCCTTTTTCAGTCACTGCACCTTTGCAAAAGCTTCATCGGCCCGGCGGCTGTACAATGCCATGCCGCCGGTCTGGGCATCGTTTGCCAGATTGATGTTCTCCACAAAGCGGGCCTTCTCCTCCTCGGAGAGCTGCCCGCCCTTCATGGCGGCGGATGCCACGGCACCCATGGCACTGATCATGCCCACCTGGCCCTTCAGCTCCCGCTCTTCTGCCTTGGACATCCGGCGGCCAAACAGGCTCGTCTCGTTGTCGTGGACCCCGAAGATGTGGTCCAGATGCTGCCGTGCGATGTGGGCATAGCCGATCTCCCGCTGGTCCCGCTTGCTGAAGCAGATGACCAGCTCCTGCTTGATGTAGGGGTGGGGATGCATGCCCCGCTGGGTCTGGGCCTCGGTGATGCTGCGGGGCTGCACCAGCTTCAGCTTCAGGCCGCCGCCGTTGAGGGTGGGTTTCTGGCCCGGCTCCTTGGCGGGGGTCTCGTCCAGATACTCCTCATAGCTGGCGATCTGGTCGTAGCGGATCAGCTCCGGCATCTTGCCCCGTCCGCCGGTGCGATCGTCGATGTACAGCATTCCAAGCTCATCGCAGAACACCAGCCCCATCTGCGACGGGGTGGAGGGGTATGCGTTGACCCGGAACTCGGTCTTGTCGAACACCTCGTCGAACACCCGCTTCATCCGGGCCATATACTCCATGTGCTCCTTGGCCTCGTCCAGCGTCAGCTCGCTGAGCCGGATATATTTGGAGCACTTGTTGCCGCAGTCATCGCAGAGGAACTGTCCGTCCCGCAGCTTGGAGCGGTGCAGGGTGCCGCACTCCTTGCCGCAGACGGCGCAGTTCTGTTTTGCGAACAGGTTGGAAAAGAATCCCATCATGGTATGCTCCTTTCATTGCTCTGTATTTGTCAGATCAGGTCTGGTCGCTGTCGTCAAAGGGGTCGCCGCACTCCGGGCAGAACTTGGGCGGGTGAGCGGGGTCTGCCGGCTCCCAGCCGCATTTGTCGCACTTATATTTGGGCGTACCGGCGGGCTTGGGTTTGCCGCACTCGGAGCAGAACTTGCCTTTGTTCACCGCGCCGCAGCTGCAAGTCCAGCCTTCTGCTGCCGCCGGGCGGGGCTTGCCGCACTCCGGGCAGAACTTGCCCGTAACGGTAGCACCACAGCTGCAGGTCCAGCTGTCCGCAGCGGGCTTCGGCTCCGGCTTTTTGCTGCCACATTCCGGGCAGAATTTGCCGGTAACGGTAGCACCGCAGCTGCACTTCCAGCTGTCTGCCGGGGCGGGTGCGGGGCGGCTGACCTGCTGGGGCGCGTCCACGCTGTCCGGACGGGCCTGCTGGCCCATGGCAAACAGGTTCTGGGCGCTCATGCCGCCCATGCCGCCTGCACCGGCTGCCATGCCCATGCCCATAAAGCCGGTCATGGCACCGGCAGTGTTGCCGGCGGCGGTCTTCATGGCATCGATCTGACCACCCACCAGACGGGCGGCAGCGGTGGTGGGATCGGTGGTCATGGCGTTCTCTTCCCACTCGGTGATCTTTTTCTGCTGCTCCTCCGGGATGGACAGGGAGTTGATGTTGAAGGAGAACACTTCAATGCCCCGCTTTTTGCGCCAGACGTTGGACAGCTGCTCGTTGAGGGCGTCCGAGATCTCCAGCGTGTGGGCGGGAATCTCGTAATACTGCACCTTGTTGGCCGAAAGGGTGGCAAGGGCGGGCTGCAAGGCGTTCAGCAACTCACTCTTCAGGCGGGGAGCAATCTCGGATGCGTCATACTGGGTGGAGACGTTGCTGCACACGTTGGTGTAGAACAGCAGCGGGTCGCAGATGCGGTAAGTAAAGCTGCCGTTGCAGCGGATATTCACCGAGAGCTTGTAGCCCCGCTCCTCGCTGACCACCACCCGGAACGGGATGGGGGTGGCGGTGCCGTACAGGATCTCGCCCAGCTCCTTGGTGTTGATGTAGTACACGCGCTGATCCTTGCCGGTGTCGCCACCGTAAGTAAAGCGCTTGGCTACGGTCTGGAAGGTCTCTGCCAGACTGTCGCCGAAGTTGCCGGTGAACACGCTGGGCTCAGTGGAGGAGTCGAAGGTGAACTCGCCCGGCTCAGCGCACACCTCCACCACGCGGCCCTGCTCCACGATGAGCATGCACTGTCCGTCTGCCACGGCGATGCCGCTGCCGTTGGTGATGATGTTGTCCTCGCCGTTGTTGGAGCTGCGGCGGGAGGTGCGCTTCTGGCCCTTGACCATCAGCACATCCTTGTCCAGAGAATCGCAGTAGAAAAATTCCTTCCACTGGTCTGCAAGGGTTCCGCCCAGTGCGCCCATACCTGCTTTGATAAGACCCATAGTAATTTCCTCCTGTTATTTGTTTGTTATAAGCGACAACGCTTTGTCATCGCATTGCGTTCGGTTTCGGTCACGGTACAAGGGTTAGATCCGGGGAGTCGTTTTTCCAGTAAACGGGACGCGTGTCCCGGTCAAACAGCACTTCTCCGGCGCGGTATTTCAGGCTGCAGCCGCTGGGGCTGCCGTCATCGTTCAGCAGAATGGCCCCGAACTCGCACGGCTTGCCGTTCTGATCGGTCAATGTAAAATACAGCTCAGTGCCGTCCTCGATGCGGCCCTGTGTTCCCTCTGCGGTGCCGGTCAGAATGCCGCTCCACCCGTCCCATTCCACGCTCATACAGCAGCTTCCGTCCGGCAGGAAGGTCATCCAGCGGATGCCCTTTGCGGCCTCGTCTCCGGCGCGGTAAGTGCCCCACAGCTTGCGGGGGATGGCGGCGAAGCCGATGTCATCCCACGCCGTGGTGCGCCGGAACACATACCACACGGTGCCGTCCTTTTTCGAGCCGGTGGAACGCATCAGCAGCGAGCCGTCCTCCATCATGGAGATAATCCAGCGGCTTCTGCCGTCCTCGCTGAGGCAAGTCAGGTTCCAGCCCTGACTCTTTTCCCCGTCCCAGCCGGTCACAGCACCGGCATTCAGCTCTCCGGTGCGGGTCTCGGCAGCGGACTGGATCTGCGGGCTGACGTATGTTTCCCGGATGAAGGAGACGGTCACCGTGCCGGTGATCTCGGCCTTTTCCAGCCGCAGGGTAAAGCTTTCGTTGCGGTCGGCGGGGGCATAGCTTTCACCCTGCGTCACCGCCGTGACTGCCATCCACTCGGTTAGCACCTGCTGCTCCCAGTTTTCCGGCAGGGCTGGAGGTTCTGCCACAGTCTGTTCGGTGCGCCGCCCGTCTGCCCCGGGCTTTTTTTGCGCCGGGCGGTCTTCCGGGGTGGAAGCAGCGGCGGAGACAGAGGCCGGGGCGGCGGTACTTGCCGGGGGTGCAGTCTCTGCCCCGCAGCCCGCCAGCAGCGCTGCGGCCAGCAAAGCGGCCGGTATCCAGCGGAATGCTTTGTGTTTCATGGTGGTTCTCCTGTGTTCTCAGCGGCTCCCGCCGGGGTCAGGGATCCGGGCAGCGGATCAGCTGCAGCTGGGTCTTTCCCTCGGCAAAGGGGTTCTGCCCGTCGATCATGGTAAGGTTCAGGGTCTCGTTGAACAGGTCGTACTTCACCGCCGCCACAAAGGTGATGCCCGGCATCCCGTCTGCCGTCTCGCTGGTAGAGACACCCAGCACCATGCCCTCCGGCACCACGCCCAGATAGTCGGCGTAGCCCTGATAGAAAACGTTGTTGTCCTGCACGCCCATCTGGACGCAACCATTGCTTTCCACGTCCATCCAGTCAAACTGGTTGTCAGACATGTCGTTGAAGGCACCGACAGCCTCCGAGGGGATCTCCTGCGCGTTCCACTCTGCCGTCAGGGGAGCCAGCTCCAGCACAGAGCCATCCTCCTGATGCAGAATTACCTCTTTGCCGCTGCGTTCCAGCGCCACGCCCTGATTTGCAATATAGATAGGGTCCTGACAAACCAGAGCGCTGCCGAACATGAGGCAGTGCAGCACATCCACGTACTCCACCACGCCGTCCTTCGTCAGCAGATAGACCACCGGGTGGAAGGACGCGCCCAGTTCTCCGATGCACACGTCGATATACTCATTATAAGTGCCAAGGATGGGGTAGGTGCGGTCTTGTTCCAGCCGGATGCCGTAATCCGCGTCCCATGCGGCGGTCTCCGGCGTGCGGCGGAGGGTGATGGTGCCCTGTGTTCCTTCCAGCTGCACCGAAGCGCTGCTGTAGGTATCGGTCAGCACCGTCTGCGGCTGCGGGTCAGCAGCCTGCAGCGGGATCTCCACATCCAGCTGCCGCCAGCCGCTGCCGGCGGTGGAGCTGCACCCGCCCCGGAGCACCAGCCGGTTCGGTTCCGGCAGCAGCAGGCACAGGTCATCCAGCTGGTTGTTTTCCAGCGTGTTCATCCGCATGCTTGCCAGATTGCCGCCGCTGCGCAGGCCCTCGTAGTAGCCGCCCTGCGCCATGTCCCGGTCAAAGGTCTGCATCGCCTGACGCAGCATCTGCTGCTGCACGGCATCCGGGTCCAGCCCCATGCGCTGCAGCATTTCGGTCACGGAGACCTGCTTGCCGGTGGCAAAATCGAAGCACCAGCCCCGGGAATACCCCGGGTCGGAGCCTCCGTCGTAGCGGAAAACCACAAGGCTTACGCAGTCGCCGTACCAGTAGGCGTCCCAATTGATATAAGTATCCGGGCTCCCCTCGTCCTGCTGGGGCTCGATCTCCGGGCTGTCCTCGTACTCTCGGAATTCTGCCGCATACATGGCGGCAAGCTCATCGTTGAGATAAGCGGCGTCCGGGCTGTCGCACACAAGCTGCGGCACATGGATGTTCAGCCTATAGGTGATGTCGTACTCGTTCCGGATGGTCTTTTCCAGCGTGAACTGCTCGGTAATGCGGTCTTTTTGTGCCGTCTGCACCGCCGTGTCTGCGGCGCTTTGGGAAGCTGCGCCGGAGCCTGCGGGGGCAGCGGGAGCCGCCGCGCCGCCGCACCCGGCCAGCACCAGCGCAACCGCCAGCACCGCAGCGGCAAGGCGTTTGTGTTTCATGGTCGTTCTCCTGTGTTCTCAGCCGTAGCTGCGGGTCATCTGCAGCTTGGTCTCGCCCTCGGCAAAGGGGTTTTGCCCGGCGATCATGGTCATGGTCAGGTTCTCGTTGTACAGGTCGTTCTTGAACGCCGCCACAAATTCGAGCTCCTCATCGGCAGCGATGCCCAGCACCACGCCCTCGGGCACCACGCCCAGATACGCGGCATCACCCCGATCGATGCGGCTGTTGTCCTGCACGCCCAGCTGAACGCTGCCGTCGCTGGTCAGGTCCATCCAGCTCCAGCCGTTTTCATCGGTGTAGTTGTAGGAGCCGGTGACGGAATAAGGGATCTCCTGCGCGCTCCACTCTGCCGACAGGGGTGCCAGCTCCAGCACAGAGCCATCCGCCCGGCGCAGGTTCACCTCGCTGCCGCAGAGTTCCAGCGCCACGCCGTTGTTGGCAATGTAGATGGGGTCCTGGCAGACCATGGCATCCCCGTACAGCAGGCAGCGCAGCACGTCCACATACTCCACCACGCCATCCTTGGTCAGCAGATAGACCACCGGGCGGAAGAAGCCGTCCTCCTGCTCCCCGATGCACACGTCCACATATTCATTGTAAGCGCCAAGGATGGGGTAGCTGTGCTCCTGTTCCACCCGGATGCCAATGTCTCCCCATTGGTCGGTCTTGGGCGCGGGGCGGAGGGTGATGGTGGCCTGCGTTCCCTCCAGCTGCACCTGCACACCATCGTAGGTATCGGTCAGCACCGGGGTGTCAGCGGGGGGCAGCGAGAGCTCCATATCCAGCTGCTGCCAGCCTTCTTCGCAGCTGTACTTACCCCGGAGCACCAGTTGATCCTGCTCCGGCAAAAGCAGGCACAGGTTTTCCAGTTCATTGTATTCCAGCGTATCCATCCGCATTTGCGAAAGCTCTCCGCCGAGACGCAGGCCCTCGTAATACGCGCCCTGCGCCATCTCCCGGTCAAAGGCCTGCATGGCCAGCCGCTGCACCTGCTCCTGCACGGTATCCGGGTCCAGACCCATGCGCTGAAGCATTTCAGCCACGGTGATCTGCTGGCCGGTGGCAAAATCGAAGCACCAGCCGCTGTAACGCCACGGGGCGGTGCCGCCGTAGCGGCTGCGCACCACCAGACTGACGCAGTCGCCGTACCACCAGTCATCCCAGTTCACACCGATCTGCGGAACCTCGCCGTCCGGCAGTTCGGCTTCTTCGTAGGTCTCATACTCCCGGAAATCTGCCGCATAGATGGCGTTCAGTTCATCGTTGATGTAGGCGGCATCCGGGCTGTCGCATTCCAGCTGCGGCACATGGACGGAAATGTACTGCACCGCGTCCTCCCCCCACACGCCCGAAACGTTCTTTTCCAGCGTGTACTGGTCAGTGATGCGGTCTGTCTGGGCGGCCTGCGTCACCGCGCTGGGGGTGCTTCGGCTGCTGTCGGAGCTTTGGTCGGCAGCGGCGCTGGGGCTGCTCTGGGTGCCGCCGCAGCCGGTCAGCAGCGCGGCAGCCAAAGCAAGGCTTACAAGGTGTTGGTATTTCATGGCGGGCTCCTTTTCTATGGTATGGTTCAGCCGTCTCCTATGCCTTGCCACTTGTCGATGATGTAGGCGGCCCAATAGGTCTTGTCGTTGATATCCACCACGGTGATGCCTACCTTATTCACCACCGGGTCGTCCTCATGAAGCCCCGGCACACCGCCGTAGTCCTTGATCAGTTCATCCACCAACTGCTGGAACTTGGCCTCGGTAGCGGGATAGAGACGATCCATGCTGTAAAGGTGCTTTCCTTCGTGGTCAAAATCCACGCCTACCCGGTACTGATTGAGCATACCGAAGATAGCCGTGGAGCCGGCACTGTAACCGGCTTCGTTCAGACCTTCCCACATCTTTGCGGAATAGTCGCCCTCCATCCGCAGCCTGAGCCCTTCGTCCGACGGGAACTCCGGGCTGCCATTATCCACAAACATCTGCACATCTGCCTGAATGGCGTGTTCCAGACCCTTGCTGTACTCGAACTTGATGTTCTCCACCTTTCGCCGGGCCAGCTCTGCGTTGAAAATGGTCAGGATCTTCTGCCCGTCCCGGATCACAGGGATCGGCGGCGAGGGAGGCGTTTCTGTGGCAGAGCCGGAACTTGTGGAGCCGGAGGAGCAGCTATCGTCACAGCCTGCCAGCGCCAGCATCACCGCCGATGCGCCGGAGAGCTTGAGGAAAGTCCGTCGGTCATATCGTTTCATGGGGGTGCTCCTTTCTACCGATAAAGCCCCAGGCACAGGGGGGCCGTGCCCGGGGCAAACAGGGGGTAAATGGGGATTGTTGTTTTTACGGCTTCACTTTGCCTTTGGCAGCTACTGCGATCCAGTATTTCACACCGCCATACTCGAACAACTGAATCGCAATCAGACTGGCCGATTTTAGATTGGTCTGATCAGTTTCGTCCAGCATCGACAAGTTATTTACCAGCAGGTCTACGGTTTCCGTGTAAACACATACCGGCATCATATTGCCTGTATCCTTATCAAAAGCTATGCCGATCGGGGCGCCAACATCAATATAGCCGGCTGCTGCCTTATCAAACGCTTCCGCGGCTTTCTCGTCATATGCCATTTCACCCTTTGCAATCTTCACCACAAGTTCAGCTGCGGGCTTCAGACCGTTCTCCAGTATGAGCGGTTCCTTCACCCCGGCTGCTGCGCGGTATTTGTTGATGGCTTCCAGCACCTTGGCTTCTTCGCCGGTAGTGGGTACTGCGGGCGTGGGAGGGGTGCTGCCGCAGGCGGCCAGTGCCATCATTGCAACGGCTGCGCCGGTAAGGGTGAGGAATTCGCGTCTGTTCAGTTCTTTCATGGGAATGCTCCTTTCAATACAGTATATTATAGATTACGGTTCGGGATTTGCGGGAAGTCCGTGCATCCCTGCCCCGGTTCAGTGCTGTGAATAGTTTACCATTACCGCCACCGCATAGGTCTTGCCCTTAATGGTGGGGCAGTAGAGCCCGATCATCCACTGCTCGGGATGCGGACTCACCAGTCCAGGCCCGGCCAGATACCGCACAAACTCCCTGACCTCGCTCTGACTATGAGGATACAGTTTCGTTAATTGCATACCGTCATGGGTGCTGTTAGAAACTCCCCCAGTCCCCCGATAGCTTCCGCTTCCATATTTTTTATCGATTTCCGCTATCATTTCAGACTCACGGTCTTTGTAGTCGTAGAATACATCATTAGGCAGGTTCCATCTGCGGTAATCCTCCTCGTCCATTTCAGGGTCATAGGTTTCAAAGGGGCTGGCTGTAAACTTTGCGAGGTCGGCAGCCTCCTGACAGTAGACCACAGACTTGCAGATATCAAGTTTGGGATTGGGGGCTACTTGTTTGTTGACTTCATACCAGACCTCGTTGATGGCTTTGAACAGGGCCAGCTCTTTGCTCTCAGAGGCCGGAGGTGCCGGAGGTGTGGAGGGCCCGCCGCCGCAGCCTGCCAGCGAGAGCGCCACAACGGCTGCGCCGGAGAGGGTGAGGAATTCGCGTCTGTTCAGTTCTTTCATGGGGTGCTCCTTTCTGTTTTTGGGGATGTCTGCACTTGCAGTCCGGGCCGTCTTATGCTATCCTTATAGATAGAATCCACCGGGGCCGTGGCAATGCTTTGTGCACAACGCCAGGCCGCCTGCATCCGGCGCAGGACCTCTTCTGGTTTTACTGTACCATAAACGTAAAAAAAACACCTCCCCAAAAAAGCCGTTTTTTGGGGGGAAGCTCCAAAAAAATTTTTAGGAGATTTTCCCTTTTTCTACCCATTTTCCCCCCAAAAGGGCCGTTTTTTGGGGGGAAAATGGGGGTTTGGGAGGGGTCTCGCCCAAACAGGCCCTTGCGGGCTGCGGCGGCAGCGGCCTTCCCCGCCCCTTTGGCTGCAACTTGCGGAAAGGAATCAGGAATATGGAACGAAGGACATTTTTAAAGCTTGCGGCGCTTGTCCCCGGTCTGGCGCTTGCGGGCTGCGGCGGCAGCAAGACCCTGCTTTCTCCCAAGGACCCCACCATGCTCAGCATCTGGCATGTGTACGGCGAACAGGCCGACTCGCCCATGAACCGCCTGCTGACCGAGTTCAACGACACGGTGGGCAGAGAGAAGGGCATCCTGCTCAACGTGACCAACATGACCAACAGTGCCGCCATCGGCGGCCAGCTGCAGGATGCCAAGGCCGGCAAGCCCGGCGCGCTGGACCTGCCGGACCTGTTCTCGGCCCACCCCGCGGACGCAAGCGGTCTGGGCATTGAGAACCTTGTGGACTGGAATGACTGGTTCACCGCCGAGGACATGGCGGCCTATGTGCCCGGCTTTGTGCAGGACGGCATCATTGACGGGAAGCAGGTGGTGTTTCCGGTGTCCAAATCCACCCAGCTCATCTTTTTGAACGGCTCCCAGTACGCCCGGTTTGCGGCGGATACCGGGGCGCAGCTTTCCACCCTTGCCACATGGGACGGCTTTTTTGAAATGGCGGGTGCCTACCGGCAGTGGTCGCAGGGTAAGCCCTTCTGCGCGCTGGATTACCCCCTGCGTCTGGTGGAGCTGAACGCGCTGGAGCAGGGCAGCGGCGAGCTATACAAGGGCAGCTGGTACGATCTGACCAACCAGACCTTCCGCGCTTCGTGGATGGAGTTTGCCCGGGCACTGGTGCAGGGCGATATTCTGGTGTCGGACCTGTACTCCAACACGCAGGTGATGACCGGCGAGACGCTGGCAGGCCTTGGCAGCTCTGCGGCCATCCTTTATTACAATGATTTCGTCACCTACCCGGACAACACCACCGAGCCCACCGACCTGCTGCTGGCTCCCCTGCCCCACGCCGCAGGCACCACCACGCCCCTGATGCCGCAGGCCGGTGTGGGTCTGTGCGCCTTCAAGACCACCGACCAGAAGGCCGAAGCCGCTGCGGTGTTCCTGCGCTGGCTCACCGAGCAGCAGCGCAATCTGGAATTTGCCGCCGACACCGGATATATGCCGGTGTCCAGCGCCGCCTTTGATGCCATTGCGGACTATCCGTTTGAGCAGCAGAGCTATCAGCGGCTGTACGATGTTTACAACGAGATGCGCCTCCAGAACACCCCCCTGTCCGAACCGGGCATCGTGGGGTACCACGCCAAGGCCAAAGCCTTGTACGACAGCCTGCGCCAGCGCCAGAAGGACTACCCCCAGCGCCTTGCGGACGGCGAAACGCTGGAAGCCCTTGCCGAGGAAACATGGCAGCTGCTGTGTGACAATGCCTGAGCCTGCCGCTCAGCCGGAAAGGAGGGACTTTGATGCACTTTGTTGACCGGCACCGTGAAAAGATCCGCCAAAGCCCCATGAGCAGCCGGCTGCTGTGGGCCTGCCTGCTGCTGGTAGTGCTGCTGGTGTTGACCTTTGGTGCGGCGCTGTTCCTGTTTGCCAGCCTGCACAACACCAAAAAGGACATCAGCCGCAGTCTGCAGATCCAGTTTTCGGTGTTCCAGAACGATATGGAGCGCTATTTTGACCAGCTGGCGGTCATGGGCGTGAACCTGTCCGAGGATATGAGCGCAGAGGTGGACAAGGAGCTTGCCCTGCGGCAGATGTCCTTTGCCCAGCTGAACGACTCTCCCGAGGTGCTGAACGCGCTGGAGGAGGAAATGATCGAGCCGCTGTGCCGCCGTCTGCGCCAGACCGGCTGTTCCGGCGCTTTTGTGCTGCTGGATGCCACCATCAACACCCGCATGGAGGGGGCAGAGCATTCCCGCGCCGGGCTGTATGTGCAGAAAAGCGGTGCCGACACCCCCACCGTGCCCCTGCTGCTGTACCGGGGCAGTGCGGAGGTGGGCAAGACCCACAGCGTGATGCCCCACCGCAAGTGGCGCATGGAGTTCCAGACCGACCAGTTCCCGGACTACGACCGCTGGATGACCCCCGGCAGCGCCCCGCTGTACCAGTCCTATACGCTGACCGAGCGGTTCGAGCTGCCCGGCACCTCGGAGGAGGTGCAGCTGTTTTTGCTGCCCCTGCGGGGGCGGGACGGTACGATGTACGGGCTGTGCGGCTTTGAGATCAGCGAGAGCTACTTCAAGCAGAACTTTGCCCAGCCCACCGGCTTTGACCGGCTGAGCTGCCTGCTTGCCCCTGCGGGGGACGGCCTTGCCGCCGATGCCGCCCTCAGCAGCGGCACCACCGGCGGCTACTACCATGCCCCCCGGAACACGCTGGTGCTGCGCAGCATGGGCGGCGGGCTGACCCAGTTGACCGGCCCCGACAGCGCCTATGCGGGCATCTCCCAGCTGTGCCGCCTGAGCGAGAGCCAGTCCTACCGGCTGGCGGTGTGCATTCCCATGGCAGACTACCGGAGACTGGTCTTTTCCGGCAATCTGCAGATGCTGCTCATCGGCCTGTTCATCGCCTTTTTCGTGGTGTTCTGCTGCATGAACTTCCACCGGCGCATCCTCTCGCCGGCGTTCCGGCAGTTCGAGGAGGACCGGCGGGAATCCCGGCGGCGGATGGACGAGCTGCAGCTGGAACGCCAGCAGATGCAGACTGAGCTGTCCCGGCTGGCGGACGTGTGCCGCAACGAGTCGGTGCCCGATGCCTTCCAGACCTTTGTTGCGGGCATCCCCACCCTGACCAAGACCGAACGCCGCATCTTTGACGGCTACGCCGCCGGGCTGCGCACCCGGGAGATCGTGGAGCAGCTGGACATCAAGGACAGCACCCTGCGCTTCCACAACAAGAACATCTACGAAAAACTGGGTGTCAACTCCCTCAAGCAGCTGCAGCAGTTCGTGGCGATCCTGAACTCCGGCAGCGGCAGCGCCCCGGACTCCACCCCGGACGAAAAGTGACCCAGCAAGCAATGTTTTCGTCTATACAAAAACACTTTTTGCGTTGCAAAACGCTTGTTGGGGAACACCCCAAACCCCTTTGATCTGCATTTTCAATGCAGGCTGCGCCTCCCTGCAGGATGCTTTTGAGGATGTCAATCGGCACATCCTACGAAAAAGCCTGTACCTTTTTGGCGTAAGGGTCAATAGAAGAATTTGATGGTTCATGGTACAATAGCAGACGTTGCGTGTTGTGCGGTTTGCACACGAACATAGTGAAAAGGAGCTGCTGAACGTGGATACGATCTATCTGCTGCCCGGTGAGGAACGCTGCGTTGATTTTCGAGATGCCAATGGAGTCTCGAGGGTACACTACACCTACTGTTCCATCCGTGGCAAACTTTTCAACTGCACCTGCTGCACAAAGGATGAAGCCCAGCGGCTGTGTGAAGATTGGCTTATAAAACAGGACCGCTGCTATATAAACTAAAGAACGCCGAGGGTTCCTCCCATATGGGAAGGGACTCCTCGGCGTTCTTCATTTCATGCTTTTTGATTGCCCGGTCAACAGTATCACGCGCCTTACGGCAATGCACAGATCACAGCCACTGTTTCAGCACATCGTTCAGCTTATTCAAATCAAGCGGTTTGGCGATATGCTCGTTCATGCCGGTGTTCTTTGCCAGCTGCACGTCCTCGGCAAAGGCATTTGCCGTCATGGCAATGATGGGCACTTTGCCCCGGCTGCCGGCAAGCGCACGGATCGCAGCAGTGGCTTCGTAACCATTCATGATGGGCATCTGGATGTCCATAAAAATGAGATCGTACCACTTTTCTGGCGCTTCCATCACCTTTTCGACTGCAATTTTTCCGTTTTCGGCGCTGTCGATGGTCACGCCCGTCATGCCTATGATCTCGGTTGCGATCTCACGGTTCAGCGCATTGTCTTCCACAAGAAGGATCCGCTTGCCCGCATAGTTTTCCTTCGCAAAATCTTCCAGATAGTTCCGGGCGTTTTTCTCCTTCTTCCCGGATGTAAACTGTCGCAGAGTTGCCGTCAGACGAGAACGGAACAGCGGTTTTGCCATAAACGCATTCACGCCCGCTGCTCTGGCTTCTTCTTCGATCTCGCTGAAATCAAAGGAAGTCAGGATGATGATCGTGACTTCCTCCCCAACGCATTCCCGAATCCTTCTGGCCGTTGCGATGCCGTCCATCTCCGGCATCTTCCAGTCCAGGATCACCGCAAAATAGTCGCGGCCGGTCTTGTGCCGCGCCGCGCAGCGTTCCACGGCTTCCTTGCCGGTCAGGACCCATTCGCCCGCTATGCCGATCTCCTGAAGGGTTGCAACGGTGCTTTCGCAGCAGGTCTTGTCATCGTCCACGACCAGTACCGGCAGAT
>ERZ773210.2419-NODE-2419-length-15241-cov-3.196892_pt1 | contig 15241 bp, 11 predicted proteins | sample MGYA00580528_ERZ773210 | MGnify/ENA primary metagenome ERZ773210 (study PRJEB29015, sample SAMEA2737769) | human gut metagenome | biome: human gut; feature: human-associated habitat; material: faeces | place: China | collected 2012 ...
ACGGCTTCAGACGCGACGGAAACCGTCCTGATGGAAACAGGGACAACGGCTTCAGACGCGACGGAAACCGCCCTGATGGAAACAGGGACAACGGCTTCAGACGCGACGGAAACCGTCCTGATGGAAACAGGGACAACGGCTTCAGGCGTGATGGAAACCGTCCTTCCGGAAACAGAGATGGCTTTAACAAGGATGGCGGCTTTAATAAAGACGGCGGAAGAAATGACAGAGGCGATAACAGAAGACCGGGCGGCAACGGTAACTTCAGAGGTGGTAACAGGGATAATTTCGCAAAGGATGCAGATGCTAAGGGCGGAATGGGTGACGCAAGAGAGGTCCGTGAGGCTAAGGAGCAGAGAAGCCGTGAGCGTGAGAACCGCTTAAATGACCGCAATAAGTATGACCGCGAGGACAAAAAAGAGAACACCAAGGGACTTGAAAAGACTGTTAAGAATAATAAGCCGGTAACACAGAAGCCACAGGAGGAAGAGGATACAATCAAGACACTTGTACTTCCTGATGTTCTTACAATCAAGGAGCTTGCCGAGAAGATGAAGCTCCAGCCTGCAGCAGTAGTTAAGACTCTTTTCCTTAAGGGAACTATTGTAACAGTTAACCAGGAAATTGATTTTGATACTGCTGAGGAGATTGCACTTGAGTTTAACTGTATCTGTGAGCATGAGGTGAAGGTAGATGTCATTGCTGAGCTTCTTAAGGAGGAAGAGGAAGATCCGGCTACACTTGTTCCAAGACCACCTGTTGTATGTGTAATGGGACACGTTGACCATGGTAAAACCTCTCTGCTTGATGCAATACGTTCAACCAGTGTCACATCGAGAGAGGCCGGTGGTATCACACAGCACATCGGTGCATACACAGTTGAGATAAATGGTCAGAAGATTACCTTCCTTGATACACCGGGACATGAGGCATTCACGGCAATGAGAATGCGTGGAGCACAGGCAACAGATATAGCGATTCTTGTCGTTGCGGCTGATGATGGTGTAATGCCACAGACTATAGAGGCTATCAACCATGCCAAGGCAGCAGGCATTGATATAATTGTTGCGGTTAATAAGATAGATAAGCCTAATGCAAATATTGAGAAGGTTAAGCAGGAGCTTGTTGAGTACGGACTTGTAGCAGAGGACTGGGGCGGAGATACAATATTTGCACCTGTTTCTGCACATACTAAGGAAGGTATCGATAATCTTCTTGAGATGGTTCTGCTCACAGCAGAGATGAGAGAGTTAAAGGCTAACCCTAACCGCCGTGCAAGAGGTCTTGTCATTGAGGCACAGCTTGATAAGGGCAGAGGTCCTGTCGCTACACTTCTTGTACAGAAGGGTACACTTCATGTCGGAGACGCTGTGGCAGCTGGTCCATGCTTTGGTAAGATAAGAGCAATGATAGATGATAAGGGACGTAAGATTAAGGAAGCAGGTCCGGCAACACCTGTAGAGATATTGGGACTTAATGATGTTCCTGGTGCCGGTGAGATATTCGTATCTCCTGCAACTGAGAAGGAGGCGAGAGCATTCTCTGATACCTTCATCCGTGAGGGAAGAGTTAAGCTTCTTGACGATACCAAGAGCAAGCTTTCACTTGATGACCTGTTCTCACAGATCAAGGCAGGTAATGTTAAGGAGCTCGGTCTTATCATCAAGGCGGATGTACAGGGTTCTGTTGAGGCAGTTAAGCAGAGCATGCTGAAGCTTTCCAACGAGGAGGTTGTGATAAAGATTGTGCATGCAGGTGTTGGTGCCATCAACGAGTCCGATGTCATTCTTGCTTCCGCTTCTAATGCGATTATTATCGGCTTCAACGTACGTCCTGACAATATGGCTAGAGAGATTGCAGACCGCGAGAAGGTTGATGTAAGACTCTACAGAGTAATCTATCAGGCGATTGAGGATGTCGAGGCAGCGATGAAGGGTATGCTTGATCCTATCTATGAGGAGAAGGTTATCGGTCATGCTGAGGTACGCCAGACCTATAAGGCATCAGGTGTAGGTACGATTGCAGGCTCGTATGTGTTAGATGGTATGATTACGAAGGCTTCCAAGGTCCGTGTTACAAGAGAAGGGGAGCTTATATACGAAGGACCTCTTGCTTCACTTAAGAGATTTAAGGATGATGCTAAGGAGGTCAAGGCGGGCTACGAGTGTGGTATTGTTCTTGAAAAGTTCAATGACATCAAGGAGCTTGACCAGATTGAGGCATACATTATGGTAGAGGTGCCAAGGTAACATAAGCCTGAAGGCATAACCCTGACGCTGTATATTCAGGATGTACAGGGAGCCTTCAATCTGCAGAGCAATAATAAAATAAGCCGGGGCTGATGTCCCCGGCTTGTAGTGTTAAAATAAGAGTTTAATTTTTATTCGCTCGGAAATGGAGTAAATATGCGTAAAAATAGTATTAAGAATTCCCGAATCAATGGGGAGGTTCAGAAGGAACTCAGCAATATTATCCGCAATGAGGTTAAGAACCCTAATATCAGTCCATTGACATCGGTTGTTGCAGTGGATGTCACACCGGATCTTAAGGAATGCAAGGCATATATAAGTGTTTACGGTGATGAGGCTGCCCAGGCAGCTACAATTGCGGGGCTTAAGAGTGCGGAGGGATTTATAAGAAGCCGGCTTGCAAAGACGGTGAACCTTAGAAATACGCCACAGATACATTTTATACTTGACCAGTCTATAGAGTATGGTGTGAGAATGTCTAAAATTATTGACGAGGTTAACAAGGAGAATCACGAATGATATATCTTGATGAGATACTGCAGGGGGTAAAGACTGTAGGAATCACAGGCCATATAAGACCTGATGGTGACTGCGTCGGCAGTACGCTGGGTGTGTACAACTATATATGTGATAATATGCCGCAGGTGGATGTTGATATCTGTCTGCAGCCGATTAATGATAAATTTTTATTTTTAAGAAACAGTGACAAGAAAAAGCTGATGGGAATAAGATATACGATTTATTTATCGTATGCGACTGTGCAGCATTTGACAGGTTTGAGGATTTCAGGGAATGCTTTGAGAAAGCCGGGAAAACAGTTGTATTCGACCACCATATAAGTGGACAGGAGATAGGAGATATGAATATGATTTCTCCTAAGCTTTCATCATGCAGTGAGCTTATATATGAGGCGATGAACCCGGATAAGATTTCTAAGAGCACAGCGGAGTGCCTTTATCTTGGAATTATCCATGATACGGGTGTATTCAAGTATCAGGGTGTGACAGCGCGCACGATGCAGATTGCAGGGAAGCTTATGGAAAAAGGTATAGATTTTACTAATATTATAGACAATACTTTTTACATGAGAACCTACAGACAGAGCCAGGTTCTTGGCAAGGCACTTCTTGAGAGCGTACAGTTCTGTGACGGAAGATGTATTTTCACTGTGCTGACAAAGCGGGATATGGAGTTTTACGGTGTCACAAGCAAGGATCTCGGAGGCGTTGTGGAGCAGCTCCGGCTTAATGATACGGTTGAGGTGGCAATATTCCTGTATGAGACAGAGAAGAATGAATATAAGGTGAGCATGCGTTCAAAGAACATAGTGGATGTAAGCAAGATTGCCAAGAGATTCGGCGGTGGTGGTCATATCAGGGCAGCAGGCTTCGACATGGCAGCGAATGACCCTAGGGATATCATCAATAATATCGGCGCACTTGTTGAACTTCAGTTTAATTCCGCACAGAGATAGGGAGGATACATTATTGTATAACGGAATTATAAATGTTTATAAGGAAGCAGGCTTCACATCGCATGATGTAGTAGCAAAGCTGCGCGGAATATTCGGACAGAGAAAAATCGGGCATACAGGAACCTTGGACCCGGCTGCGACAGGAGTACTTCCGGTGTGCCTTGGCAACGGAACCAAGCTTGTGGATATGATAACGGACAGAAGCAAGGTGTATGAAGCAAGGGTTCTCCTTGGTGTCACAACCGATACTGAGGATACAACGGGAACCGAGACCGGAAAGAGAGAGCTTGCCGGGGAGTTCTTTGCCGGAGACAGTGAAGACGTTGCGGATAATATCAAAAGGGTGCTTGAAGGCTTCACAGGTGGGTATGACCAGATACCGCCAATGTACTCTGCGATAAAAAAGGACGGAAAGCGTCTCTATGAGCTTGCGCGTGAGGGCAAGGAGATTGACAGGGCGGCAAGACATGTGGAGATTTATTCTATAGAGCTGATTTCTGTGGAGCTTCCTTACTTTACAATGCGGGTCCACTGCGGTAAGGGAACCTACATCCGCTCACTGTGCAGGGATATAGGCGCGCAGATTGGGTGTGGTGCGTGTATGGACAGGCTGTGCCGTACACAGGTTGGAAGATTCACGCTTTCAGAAGCACTTACGCTTGAGAAATTACAGAAGCTTAAGGACGAGGATAGATTGTCCGAAGAAGTTATTCCTGTGGATGTGATGTTTGAGGAGTATATGCCTGTGCATGTGGGGGAAGAATATTTTAAGCTTATAAAAAACGGAAATAAGGTTGACAGCAGGATATGCTGTGGCCTGTATTCTCCGGTCAGAATGTACTGTGATGGTGTATTCTATGGAATATATGAGCTTGATGACAGGAAGAAGGAATATTATCCTGTAAAAATGTTCGCATGTGGGGAATAATCCGGGGTATGAAGAGGTTGATATATGAATATATTTAATGGTGTTACACAGTTTTCTATACCTGATAGGACGGTTGTCACATTTGGTAAATTCGATGGGATACATATGGGACACATGGCGCTTATAAATACTGCGGGAAGAATTGCAAGAGAACAGGGGTATAAGCTTGCTGTGTTTACATTCGATGTTCCGCCGAACCTGCACTTTGAGAAATTTGAGGGTACCCAGATAACAACCAACTATGAAAAGAGAATAATGTTTGCCGATGCCGGCGTTGACTATCTGGTTGAATATCCGTTCAACGAGGAGACAGCGTCAATGGAGCCGCTTGAGTTTATCAAGAAGGTTATTTTTGGCAATCTTAACGCTGCACATGTGGTTGTAGGAACAGACTGGCATTTCGGAAAGGACAGGAGCGGAAACTGTGATGTCCTCATGGCAGCACAGAAGCTGTACAATTACGAGGTTCATATTGTGGAAAAGGAAAAATATGAACAGAGGGAAATAAGCAGTACATGGATCCGCGGAGAAATCCAGCTTGGAAACATGGAGAATGTCAATATCCTGCTGGGTTATCCGTATATGATAATGGGCAGGGTTGAGGAAGGCAGACATCTTGGAAAGGAGATGGGGTTTGCGACAGTCAATATATATCCTTCCCCGGAAAAGCTGCTTCCCCCATACGGAGTGTATGCATCCAAGCTTATTGCGGATGGCAATGAATACTACGCAATAACCAATATCGGTGTCAGACCTACATTTGACGATTCGGAGAGAATAAGCGTTGAAACACATCTGCTTAACCATGAGGAGAATATGTATGGCAAAGAGGTAAGGGTGGAGCTGTTCCATTTTGAAAGACCGGAGATAAAATTCGATACGGTGGACAAGCTGATATCGCAGGTTGAAGCAGATATTGAATTTACAAAGACGTTTTTTCTGTTATAAGACTATGAAGCTATAATATGCGGATTGCGAATGTCCGCTTTACTGGCAGGTATGATGCCAAGGGCAGCTTTGCAGTGCATATTATGATTGTGGTTGGTATAGGAAATGATATCTTATTTTAGGAGACATTAATTTTATGGCAAAAAAAGGTTTGGATATAAAGACAATCCAGCCTGTATTAAGGGATGTGACCAAGCGAAACGGCTGGTCGCTGTGTGTGGGTGCCGGGACATCAGTTCCGGCACTTGCTGATTGGTACACACTGGTTGAGCTGCTCATCAAAAATAATTGCAGCAAAAATGAGATTATAGATATAGATGTATACAGAAAGATGGACTTCTCACCTGAGGCGATGATTCAGGCGGTACAGAATCACATGCATTTAAGTGACAAGGAGTTCATAAGGCTTCTGTCCGATGAGATATACCGTCCGATAAGGACAGCGCTCACGGCACAGGAGTGGGATACATTTGTCAAAATACATGAGACGGAGCATTTATCATGTATAACCAAGGAGAATTGGGAGACATATTCCGGCATTATAGACCGAATGTTTGCGGCAACAAGTGCCAATCTTATGGCGAAGGTTGTCATAGATGCGGTGCATGAGGGAGTTGGACCGCGCTCAATTCTAAGCTTTAATGTTGAGGCTGTATTTTTAACGCTGCTCAACTTCTATTACATGCAGACCGGCAACAGCAACAGGGTGCTCTTTGACAGAATCGCCAACAGCATTCATGTCCAGAAGCATGACAGAATACCATATTTTCACTGCCACGGTGTAATTCCGATTAACGGCTACAGTGCCAGAAAGGGACATCTTGCGAGTGACAAGCTGGTGCTTACCGAGGATAATTACCTGGAGCTTGCCAACAACTCATTCTCATGGCAGGCTACAAGCTTTATAGATAACTGCATGAACAGGAGAGTCGTTTTCTGCGGCGTATCCCTCACTGATGCGAATATGAGACGCTGGCTCTCATGGATTCACGCCAACAAGATGGCTGAGTTTAAGGAAAATGGGCTTGACTGCAAGGATGCAACAGAGCATTTCTGGATTCGCAAGAAGCCTAACACGATTCAGGAGAAGATATGGCTTGAGGAGTCGGTGGCTCATCTTGGTGTGAGACTTGTCTGGATTGATGAGTGGAACCAGACGGGGAAGGTGCTGAAAAGGATGCTGGGGCTTTAGAATAAAAGCTGTTGACAATATATCACCAAATAAAGCAATACTATTTTTGAAAAGGGACACTTTTACCTTGTTTTTTATAGAAAAATTGTAAAAATAAGGATAAAAGTGTCCCTTGCAATATTATGGCGAATATGGTAGCTTTTAGGTAAGAATATATATAAGAATTCCTTTGATGAGGAAAAGGTAGTTAAGGTTCATTCGCTATGTGGGCAGGCGGATGAAGTTGAAAGACGTTAGTTGTGATAGATGATGTATGACGTTATGGGCAGGTTTTAATTAACCTGCCTGTAAGGTGTTTCAAACAAAAACAAGAGTGGGATAGGAAAACATGAGATATTATAAGAGATTTAAATTGATTATATCGGTTGCTATGCTTCTTTTTACCATAGGCTGTGTCAGACAGGAAAATAAAAGTGATGAAAGCTATGACTTATTAAGTTCGGACATGTGGAAAACAGATGGTTTTGCTGTAAATGATAAAGTCCTTGATGAACAGGAATTGTGGGTTGACAGATATGAAAGACTTGAGCATGAGACTGTGCAACATAATGAAGAAAATGAGGAGATTTATAAGCAGTCTGAGCTAGGGGTAATAGGAGACTGTATTTACAGATATAGCGGCGTTATAGATAGTTTAAATGGTGAATATTTAAGGAGTGTAATTGAGTACACGGATATCACATCCATGAAGACTGATTCAATGGAATTCACATCAGAGCAGATGGGAAAAAAGACAGACTCCGGGTATGTTTTGTCGATGGATGTATATGGTGATGGCAGGTATGCTTTCAAGTGGCTTGGGTATGCCATTGGCGATTCAGACAATGCGACAGCAATAACTGATGACAGCCTTGTGTTCATAGACAAGAATGGTGTTGCGAAAGAAACAGAGCTTTGCGGTTTATTCCTTGAAAATGGATTAGATATGCAGGAATATATTGATGAATGGAAATTTGGGAATTGTTTCTGTGATGTATATGACAATATTTATGCTATAAGCAACAGTGCGGGTAAGCTGTATATTTTTGACTCCGAGGGAAAATTGATAATGAAATATGAATGTCAGAAAGCAACTTATTTAAAGACATTTATCAGAACTGCTACAGGGGAACTTATATGGGCTTGCAATGATTATACAAAGAATAAGACATATTTTATCTGGTTTGATGTACAGAATGGGGAAGTCAGGGAACTTGCTGAAATAAAGGAAAACATTAAGCAGCTTTATGCCATGATTGATAATGAGCTGTACTATGAGAATGCGGAAGGAATAGTGCGATGGGACATAGTATGTGGTGAAAGAAAGCTTGTTTTCGGTTTTGTAGAAAATGGAATTCAGGATTATTATAAAAAACAGCTTATATTCAAGGATGATAACAGCAAGGTGTTAAGAATATATGCTGATGGACAGTATCAGGATTGGCTGGCATATATGTCGGATACACCTGTCAGTAAAGAAGTTATGGTACGCATATCAGACATCCGTGATGGATGTTACAGAGTTGCTTTAAGTGCAGGTGTGGCAGAACGCAATTATCCGGCTTGTGAATACAGGTATGAGACTGGGGAAGACAGAGACGATTATAGAACACAGGTTATGACACAGATGGTAGCTGGCGAAGGACCTGATATACTGTACGTTTCGCGTGATGATATGGAAATACTGTATAAAAAAGGGCTGATTGCGGACTTAAGGGAGTATATTTCTGATAATACCCTTAATACGGTAATGCCCAATGCTTTGGAGCTTGGGAATAAGGATGGAAAGCTTGTTGGAATGGCAGCAGGTGTGATGGCTTACACTCTTATGGTACAGGATGATGTGTGGAGTGGTGACAACTGGACGATTGATGATATGATTTCGCTGCTTGAGAGTGGAAAGCTTTCCAGACGAATGTGTTATGAAGAACTTCAGAGAAATGTGCTTGCGGATTCTGCATATGCAATATTCACCTTAGTTAGTGATATGATAAGCGGTGATAACTTTGTAATTGACTGGGAAAATATGGAGAGTCATTTTGACGATGAACGTTTTGTAAAACTGCTTAAATTTTTTAGTGGATATGACAAAAAGCAGACTGATGTATCGGAGGAACAGCTTCGTGGGGCGGTAAAGTATGTTGATCTTTCAAATTTAAGTTCGGTAGGAAATTATAAGGGACTGAAGGGCAATGAAGGTTGGCATTATGTGGGATATCCTACAGATAGTGGATGTGGAAGTTATATTATGGATTATGGCATGGTGGTTGTAAATGCCAGGACGACTTCAAAAGAAGCTGTGACAGCATATATGGAGAGTTTTTTGGGCATGGAGGTACAGGAGAATTTTAGTTCGGACAGTAATTATTCTAGTTTTCCTGTATTACCATTATCAGTGGATGACATTGTTTATCCAGATGAGGATAATGGCAAAGAGAAGGCTTCGTGGCATAACATGAACATACTTCAATTTGATGATGGTACTACCTCTGTACATGAGGTAAATGAAATGTTCAAGCACTGTGCTCCTGCAATGAAAAGATACTATGCAATAAATATGATTGTAGCGGATGAACTTAATGCATATATTTCTGGCGAACGAACCGCGGAGGAAACAGCAGCCATTATTGATGACCGTGTGCAGATTTATCTGGATGAGATTCGCTGATTAAATTGATTTTACATGAATTATTGATGGAGGAAAACAGGTATGAAAAAAATAATAAAAAAAGTCCTGAAAATAAAAATTGCTGCAGCAAGTGTGATTGCCTTGCTGATTATTACGTTGGTTATTGCAGGGCTTATCATATTTGTTCCGAAATCAATAAAAGATACAGGGCTTTATTATAATGATAAAGGTGAAGCTGTAACAGTTTCCGTGAATGTCAGGTACCATAAGGGTATCAAGGACAGCTATTATACAGGTGAGGTTATTGTTGATGGCACAACCTATAGGAGTGTATATGACCTGTATCACACTAAAAACCGTCTGTTTGTCATAGAGAATGATTATGCCTTGACAGCTTTCAAAAATATATTGTCGCTTACAGACTTTAGCGATGGAGACAGGCCAGTCAGGATAATAACTATTTTAAAAAATGGGAAATCGGAGAGCTATATTGGACCTGCTGCAGATTATGGTGAAATACAATCAGAGTTTGGGACAGAGGCAATCGAAAGTGAGAGCACACAGGAAAATAAAAAAATATATTATATTTATGACAATAATTCGCCGGCAGTTTCCTATGAGTTTGATACAATTAATTTGTATGAGGACAGAGAAGCCGAGTGTATAACCAAGGTGGTTAATCCGACAGAGACAGTTGAAATAGAGTATACGAATTATGGCTCTGTGATAAGTCCATTTCCAAAGTGGATTACTGTGAATGGAAATAAACTTGAATATGATTTAAAATATTATGATAGTCATTCTTATGTGAAATCGTATTGTATGGGATTTACATATAAGGGTGAGCATTATAATTTTTTACAAAAAAATGGAAATATTTCAGGAATAGAGAAAGACGGAGAGCCAATTGTATACTATAGCTACGGAAGTGATAGATTTAAGGATGAAGTGACAGGTGTTTTTTCAAAGAACGAATGCGGAGACTGGGTTCTGAATAGTGATGAATCGTTCATTGGAAATATAAATAAAATTAGAGGAAGCTTTGTTACAGACGAAGTCCATATATATGATGATGAAACTGGTTTTTACATAGACAGCTATTCACCAGCTGGTTCGTCACAGAGTGTATACAGTTATATGACAACTGAATATGGGCTTCCATCAGAGGTTGAATTTACTGGTGGAAGATATGAACTTGTAAGGCGGAATGAGACAGAATCTGGCAATGATATTGCTGTACAGACTGTGGATGCAGGCACAGTATATTATTCTTCTGATTATTTTAATAAACTTCTTTTGCCGGAATATGATAAGCTTGAAAATGAGGAGTATCAGGCAGGTGAAGAAAAAAATGATGTTCAGTTTAGTATTATTTATGATGAAAATCTGAATGAGTACACTAAAGGACAGATTGGAGTCGAATATGTTTCAAGGTTTGGTCTTACCTATGTATACCAATTCGAAGATTTATGCCTGATGTACAATGAAAAAGAGATTATTATAAATAAGGATGGTCAGGAATACAGACTACCATATGATTTGTCGAATCCGGATTCACCAATATTGCCGGTATATTATATATATAGACTTGAAAACGATAAAAACGGTACTATGGATATCGCGATAAAAACCGGAGAAGAGGACAGTGCTTTAATTGATATATCTGAAATGTCTATTGTTAAGCAGCCAACAGAGTGAATATAGTTTGTTAAAATTAAGCTTAATAGTTCAAATTATAGTTGACATTTCACCCCCAAATGTGCTATAGCTCATCTTAGTGAGAGTCTTGTCTGTATTGGTGGGGGTAAGGTATGGTAAATAAAGAATATTCTCAGGTGTTGACTAAGGATAATGAGGGCTTTTTCAGGTTTATAGTGAGCACCATGGATAATTGCGGTATCACAACTGAGCAGTTGACCTGCGGGCTGTGTGACACGGAGGAATGGGACAGTCTGCTTGCGGGCGAATATCTGGATAAGCTTATGATGAGCCGCCTGCTGGATAGGCTGGGCTGCCGCGGGGCAAGGTGTGATATACTCCTGTTTGGTTCGGAGTATGATGACTGGCAGGAGCGTATGGATATTGTATTTGCCATCAATGATGGAGAGACGGAGCTTGCAGAAAAAATACTGGAAGAATATGCTTGCAGAAAAATCGTACAAAAAAATATTGATAAAATGGGATGTAATGAAAGGCTTGAGTATCAGTTTGTGCTTATGATGCAGGCATATATCATGCTGGGTGGAAGATTTGACAGAACAGAGCTTATTGCAAAATTGCAGGAGGCGGCAGTGCTGACCATACCGCAGGGAGTGGATGTGGCATTTGATAATGGTATGAAGATTATTTTATCAGTGCAGGAGCTGGATATTCTGTTGGAGTATTATTATCAGCTCGTGTGCGGTGAAATCGAGGAAAAGAATATTAAGACTGTAGACTGCTATATAGGGCGTATTCGTAAGGTAATAGATTATATTCTGTCCGCCGATTGGTTTAATGCACTGTCAAAAGCAAATATACTTCCAAAGGCTGTATATTATGTGATGCTGTCAAATCAGAAAAAAATCCGGCTCAATGTGGATAATGAGGATGAGCTTATATTTATTGCAGAAGAGCTGAAAAGCTATGGCAGATGGCTCTCTGACTATGATAATGCCATAGAAGCATTAAGAAATGATGGAAGAACATATTACCTGGCTGAACTGTGTGATATGATGGACGCTATTGTATCAAGAATGAAAAAGCTGTTGTCGGAGGATGTCTGCAAAAGCATGAAGCTGGATGACATAAAAAACACAGCTGACAGGTGCCGTGAAATGCTTCTCTATATAGAAAAATTGACAGGTATCAGCAGATATACGAAAAACGGCATGTACATGTATTTTGAACCTAATGTGTACAGAATGGAGAAGGTTGTTGCCGACCGCAGGAGATTACTTGGAATAACACAGAACCAGCTGGCGGAGGGAATATGTACGGCTAAGACAATAAGGCGGCTTGAGCAGGGGCATTGCAGACCGCACGGCTACAATCTCTACGAGATACTCAACGGGCTTGAGCTGTACTCTGATTTCGTCATGGATGAGATTGTGTCATACGATGCCGGGGATATGGAGCTGTTGGAAAAGGTGTATGATGCCATCGGCATGAATGAGACTGAAAGGGCACAGGAGCTGTTGCAGACATTAAAGGCAAATCTTGATATGGAATATACAAGAAATAGGCAGACAATAGAGCGGCTGGAGACTAATTTCGCATATGGGCGAAGAGAAATCGAGTTAAAGGTATATCTGGAGAAGATGAAAAATATTATTGGATATTCTGTAAAATATGAACATGTTCTGAAAAATCCGGCTGTATACCTGACAAGTTGTGAAACAACTATTTTGCATAACATGCAAAATAAGCAAAATGAACAAGACAGGCTGATGTATTTATATAGTATACCTTCACAATATGTGAGAGGTGAGCTTTTTATCAGAAAAATCGAATTTTGTAAAACAAAATTTGCAAGTGATGCCGGCAATAGGGGGGAATACGAAAAATCAAATAGTATTTTTATGGATGTGATACAGAAAAATACAAAGTTAAAAAGAATATATAATATCGACAGATGTATTTATGGTATATGGTGGAATAATAATATGCAACACAAATATTCAACAGAACAAAGTAAAGAGCTGTTGAATATTTGTATTGACATTAGTGATTTTTCAAAAGGTTATGTGTATAAGCAGTTTTTCCTGAAACAATATAAGATTAATTTTGAATAAATTCAGAATCCTCCATGTTATCTAATAATACAATGTCATGTTCGTAAGAAGGATTGTTATTCAAATGTATTGAATCAAAAAATGGCAGTAATACACTGACTAATAAAAGAATCACACACAATTTACTAAGTTTTTTTCTTATCATGGCAGTACCTCCTATGAATTAAAGATTATTTATGTAATATATTAAGTGTAACATTATAGACTGTTTTGTAAAGGGACACTTTCACCTTATTTTTTAATGAAAAAATGAAAAAATAAGGGTGAAAGTGTCCCTTGAAATGTTATTGGGAATATGGTAGTTTTTAAGTAAGAATATATTCTTGATGGGAACAATTAACTTAGCTGCTTTGAAACAAGTATAATGAACATGTTTCATACGAAAGAAAGGAGATTTACTATGTATAATACGAAGAAAACTTCAATTAAAAAAAGTATAGCTGTTTTTTTAGCAATAACATTTTGTGTGATTTGCTTTGACAGAACTGTTGTTTTTGCAAGTGTACCGAATTATTGTTCTAATTGCGGAGCAAAGTTGGAAGAACATGCTGAGCACGTTGGAAATTGGACGGAAAAACATTATGTATCTACTGGATGTTCTTATGATGGAAAACCAGTTATGAATGAGTGTATCGTACACTGTAGCATGGATAGGGTGGCAAGGTTATGCCCTAATGGGTGTGGAGTGGCTTGGTCGGAAGATAAGCCTAAAGAGAGACATACGAGTAAATATTGTAGTAAATACGGAAAATAGAGATTATGTTAAAACTTCAAGGCAGGCTGATATTTGTACAAAGCCTGCTTTGAAGTTTTTGCTTTTATGATAATAATATAGGGGGAAAATAATTTGAAAAATTTTAAGATGTTGGGAATATTTTTTATTGTTACAATGACATTTTTTATCAGTGGCTGTGGCAGTCGGGAGAATGAGGCTGATAAAAAGTCAACATCATCTATTGAGTTAATGTGGAAAACAGATGGTTTTGTCACTGATGATGAGGTTGTCAAGGAGCAGGAACTATGGATAGACAGATACATAAGGTGGGAACATGACGATGTGGAGCTGCTTAGCGATGATGAGCGAGCTCTTGAGACTATTGAGGGAGATGCGCTGCAGGACTGCATTTACAGATTCACTCCTGTTAATACTTTATCTGAGTTTACTACTGTGAGGGTGGTCATGGAATGTATTGACACGGTTTCTATGGAAAAAAAGGTGACGTTATTCCTGCCTGAGCAGATAGGAGCTGGGGAAGACAATTCAGGTTTTGTCTGCGGTGTCAATGCAGCTGTTGATGGTTCGTACATCTTTCATTGGCTAAAATATGGATATGACGGGGACGACTTTGTGCAGAAGGCTAATGAACTGGTGTATTTAACTGAGGACAGCGGCAAGGTGGAGACGAATCTTCTTCCGGCATATATTGAAAAGGGATTGATTCGTGAAAAATATAACAGCATTGTGTTTCGCAGTCAGGAGCTTTCGTTTGATGTTTTTGGAAACAGCTATGTGATTGGAGATAATTCGGATAGTCTGTTTGTGCTGGATATGGATGGAAAAAATATTTCAGAATACTACTGCTCTGCGGGAGAACAGATTGGAAAGCCGATGAACACGGAAGATGGAGAGTTGATTTTTCCATGTTATAATAAAAATGATAAAACAACAAGCTTGTTGTGGGTAGATGTTAAAAATGAAAATATAAAAACTCTGGCCACAATAAACGACATCATTTTGCAATTGTATGGTTTGAAGGAAAATAATTTATATTATGAGAATAACGACGGTATTATAAGATGGGACGTTACATCGGGAACGAGAAAGCTCATATTTGAGTTCAAAGAAAATGGGGTTTTGGATGTTTATAAAAAACAGCTGGTACTGCGAAGCGATGACACTACGGTGTTAAGGGTGTACGGACAGATAAACGGAGAATTTGAGGACTGGCTGCTGGTTATGTCTGATAAACCGGTTGATAAGAATGACCCGGTTCGTGTTGTGAGCCTTACTAATGAATCAAACAGGGTGAAAATCTGTGCCAGAGTTGCTGCAAGGAAGAATCCTGAGT
>ERZ773210.2434-NODE-2434-length-15152-cov-3.297874_pt1 | contig 15152 bp, 13 predicted proteins | sample MGYA00580528_ERZ773210 | MGnify/ENA primary metagenome ERZ773210 (study PRJEB29015, sample SAMEA2737769) | human gut metagenome | biome: human gut; feature: human-associated habitat; material: faeces | place: China | collected 2012 ...
TACATTAAGTTGGCATGTTTTGACCCCAACATCATCCTAATACACAAAAAGGTATCAAATCCTTGACGGACTGATACCTTTTCATCGACACCTATATCCTCGCCGGCAAAAGCTTCATTGATGTTTATTTCCATCACAACCTTTGTAAGAAGCCCGGCAACAGCTCCGGTATCGCATATGTACACAACTACTTAAAATAATCCATCAGTTCTTTCATGTCAGATGATACCTTCCTTACAGTCTGGGTATCCTCTGAGATTCTGTTAACTGACTCTGCAATCTCCGTAACTCTTGCAGTTACCTCCTCATTGCTGGCAGCATTTTCTTCGCTTATAGCGCTGAGCTCAGACACACTGTTTATAATATCAAGCTTAAGAGCTTCAAGATTCTTTATCTTGTCCATAACCGTCTGTGCAATAGCAGCATTTTCTTCTATACTTTTCTCTCCGGCGCACCCTTTTTTATGGTAAAGCGGACATTCGCAATCCGCTTTCGCTGCTTGCCCATGAACGCAGTCCGCATCCCCCTTACCCACCGCTTAGTGCTCTACACACTTGAAGCGGGGGATTGCTTATTCTGCGTTCAAACATTTAAGACTGCCACGCCTGATATGACATACTATAATATCAGGAGCTGAGGGCACAATTCCGATATGAGCTTACCTGCAAGAGGATTTTTGCAGCTATTGAAGCTGATATCCGAGGATTTTATGGAATAACAATTAATTTCGTCTTATTACAATATCAGCCTGTAATGGATTACCGGAAAATTTGACATATTGTTTTCATGAATATATAATAGTACAAGGTCAAAAGCCGTTCTGCACATCATATTGCTGATACAACAACTGATACGCATAATTATAACACATTATAAGCCGGCATTTTTTGACTGTGCACATCATCAGATATATTTTAAAAGGAGATACCAATGAAAAAGTTTAAAGAATTTCTTAAACGAAAAGATATCGAAATCTCTGCAAAGAGATACGGTATTGACGCCCTTGGTGCAATGGCACAGGGACTATTTGCTTCATTATTAATAGGCACAATCATAGCCACGCTCGGCGAGCAGCTCGGCATTGCCCTGCTGGTGACAATCGGCGGATATGCCAAGGCTGCAACCGGTCCCGCAATGGCTGTAGCCATCGGATATGCCCTCCACTGTCCGCCGCTTGTTCTGTTCTCACTGGTTGCTGTCGGTTCGGCAGCTAACACGCTTGGAGGTGCCGGCGGTCCGCTTGCTGTTCTTATCATAACAGTACTCGCTGCTGAATTCGGAAAGGCGGTCTCAAAGGAAACCAAGATTGATATTATCGTCACTCCGTTTGTAACTATCGTTATAGGAAGTCTTCTTGCAATGCTTCTCGCACCGGCAATCGGAAAAGCTGCCAGCAGTGTCGGTGCCGCAATCATGTGGGCAACTGAGCTTCAGCCATTCTTTATGGGAATAATCATTTCCGTGATAGTCGGCATCGCACTCACCCTGCCTATAAGCAGTGCCGCAATCTGTGCCGCATTAAGCCTTACAGGACTCGCAGGTGGTGCCGCACTCGCTGGCTGCTGTGCCAACATGGTAGGCTTTGCAGTGCTCAGCTTTAGGGAAAACAGGTGGGGCGGTCTGTTCGCGCAGGGCATCGGAACGAGCATGCTCCAGATGGGAAACATCGTTCGCAATCCTCGCATCTGGCTCCCTGCCATACTCACATCAGCCATAACCGGTCCGATTGCCACCTGCGTATTCAAGCTTCAGATGAACGGTGCCGCCGTAGCTTCGGGAATGGGAACCTGCGGTCTGGTAGGCCAGATTGGTGTGTATACCGGATGGCTCAATGATATAGCAGCCGGAACCAGGACTGCCATCACAGGCTTTGACTGGCTGGGACTTGTACTCATAAGCTTCATACTTCCCGGTGTTCTCGCATGGGCATTCGGATTGTTCTTTAGAAAAATCGGTTGGATTAGGGAGAATGATTTAAAGCTGGACTTATAAGGTCCAGCTTTTTTGCCCTACTCTGTACGCTCTTTTCCCCAGAAGAACAGCGCTACCGTTCCCGGACCGACGTGGGCGCCGGTGACAGGCTCGTAGACCACGTTCAGGCATTCGCCGGTGAAGCCCTTGTCCCGCAGCAGCGCGATGAGCGCCTGCGCGCCCTCTTCATTGTCCGCGTGGGCGATGCCAAGCATCTCGCTCTTGTCGAGCGCGCGGCCGTCGTAATAATTCGCAAGCTCCTGATACGCGCGCTTCATGCCGCGCACCTTGCCGCAGGAGACGATGTGCCCCGTCTCGTCGCCGCGCAGGATTGGCTTGATGCTCAGTACTGTGCCGATCAGCGCCGTCGCGCTCGAAATGCGGCCGCCGCGCTTTAAGTACGCAAGGTCGTCGACCGTGAAAAACTGGCACATGTGCGGTCTTCTCGCGAGCAAATGCGCCTTGATCTCGTCTAAGCTCTTCCCCCCTTCGATCATGCGCGCGGCCTCGAGCACCTGCAACCCCTCGCCAAGGGAGGCAGCGTAGGTGTCGATCGTGACGATCTTGCGCGCGGGGTATTTTTCCGTCAGCTCGCCCGCGGCGATGACCGCGGCCTGCGCCGTGCCGCTGATGCCGCCGGACATGCCGACGTAGAGCACATCGTCGCCCTGAGAGAGCGCACGCTCAAAGTAGTTCGCCATCAGGTCGGGATTGACCATTGAGGTCTTGACGACCGCGCCGCGGCGCATCGCGCCGTAGAACGCCGCGCCGTCGAAATCCACATCATCGGGATAGTCCGTCTCCTTTCCGTCCACCGTGTAGGAAAACGGCACGACGGTGATGTGGTGTTGCTTCGTCAGCGCGACCGGCAGGTTCGCGGACGTATCGGTGAATAACTGGAGCATGACTCTCTTCCCTTTCTGATCCTTATGCAATATGCGTTATGACAGCTTATCACGCCGCGAGCGCTTATGCAAGCAAAAGCGCAGGAAACTTTACACTTTGTTCACCATTGCATGATTCTGGACAGAAAACGCCCTCCCATTTGTGGGAGAGCGTTTTCGAAATCGCAGAATGTTTTCTTATGCCTGCTCAAAGATGGCCTTCATGCACTTGTAGGTCATGTAGCAGTCGAGCTTGGCGACCGTTTCATACGGTGCGTGCATCGAGAGCACGGGGACACCCGCGTCGAGCGTGTCGATGTTGCGCTGGGCCATGAACTTGGCGACCGTACCGCCGCCGCCTGCGTCGGTCTTGCCCATCTCGGCCATCTGCCAGAAGACGCCGTTGTCGTTCATCAGCTTGCGTACCTTGCCAACGACCTCAGCGCTTGCGTCGCTCGCGCCGCCCTTGCCGCCGGAGCCGGTATACTTGCACAGCGCCACGCCGTAATTGACGAAGGCGGAGTTGCGCTTGTCGTACACGTCGGCAAAGTTCGGGTCATAGGCCGCCGTCACATCTGCGCTCAGGCAGAAGGAGTTGGCAAAGCAGTCAGAAAGCGCGACGCCCTGCGTGCGGCACATGTCGCCCATGAACCACTCAAACGCCTGAGACAGCATACCGGACACGCCCTCGGAGCCGATCTCCTCCTTGTCCGCGAAGATGCAGACCGCGGTCTTCTTCGGGGACACAGCGTCAAAAATACCTGCAAGCTCTGCATACGCGCAGACGCGGTCGTCGTGACCGTAGGACGCGATGAAGCTGCGGTCAAAGCCGATGTCGCGCGCCTTGCCGGCGGGGACGACTTCGAGCTCGGCGGAGATGAAGTCCTCCTCCGTAATGCCGTACTGCGCGTTCAAATACTGGAGAACGCCGAGCTTGAAACGGTCGGAGCAGTCCTTGTCTTCAAACGGCTTTCCGCCGAGCAGCACGTTCAGGCTCTCGCTCGGGATGGCCTCGTTGAGCGGCTTTTTGCCCTGCTCGCGGCCAAGGTGCGGTAAAAGGTCGTTGATGATGAACTGGGGATCGTCCTCCCTGCCGCCGATGTGGACGTCGACCTTCGAGCCGTCGCGCAGCACGACCACGCCGTGCAGCTCGAGGGGGATCGTCACCCACTGGTACTTGCGGATACCGCCGTAGTGGTGGGTCTTGAAGTAGGCCATCTCGGCCTCCTCGTAAAGCGGGCGGGGCTTTAAGTCGAGGCGCGGGGAGTCGGTATGCGCCGCGCCGATGTTCGCGCCGTGGCTCAGGTCCTCGCTGCCGATGACAGCGAGCATGATGCCCTTGCCGCGGTTATTGAAGTAGACCTTGTCGCCGGCGCTCAGCTTCATACCCGCTTCGTAGGCCTTGAAGCCCTTCTTTTCCGCCAGCTCGATGCAGTACTCCACGCAAAGGCGCTCGGTCTTGCCGTTGTTGAGGAACTTCTTGTAGTCCTCGCAATAGGCCTCCATCGCTTTTTCATCCTCTGCGCTCAGGCGGTCATAGCCATTCTTGGGGGTGTAGAGCAGTTTTTCAGCGAGCTTGTTCTTTTCACTCATCTCTCAGTTTCCTCCTTCAAATTGTTGATGATCGTGTTGATATAGACCTCTGCCGCGTGTTCCGCCTTTTCAGCGGTCGGCAGATCGTTCACAAATTCATAATCGCACTGCGCGCGGAAATAGTCCGCGTCCTTCTGTGCCGCGATGCGCGACCTTGCATACTCCTCGGTGATGCTGTCGCGCGCCATGATGCGCTTGACCCGCACCTCTTCAGGCGCCGTTACGGCGACGGTCGCGTCGCAGATCGCGCCAAGGCCGCTCTCGATGAGCTTGATAGCATCGAGGCCGATGATCTCCGCGTTCGTCGCCGCCATTTTCTGCGCCAGCGCGCGCGGGATGCGCTCGTGCACGATGGCGTCGAGCTCGGCGAGCTTTTTTCTGTCCTTGAAGACGATCAGGCCGATGGCGTGGATGTCCACGCTGCCGTCCTGCCGAAAAATGACATCGCCGAACGCCTCGCGCAGCGCGCGCAGCAGCGGCTCGTCATCTTTTAACATCTCGTGATAGACCGCGTCGCAGTCGAGCACGCATGCGCCCTTTCTTTCAAGCGCGCGCAGAAGGCTCGTCTTCCCCGCGCCCGTGCCGCCGGTGATGCCAATGACGATCTTGCCGTCGTCCGCGTCCTCCACATGGAAGCCCGCGGCCTTTTTGAGGCGGTTGCCGATGGCAAGGCCAAGGCCTTTACTGTCCGGACACTGTGCCCAGATCTCGCCCACATTCGTCTCGTCGAACGTCCGCAGCGCGTCGAAGACGTGCTGCGCCTGCGCGCGCTTATCGTCGCTCGCACCGAGGGGGTGGACGATGTGCCCGTCGAAGAGCCGCGTGAACTCGTCAAAGCAGATGATGCCGGACTTCTCGCCCGCGTGTGTGAGCAGATAGCGCGCGCTCGCCTTCGCCCCGCCGGTCACGACCGTGACGGGGGCCTTAGGCGCATAGTGGCGGTACTTCATGCCCGGGGCGCGCGGCTTTTCGCCGTCATTCATCTTCTGCGTCACGGCCTTGTCGACCGTCACCTCGCCCAGCGCATCGCGCAGGCTCTCGAGCGGCAGTCCGCCCGGGCGCAACAGCTGCGGCGGCGTGACCGTCAGGTCAATGATCGTCGACTCCACGCCCACCTGACAGGGGCCGCCGTCGACGATACCGTCGATCTTGCCCCACATGTCCTCGCGCACGTGCTCTGCCGTCGTGCAGCTTGGGCGGCCCGAGGTGTTCGCGCTCGGCGCGGCGACCGGCACGCCGGATGCTTCGATGATGGCGCGCGTGACCGCATGGTCGGGACATCTCATGCCGACGGTCTCGAGCCCGCCGGTCGTGCGCAGCGGCACGCAGGGCTTTTTCTTTAAGATCATCGTCAGTGGGCCGGGCCAGAAGCGCTCGGCCAGCTTGTAGGCCGCGTCCGGCACGTCCTCGCAGTAGCGCGTAAGCCAGCTTGCGTCCGGAATGTGCAGGATGAGCGGGTTGTCCTGCGGGCGGCCCTTGGCCTCGAAAATGTGCAGCACGGCGGTCTCATCGAGGCCGTTTGCGCCAAGGCCGTAGACCGTCTCCGTCGGGATGGCCAGAAGCCCGCCGCGGCGCAGAATGTCCGCCGCCTGCGCGATGCTCTCTTTATCCTCCACCGTGCGGAGGGTAAACCATTTTGTCTCCAATGTTCTCTCTTCTTTCTTAAGCCTCGGTGCTCTCGCGCAGCTTTTCGGCCTGCTCCTGCATCGTGAGCGCGTCGATGATGGGGTCTAAATCGCCGTTCATCACGGCGTCGATGTTGAAATTCTTGTTCTCGCCCGTCAGGCGGTGGTCAGTCACGCGGTTTTGCGGGAAGTTATAGGTGCGGATGCGCTCGTTGCGCATGCCGCTGCCGACCTGCGCGCGGCGCTCGCTCGTGATCGCACCCTCCACGCGCTCGCGCTCAGCCTCGTAGAGCTTGCTCGCGAGCATCGCCATACACTTGGCGCGGTTCTGGAGCTGGGAGCGCTCCTCCTGACACGAAACGACGATGCCCGTCGGCTTGTGGATGAGGCGCACGGCAGAGCTCGTCTTGTTGACGTGCTGGCCGCCGGCGCCGGACGCGCGGTAGACCTGCATTTCAATATCCTCGGGACGAATTTCGACCTCAATGTCGTCGGGCAGCTCAGGCATGACCTCGAGGGCTGCAAAGCTCGTCTGGCGGCGGGCGTTCGCGTCGAACGGGGAAACGCGCACCAAGCGGTGCACGCCGTTTTCGCCCTTTAAGTAGCCGTAGGCATTCTCGCCCTTGACCATGACCGTCGCGCTCTTGAGACCGGCTTCATCGCCGTCGAGATAGTCGAGCATCTCGAATTCAAAGCCGTGCTTGTTCGCCCACTGCATATACATGCGGTAGAGCATCTGCGCCCAGTCCTGCGCCTCGGTGCCGCCCGCGCCGGCGTGGAACGTCAAAATGGCGTTGCAGTTGTCGTATTCGCCGGAAAGGAGCGTCGTAAGGCGCGCCTGCTCCACATCGGCTTCGAGTTTGCTGTAGCCCTCTTCGAGCTCGGGCAGCAGGCTCGCGTCGTCCATCTCCGTTCCCATGTCGATCAGCGCGAGCAGATCGTCGCGCGTGGAAACGAGCTTTTCGTAGCGGTGAATTTTATTTTGCAGCTGCTTGGAGCGCATCTGGTTTTTCTGCGAGCGCTCCAGATCGTTCCAGAAGCCGTCCTCGTGCGCCTCGAGCTCGAGGCGGTTCAGCTCCTGACGGGCCTGCTCGATCTCCAGCGCCTTGAAGAGGTTTTCAAATGTTTCGTCCATCGCAAGCAGCTTCTGCTTGTAGGAATCGTATTCGATCACAGCCATGGCGTTCTCTCTCCTTACTTTTATCCTTCATTAGCCGAAAAAGTATATCACACACACCGGTCAAAGGCAAGAAAAATCCGCCTCTCGGGACGAAAATTCCCGTGGAAGCGGCCCTTTTTCGCCTTTCCGGCGATAAAAACAAAAAAGCCACGCTTTCGCGTGGTCGATACAACGGATCTCAGCGCTCGCTGATGATCTGCTTGGTGCTGCCGAAGATCATGTCGTCAACATCCTGCTTGATGAAGTTCTCAAACATATTCGTTTTCACGCTCCTTTCCTTCATTTACTTCAGTTTGTATTATAAGCGCGGAAAAGGCAAATTTCAATCGTCAGCTCTCATGGTTTTGCCTAAAAAATTAGCGACTTTTTCATGCAAGTTGCTATATCTACACTTGCATTTCCGTTATTTTCCACTTATAATAAAATAGAAATGATATTTGAAGCGGAGGAGTCGGACTATGGCGGCTTTCGTCACATTTGAGGATGTTTCCAAGGTTTACCACAGCGGGGAGATCGAAATTCGCGCGGTGGACCACATCAGCTTTACGATCGAAAAGGGTGAATTCTGCGTCATCGTCGGCCCCTCGGGCGCGGGAAAGACGACGGTTTTAAACATGCTCGGCGGCATGGACGCCTGTTCGGGCGGCACCATCACGGTCGACGGGACGCGCGTGAGCGGCTTCAACGCCCGTCAGCTCACGACCTATCGCCGCCACGACATCGGTTTTGTCTTCCAGTTCTATAACCTCGTCGGCAACCTGACGGCGCTTGAAAACGTCGAGCTCGCCGCTCAAATTTGCAAGGACCCGCTCGACGCGGCGACGGTCTTGAACGAAGTCGGCCTGTCCGCGCGCGCGAACAACTTCCCCGGCCAGCTCTCCGGCGGCGAGCAGCAGCGCGTGGCCATCGCCCGCGCGCTCGCGAAAAATCCGAAGCTCCTGCTCTGCGACGAGCCGACCGGCGCGCTCGACTATGTGACCGGCAAGCAGATCCTCAAGCTCTTGCAGGACACCTGCCGGCAAAAGGGTGTGACGGTCGTGGTCATCACGCACAACAGCGCCATCACGCCGATGGCCGACCGCGTCATCCACATCAAAAACGGCACGGTGGAGAGCATGCAGTGCAATGAGCATCCGACCAGCGTGGAACTGATCGAATGGTAACGAAGAAATCGGAACGAAAGGGGGCGGCGCGATGAAAAACGCCATGCGGAAAGACTTCTGGCGCGAGATCCAGCACACGCGCAGCCGCTTTTTCTCCATTATGATCTTAGTGGCGCTCTCGGTCGCGTTTCTCTCCGGTCTCAAGGCGACCGCGCCGGACATGAAGAAGACCGGCGACGATTATCTCGATTCCCTGCACTTGGCGGACATTCAAGTGCTTTCAACGCTCGGCCTGACCGACGACGACATTACCTCTCTTCGAGCACAGGACAAGGTCGAGGACGCCGAGGGCGAGTACGTCATCGACGCGTTCGCCTCGTCCGATTCACTCGACGCGGTGGTCAAGGTCCTCTCCCTCACGGGCCGCGGCATCAACGAGGTGCTGCTGCGCGACGGGCGCATGCCCGAGCGCGCGGACGAGTGCGTGGTGGAGGAAAATATGCTCTCACTGATGAGCATTTCCATCGGTGATACGATCACACTCACGCCGGGGGACGATCTCTCCGATGCGCTCGCGCAGGACACGTATACCGTTGTCGGCACGGTGCGCTCGCCGGTGTACCTCGCGGTGGAGCGCGGCACGTCGACACTCGGCAGCGGCACGGTCAAGGCGTATCTGTACCTGCCGCGCGAGGCGTTCACGCTCGACTACTATACGGCGGCCTATGTGCGCGTTTCCGGCGCGGCGGAGATGACCGCGTTTTACAGCGACTATGACGACTATATCGACGCCGTCATCGACGAGCTGGAGCCGTTCGGCGACGCGCGGGCGCAGCTGCGGCACGATGATTTGGTCGATGAAGCGACGGAAAAGCTCGATGATGCACAGAAAGAGCTGGACGACGCGAAGGCTGAGGCCGACGAAAAGCTCGGCGACGCGCAGAAAGAACTAAATGATGCGCGCAGGAAGCTCGACGACGGCTGGAAGGATTACTACGACGGCCAGCAGGAGCTCAAGGACGCGCGCGTCGAGCTGGACGATGCAAAGATCGAGCTCGACGACGGCGAAATGCAATACCTCAACGGCATGGAAGAGTACGAAGACGCGCTGGACGAGTACGAAAAGGGCAGGGCAGAGTATGAAGACGGCCTCGCCCAGTACGAGGACGGCGTCAAGGAGCTTGAAAGCGGCGAAAAAGAGCTTGCCGCGGGCCGGAGACAGCTGGAAAGCGGCGAGCAGCAGCTCAACTCGCTCGCCAAGACTGTGACGGACGCGCTCGCTGGTTCGGGCTCACCCTACGGGGGCGCGCCCGAGAAGCTGCTCGAAGACCTCGGCCGCGGCGACAGCGCAGCCATCGCCGCGACGGACAGCGCGCTCAATAATATGCGCGCACAGATCGCAGAGGCGCAGGCAGGGATCAAACAGCTTGACGCGGGAATCGCACAGCTCGATGCAGGGATCGCAGAAATCGATGCAAGACTGGAAGAACTGAATGCTTACCCAGAAGAAGCGGTCGCAGACCGGAAAGCGCTGCTTCTTGCGCAGCGGGAGACGCTGACGGCAAAACGCGCGGGCTATCAGCAGCAGCGCGACGCCATCGCTGCGCAGCTTCCGGACGAGGAAAGCATCGCGCAGTTAAACAGCATCAGCGCCAGTAGCCTTGCCGCGAGCAAGCGCGAGCTGGACGACGGCTGGGATGAGTATTACGCGGGCGAGGCCGAGCTCGACGCGGGCAGAAAGGAGCTGCGCGAGGCGAAAATGGAGCTCGACGACGCCAAGGCCCAGCTTGATGACGCGCCTGCGCAGCTCGCGGACGCGAAAAAGGAGCTTTCTGACGCGCGCAAAAAGCTCGACGACGGCTGGAAGGACTACTACGACGGCGAAGCGCAGTACGCCGACGGCGTCAAGGAGCTCTCGGACGCCTACACCGAACTGACGGACGGCGAGCGCGACTACCGCAAGGGCCTTCGTGAATACGCGGACGGCAAGGCGGAGGCCGACGAGAAGATCGCCGACGCGCAGGAGAAGATCACCGACGCGCGCCGCAAGGTCGCGGATATCGACAGCTGCGAGTGGTACATCTTCAGCCGCAGCTACAACCCCGGCTACACGGGCTTCGGCCAGGACGCCGACCGTATGGCGAACCTCGCGAGCGTGCTGCCGATCATCTTTTTCCTCGTCGCGGCGCTCGTGTGCCTGACGACGATGACGCGCATGGTCGAAGAGCAGCGCGTGCAGATCGGCGCGCTCAAGGCGCTCGGTTACAGCCGCCTGGCGATCTCGTGGAAGTACATCGGCTACGGGCTGCTGCCGAGCCTTGTCGGCGGCGTTTTGGGCCTTGTCATCGGCTATATCCTGTTCCCGAAGATGATCTTCACGGCCTATCAGATCATGTATCAGATGCCGGATATCGAGCTGCACGCCTACACGGATATTTCGCTCTTTTCCGTGCTTGCGGCGGTCGCCTGCACAACAGTCGCGACGCTCTGGGCCTGCCTTGCCACGCTGCGCGAAACGCCTGCGAGCCTGATGCGCCCCCGCACGCCGAAGGCGGGCAAGCGCGTGTTCCTTGAGTATATCAAGCCCCTGTGGAGACGTATGTCGTTCATCCACAAGGTCACGGCACGCAACCTCTTCCGCTATCAGAAGCGCTTCTGGATGACGGTCATCGGCATCGGCGGCTGCACGGCGCTCATCATCGCGGGCTTTGGCATGAGGTCTTCCCTGCTCTTTACGATGTCGCGCCAGTATGACGAGCTGTTCCACTACTCGGCACAGGTGACGCTTGCCGACAACGCCCTGCCCGAGGAGCGCGCGGCGGTGGAGGACTTTCTTGAGCATGACTCCCGCGTTGTGAACTACATTCCCTGTGCGGCCTCGTCCGCCACGGTGGTCACCCCCTCCTATTCAACCACCGCCTATGTCGAGGTGATGGCCTCCGACGAGATCGGCAATGTCGTGGACCTTTTCGACTACAAGAGCGGAGATCCCATCACAATGGGCGATGAGGGCGTATACATCGACCAGAAGCTCTCCGAGCTTTTGAAGGTCTCGGTGGGCGACACCTTCTTCCTCGACGGCGACGTGCGCGGCGATGTGACGGTCGCGGGCATCTACGAGCACTATACGGGCCACTTCATCTATATGACGCCCGGCTACTATGAAAATGCGCTCCACGCCGACGGCGAGCCGAACGCCTACCTTCTGAACTTCACGAGCGACGATACCGACACCTGCAACGCCATTTTTGAAAAGCTGCTCGACATGAGCGGCGTGGCGACGACCTCGCGCATGCGCGACACGCAGGATACCTACATGCACAGCATGGAGCGCGTGGACTTTGTCGTGGTCATCATCATTCTGGCCGCGGCGGCGCTCGCGATGGTCGTGCTCTTCAACCTTTCGAACATCAACATCACCGAGCGCCAGCGCGAGCTCGCCACCATCAAGCTGCTGGGCTTTTACGACGGCGAGGTCTCGGCCTATGTGTATCGCGAGAACATCGTGCTCACGGTGTTCGGTATCCTCATGGGCTGCTTCATGGGCCACTGGCTGCACATTTACCTCGTGCGCTCAACAGAGATCGATTTGATGATGTTCGGACGTCAGACCGCGCCGTCGGCCTACGTGTACGCGGCGATCCTGACGGCGCTGTTCTCGCTGCTTGTCAACGTGCTTGCGCACTTTAAGATGAAGAAGATCGACATGGTGCAGTCGCTGAAATCTGTAGAGTGAAAAGGAGTAGATGAGAATGCCCACAAGAAGACTGGTGACGAAGGGACTGTATAATGCCAGAGATCTGGGGGGATTTCCCACCCGGGATGGCGGCACCACCCGCTTTGGGGTGTTTGTGCGCAGTGAGGCACCGGTGGGACTGCCTGCCGAGGATATCGACTATCTGCGGGCCTATGGGATCACAGCGTCCATGGACTTTCGGAGCCGGGGGGAGATGGAGGCACGGCCCAGTGATCTGGCAGCGCTGATGCCCTACTATCCACGGCCGCTGTTCCATGAGGCGGCTATTGTGGGCGGAAAAAAGCCGCCGATGCCCCAAAAGCTCAGCTGGGGGGAGCAGTACATCACCATGGCGGAGGACAGCCGGGACTGGGCGCTGGACGTGCTGGAGATCGCAGCCAATTGTCCCGGGGCGCTGCTGTATCACTGCACCACGGGCAAGGACCGAACAGGGCTTATGACCTGCTATCTGCTCTCCATTGCAGGCGTTGCACGGGAAGATATTGCGGCGGACTACTGCGTCAGCCAGGTGTATCTGGAACCGGTGTATCAGAAGATCCGGGAAGGAAAAATGCATCTGGGACCCAAGCTGGAAAAAGAGGGCGGCATGGAGGGGCCGAAGATGGACGAAAGCTTCTTCCAGACGCCAGCTTCCGCAATGCTGACGCTGATCGATTACCTGACAGAACGGTACGGCGGACCGGTGGAGTATCTCCGTATCATCGGCTTGCCGGAGCATACCATTGCGGCACTGCGCACCAAGCTGGTGGAGCAGCCCTGAAAAAGAATAAAACGGCCGGATCGCACTGGGAACATGTCACAAGTGCGATCCGGCGTTTTTGTGTTAAATTAGGGAATCGGGCAAGTCCAGCTCCGTATAAATGGTGAGCCCAGCTTTCTCCAGAAGCGCAGCGGTGACCCCGGAGCCGGGAATTTTTGTGCCGGCAAAGGTGCCGTCATAAATGATCCCGTGGCCGCAGGAGGGACTGCGGGCCTTGAGAATGGCGGTGTCGCAGCCAAAGAGCTGTGCCAGCTTCAGGGCCTCCTCCGCACCCCTCTGGTACTGGGCGGTAACGTCATTGCCCTCGCAGGTCACAACGGCGTCCCCCTGACGTTCGGCGGGGGGACGCGGGGTCGGGAGGCCGCCCAACTGCTCCGGACAGACCGGGATCAGCGGTTGATGCTCTGCCAAACGCATCAGCTTGGGACAGAGGTTATTTCCGCCGCTGTATTTGCAATTTGTGCCCAGAAGGCAGGCGCTGACAAGAATAGGCTTCATAAAATATAACTCCTTCAGCCTGTAAAAATTCCTGCTGCCGCAGCTGCGGCAGCAGGAGAAGGTCTATTTTTTTGCTTGCCACTTTGCGTGGAGCTCCAAGCTGCCATCCACTGGGGTGTTTTGAAAGTCCCATGGATTCAGCAGCGCATCGTCTGAGGACCACCCATCGAAGGTATAGCCCTCACGGGTAGGCGGCTCAGGCTCGGAGACAAAATCTCCATATTGGAGCTCTTGGGCAGCTACATCACTGCCGCCGGCAGAGTCAAAGGTGACGGTATAACCGCTGTGGCGGGTCGCCACAAAGACGCACAGCACGATGGCGAGAATACCGGCTACAATGATGATATCCAATGTCCGAACGGAGATCTTTACATGCTTGTACAGGCCGCGCAGCTTCCGCTGCTCCGGAAAATCTCCGGGACGGAGGGAGTCCTTTGGATCCATTGCTTACTTCCGAACCAGATACTTGCGCATATCAATGGCGCAGGCTACCAGAATAACCAGACCTTTGATGATATACAGCGCATTCTGATCCACAGACAGGAAGTTGAGGCCGGTGAAGATGATCTGCAGGAGCAGAACGCCCACCACGATGCCGGAAATCTTACCAATACCGCCAACGAAGGAGACACCGCCGATGACGCAGGCCGCAATGGCGTCGCACTCATAGTTGAGGCCGGTGTTGGCGTTGACGGAAGCAATGCGGGCACCGTCGAAGAAACCGGTGATGCCGTACATAATGCCAGCCAGGACAAATACCATAATGATGGTAGCGGTTACGTTTACACCGGAAACGTTGGCAGCCTCTTCGTTGGAGCCGACTGCAAACATGTTCTTGCCGAAGGTGGTCTTGTTCCAGATGATCCACATCAGCGCAGTGAGCAAAATTGCATAGAGCACATAACGGGGAACGGCCACGTTTCCAATGCTGAACAGGGGGCCTGCCACCAGATTCCGATAGCCCTCAGAAAGACCGGAAAGGGACTGGCCATTATTCTCACCCATCTTCAGGTACAGAAGAATGGTGCCGTAGACAATTAGCTGGGTGGACAGGGTAACGATGAAGGGGTGCAGCTTAAACTTGGCTACGGAGAAGCCGTTGACCAGGCCGATGGTTGCGATCACAGCACCCACTGCGATGACCAGCAGGAATACCAGCGGCAGCGGCTGAACGCCGAGGCCCGGAAAGATCTTGTTGGCAGTGGTCAGCAGAGAGGCGGAGATACAGGCCGAGAGACCCACGGCACGGCCTGCGGAAATATCGGTACCGGTAAGGACGATACAGCCTGCAATGCCCAGTGCAATGGGCAGCTTGGCCGCCGTCAGGGAGATGACGTTCACAATGGAAGAAAGGGATATAAACTGGGGAACCCGGATGGCAATAAAGATGATAGCAAGGATAATGATAATGTACATGGCGTTGTTGAACAGCATGTCCACAATGGTGCGGCGCTTATCCTGCTTGGATAGACTCTGGAAATGTGCCCAGCGAGTCTGGATGGAGTTTTTCTTGGTTGCTTGTTTTTCAGCCACGGCTGGTTTCCTCCTCTTATACGTATTTCGCAGCCAGGGTCATAATCTCTTCCTGGGTAGCGGTCTTTGCGTCTACTTCACCGGCCAGCTTGCCGCCGGACATAACGAGAATTCGGTCGCAGGTACCAAGCAGCTCCGGCATTTCGGAGGAGACCATGACAATGGTCTTTCCCTGTTTTGCCAGATCAATGATCAGCTGATAGATCTCGTACTTGGCGCCAACATCGATGCCGCGGGTAGGCTCGTCC
>ERZ773210.2437-NODE-2437-length-15129-cov-2.868515_pt1 | contig 15129 bp, 14 predicted proteins | sample MGYA00580528_ERZ773210 | MGnify/ENA primary metagenome ERZ773210 (study PRJEB29015, sample SAMEA2737769) | human gut metagenome | biome: human gut; feature: human-associated habitat; material: faeces | place: China | collected 2012 ...
AACTCCGGAAAATGCTGTATGCCTGGAAAGAGCAGGCTGACAAGCTATCTTCTGAAGAAATCAGTAAAGACAAATACGATGAGTGGCGTTACCATTACCCGGAGTTTGATACCACGCAAATCTGGGCGAAAGTTCCTTCGCAGGAACTTAGTGACGCTATGGTTGAAGCCTTCAAAGACAAACTCAAAACCGATGATTGAAAGTAGGTGTACTATGGCGTCAAGTAAAAATTATTTAACCTTTGTATTAGAACAGCTATCCGATTTGGACAGCATCTCCTATCGGGCAATGATGGGCGAGTACATTCTCTACTACCGTGACAAAATCGTTGGCGGTATTTACGATGACCGCTTACTTGTAAAACCCGTATCCTCTGCCATTTCCCTTATGCCGACAACAACTTACGAATTACCCTATGAGGGAGCAAAGGAAATGCTTTTAGTCGATGATGTTGACAACAGGGAATTTCTTTGCAACCTATTTCTGTCTATGTACGATGAACTTCCTGCACCAAAGAAAAAGAAAACCACCTCCAAAAAATAGCGACAAAAAGCCCTTAGCCATGAGTTTTATACCCACAGCTAAGGGCTTCGTTTATAATATGGATTTATTGGTTGCACAACCACCTGTCAATCATTCTCTAACCCAAAAACCACTGGATTACAAGAATAATGGCTCTCATGCAACCGTTATCAAATTGTTATCAAAAGACTTCTTGAAGTGCTGCAAACCCGCATAAATACTGGATTCTTAAAGCATTTCAAACTATTCAAACTCAATCGTTCCAGGCGGCTTACTAGTCAAATCATAAAATACTCGATTCACTCCACGCACCTCATTGATAATTCTGCTCATAACGCTCTGCAGCACTGCAAACGGAATCTCCGCTGCCTCAGCAGTCATAAAGTCGATGGTGTTCACCGCTCTTAAGGCCACTGCGTAGTCATAGGTTCTCTCGTCACCCATGACGCCTACAGAACGCATATTGGTCAGGGCTGCGAAGTACTGATTCGGCAGCCACTTCGGGTTCTCTCCATGTTCCTTCTTGTAAGCCGCAGCCGCCTTATCTACCTCATCCCGGTAGATGAAGTCAGCGTCCTGGACAATGCGTACCTTCTCGGCGTTGACCTCGCCAATGATACGGATGCCGAGGCCCGGACCCGGGAAGGGCTGACGGAATACCAGGCTCTCCGGAAGGCCAAGCTCCAGGCCGGCTTTGCGGACCTCGTCCTTGAACAGGTCTCGTAAGGGCTCTATGATTTCCTTGAAATCAACGAAATCCGGAAGGCCGCCCACGTTATGGTGGGACTTAATCACTGCGGATTCTCCGCCGAGACCGCTCTCAACTACATCCGGGTAAATGGTTCCCTGTGCCAAGAAATCCACAGCACCGATTTTCTTCGCCTCTTCCTCAAAAATACGGATGAATTCCTCACCGATAATCTTACGCTTTGCTTCCGGCTCGGTCACGCCTGCCAGCTTGTCATAGTAACGCTGCTGAGCATTCACACGGATGAAATTCAGGTCAAACTGACCGTTGGGTCCAAAGATATTTTCTACCTCGTCGCCCTCGTCCTTACGAAGAAGGCCGTGATCTACGAAGACACAGGTCAGCTGCTTACCGATGGCTCTGGACAGAAGTCCTGCTGCCACAGAGGAATCCACGCCGCCGGACAGAGCCAGCAGTACGCGACCGTCTCCTACCTTCGCACGAATATCTTTAATCGTGTTTTCAACAAAAGCATCCATCTTCCAGTCGCCTGCGCACTGGCATACCTTCTTTACGAAGTTATTAATCATCTTCGTACCCTCGGCAGTATGCAGTACCTCTGGGTGGAACTGGATAGCATAAAGCTTCTCAGCTTCATTCTCAGCGGCTGCCACCGGGCAGTCTGCAGTGTGGGCTGTGATTTCAAAGCCGGGTGCCACCTTAGAAATATAGTCAAAGTGGCTCATCCAGCAGATAGTCTTCGGACTTACGCCCTCAAACACCTTGGACGCAGTCTTGTCGATGAGCACTTCAGTCTTACCATACTCTCTCACATCCGCGCGCTCCACCTTGCCCCCGAGCACATGGCTCATGAGCTGCGCGCCATAGCACAGACCCAGCACCGGAATACCAAGCTTGAACAGCTCGTCCGTGTAGGTCGGTGAATCCGGCTCGTAACAGCTGTTCGGTCCTCCCGTCAGGATAATTCCCTTGGGATTCATGGCTTTGATCTTCTCGATATCGGTCTTGTAAGAGTAGATTTCGCAGTATACATTACATTCTCTGACGCGGCGTGCCACCAGCTGATTGTACTGACCGCCGAAGTCGAGAACTATAACCATTTCTCTATTCAATCCGTATATCCTCCTGTTTTCTTATTGCGTACGTTCAGTCGCGCCATTCGCAAAATCGTTACTGCTCACTTCGTTCGCGGTAACACGCTTCGCGCTGCACAGAAATCACGCTTTCGTGTAATTTCACGCACATATGCAGAGCTCTCCGCTGCTGCACAGCAGTATGCCTGAACTATTTCATTTACATTATAGGCGATCCCACCACCCTTGGCAAGCCCGAAATCTGGTATACCTTTGTCCTTTTTTTCATATCCTAAGACAAACAGGAAAGGATCCACGCCCTATGAAATACGCTGACACCCCCGCTGCTCCTGCGCGCGGACAAAATATTCTACTGGATGTTTATCGCAAAACGTCCCTCGAAACCTTTTTAGAGCAGTTGAACGACCCACTGATTTTTGTGCTGTTTGTAGCCGCGGCCATTTCCATCCTGCTGGGAGAGGCCAGCGACGCCGCCATTATCCTGACCGTCATTCTGGTAAATGCGTTTGTCGGCGTTGTGCAGGAGGGCAAAGCCCAGAAGGCTCTGGACGCCCTGAAGCAGATGACCAGCCCCACCGCCCTCATTCGGGAAAATGGCAGGCTCGTGGAAATTCCGGCCCGTGATCTGATTCCCGGTGATATCGTCTGCCTGGACGCCGGACGACAGGTTCCCGCCGACCTCACGCTAACCTCCGTCTCCAGCCTGAAAATCGAGGAGTCCGCCCTGACCGGCGAATCTGTTCCGGTAGAGAAGGATCTGGGACGGCACAATCAGGCATTTATGTCAACCAATGTCACCTATGGACGGGGCGAAGGCGTCGTCACGGCCGTCGGCATGGATACACAGATGGGGCGTATCGCCCGCCTTATTGAAAATGAGCACTCAGAAACCACGCCGCTCCAGCACCGCCTGGCCGATCTGGGACGGATCTTAAGCATTGTCTCTGTGACCCTCTGCGCCCTGCTGTTCGTCGTCGCTGTCCTTCAGCGCCGGGATATCCCGGAAATGCTGATTACGGCCATTTCTCTGGCTGTAGCCGCGGTTCCCGAAGGACTGCCCGCCGTTGTCACGCTGGTTCTGGCCTTAAGCGTCTCCCGCATGGTTCGAGTCAATACTATCGTGAAACGTCTTCCCAGTGTGGAAACCCTTGGCTGCGTCAGCGTGGTCTGCTCTGACAAAACCGGTACCCTGACCCAGAATCGCATGACCGTCACCGCCTGCTGGACCGACGGGCAAATCCGAGAAGCCGCCGGACTACGTCCGGATCACGACAAGCTTTTTCTCACCGGACTGACCCTCTGCAACGACGCTGTCCTGGAATCAGATTCCCGTCTGGGCGATCCCACCGAGCTGGCACTGCTGGATCTGGCCGCCCGCTTTGATCTGTCCCGCCCTGATTTGGAACGGGAGCAGCCCCGCATCGGGGAAATCGCCTTTGATTCCGAGCGGAAAATGATGACCACACTACACCGACATGGCAACGGCTCCATTTCCTATACGAAGGGTTCTCCTGACGAGATTCTGAAGCGGTGTGACACAATTTTGTCGGACGACCGTGTCATGCCCCTGGAGCCATCCATGCGCCGCACCATTGAAACAGCTCTGCACACGCTCTCCAACCAGGCACTCCGCCTGCTGGCTATCGCAATGCGAACCAATGACCGCCAGCCCCAGGAAAAGAGTCTGACCTTTCTGGGTCTCGCCGGAATGATGGACCCCATCCGCCCGGAAGCTGTACAGGCTGTACGGGATTTTCGGAAAGCAGGCGTGCGGACGGTCATGATTACCGGGGACCGGCCTGATACGGCCTTTGTGATTGCACGGGAGCTCGGTATTGCGGCGACGCCCTCAGACTGTCTGAGTGGCGCGCAGATCGACAGACTGTCCGATCCGGACTTTGCGCAGGAAGCGGAACGCTGTTCCGTCTTTGCCCAGGTATCTCCTGAACATAAGGTGCGCATTGTCCGAGCGTTGAAATCTTCCGGCCACATCGTGGCCATGACCGGCGACGGCGTTAATGACGCGCCCTCCCTGAAGACCGCTGATGTGGGCGTGGCCATGGGAATCACCGGCACCGATGTGGCGAAAAATGCCGCCGATCTTATCCTGACGGATGACAATTTCGCTACCATCGCCAAAGCCATCGCCGAAGGTCGCGGCATCTACGCCAATATTAAAAAGGCCGTGCTGTTCCTGCTCTCCTCGAATTTCGGGGAAATCATGACCATGCTGGCGGCGATTCTGATGAATTTCAGTTCGCCGCTGAAGCCCAGCCACATTCTCTGGATTAACCTGATTACCGACAGTCTGCCTGCGCTGGCCCTCGGTGTGGATCCAGAGAATCCGGCGCATTTCATGCGCCAGCCACCTCGCCCGAAGAATGAGAATCTGTTCGCTTCAGGCGGACTTTCCTGCACACTGCTCTACGGTTTTCTGATTGCGTTTATCAGTACGGCGGCCTTTCTCTGCCTGCCCGTGGCTCTGCTACGTGGCGTAGGGTTGCCGCTTACTTTAACGAACCTGCGTCTGCTTCTGGCCGAGCCGCAGCTTTTGGCCCGCTGCCAGACCTATGCATTTACAGTGCTTGGTATCTCACAGCTCTTCCATGCAGTGGGCATGCGGGATGTAGAGACCAGCCTGTTCCGTATGAATCATCTGGAAAATAAACTGATGCTGGCCGCTTTCGCTATCGGAATCGGACTGCAGGTTCTTGTGACGGAATTTCCGTATTTTGTGACGGCCTTCGGTACCTGTAGGCTGGCTCCCGGGGAATGGGCAAGGCTAATTTTACTGTCGGCCGCGCCGCTGCTGGCCCATGAGCTGCTGATTTTAACACAATAATTTTAATACCGCCAACACCAGCAGCAGCCCTCCCCCCACCTGGCTTGGACGAAATGGTAAGCGCCCACTCACACATTTCCCGGCATGTTCTCCCAGCAGCAACGCTGTCAAACCCGTAACAATGCCCAAAAGAAAAGCCGCGGCCAGACAGAATACTTCTTCCCTGCCTGCGCCCACGCCGCCTGCCAGACTGTCCAGCGACAGCGCCACGCTTAAAGTCAGAGCCTCCGGACAGGTCACAAAACGGTCCTGATTTTTATCCGCTTTTGCCACTTCTTCATGGTCTGAGCGATCCAGCAGACTCCAGACGCCGAGGCCTGCCAGTATCACGGCCCAGAAGATCCGCCCTGCGATCCCCGGAAAATAACTTCCTGCCGCGCCGCCAAGCCCCATGGACAGAGTCAGAATCACAGCTGGAATACCCGTCAGCAGGAACGCCGCTGCAGGAGACAGCCGAATTCCACCTGCTCCGTATGTGAAACCGACGGCAAAGATATCGGCTGACAGGGCCGCCGCCAGTAAAAAAATCTGTGTCAGAACAGAAACCATATTTCCACCAGATTTACTTGGTTTCTTTTATCATATTCCAGAAAAAGGAGCTGTGTTTATGGAAAAAGAATACTTGCTGCGTGAAAAACCCTTAAAAGCCCTATGGCTCTTCGCCCTTCCCATGATGGTGGGCAATCTGTTTCAACAGTTTTATACCATGGCTGACTCCATGATCGTTGGGCGCTTCGTGGGGGAAGACGCGCTCGCCGCCATCGGCGCGTCCTAGGCCCTGACCAATGTGTTTATCTGTATCGCCATCGGGGGTGGCGTGGGTGCAGGTGTATTAACCGGGCGATATTTTGGCGCGCGGGAATACCTGCGGCTTCGACTCTGCATCCGCACGGCGCTCATGACCTTTCTGGTCTTAAGCCTGCTGCTTTCCGCTTTCGGTCTTTTGTTCTGCAGTGCCATTCTTCGTGCTTTGCATACGCCGGGAAATGTGCTGCCGATGGCTTCTGCTTATCTGATGATCTATTTTCTGGGCTTGCCCTTTCTCTTCCTGTACAATATGCTTTCCGCTATGTTCAACGCCCTGGGACGCTCCCGGGTGCCGCTGTATCTGTTGATTTTTTCTTCCGCACTAAACATTGGGCTGGATCTGTGTCTGGTCTGCGGGCTGGAGCTCGGCATCGAAGGAGCCGCCTGGGCGACGCTGGCTGCCCAGACGGTATCAGCGGTTCTTTCTTTCCTTCTGTTTCGTCGAACGCTAAATCAATGTACCGCTCCAGAGCCCCTTACGGATTCTTGCGATAAATCCATAGCGGAATCTCCCTTACGCCAAAGCCCGGACTCTGAAATTCCTGTACATCCGATGTCCGACGGCATAGAGCATCACTCTGCCCTTTCCATCACCCTGTTCAGCCTTACCGAACTCGCCGCCATCACCCGCATCACCCTTCCTTCTATCTTCCAGCAGGCTACTGTCTCCATCGGCGCCATGCTGGTCCAGGCTGTCATCAATCCATTCGGATCCCAGGTGCTTGCCGGCTACGCGGCAGCTTCCCGGTTGGAGAGCTTCTGCATCGTTCCCATGTCGGCTCTGGGGCAGGCCATGTCCGCTTATACTTCCCAGAACCTGGGAGCCGCCGGAAAAGCTATTGTCAGCACAGAGCCGCTTTCCCAGGCTCATGATACCGCCCAAAAAAATCTCAGCTTCCCTGAGGCAGACGCTGAGACTTCTCTCCACTATATAAAAAGAGTACGTCAGGGCTACCGTGCCGCTCTCGCGCTCGCCGGTGGCTTTGCCGTACTCCTCTGTATCTTTCTTCTGTTGTCCGCCCGTCCGCTGATCGCCTCATTTCTCGGCCCCGGCGGAACAAATCTTGCTCTGGAAACCGGCGTACAATACCTGCATTTCATCAACTTCTTTTTCGCCCTCATCGGTCTGAAAATGTGTACCGACGGAGTCTTACGCGGAGCCGCCGATATGGGTATGTTTACACTGGCAAATCTGGCAAACCTGACCTTCCGGGTTCTATTCGCTGCTCTCCTTGCCCCACGCTTCGGCGCTGCCTTTGTCTGGTACGCCATTCCCCTGGGCTGGCTCTTAAACAGCCTTATCTCCGGATACGAGTATCGCTCCGGGCGCTGGCTGCCTCCCCCTTTTAATAAGCATAATTGGAGTTGATCATCGATGTAATCGCTACACCAAAGATAGCAATCAAAATGATATAAAGCACAAGGACAATCGCCGCAAAGATCAGAGCCGCCTTAAAATAATTGGACTTGCTCTTCTTTTCCTTGCTGCTGAAGGCCCACACAAACATTAATACAATATTCACACAGGGAATCAGCATCAACAGCATCGTAACCAACCATTCGCCCATGCTGATCGGTTCTTCCAGATCGGTTTCCGGCTCCCGGTACTGATGCTGTAATTGCTCCTGCACCGATTTCTGATATGGATCTGAAGCGGACTGCCGGTAAGCATTCTCCGTTGTCTGATTTACATTCTCATTTACAGTGTCGTTGTTGTACATGTCGTCCATAACGTATCTCCCTCTTCTCTGTGGCTTCAACGAGTCTCGCCGCCCTGTCTGTTTCTTCCTCAGTGTATCATTTTCCGGCAGTTCCGGCAACAGATTTCATAAAACCTTAACCTTTTTCCAACTGTTTCCTAAGCAAATATGGCATGCACCACCTCATACAGGGTCCACCCCGGATCTTCCACGCTCACCGGGAAACCATATATCATACGCCACAGATACAGACCAATCTCCCAGAGCAGCAGAACAATCAGAACCCATGTCCACATTTTTGCCTGTTTACTTCTTCGATTTTCCACATCTGCTTTCGATTTTCCACTTTTTATGCAATCCCGAATTTCCTCCTCCGGTTCGAATTCCTCACGATTCACCAGGTAACGCTGTACACCAAACACGACTCCCGCCACCATCCATCCGTACACCGGCGGCTGCATTTTCCACGCCGCAGCCAAATGTCCCGTCAGAACCAGTCCCAGCGCCCGGGTCATCCCGCAGCCCGGGCACGGCAGCCCAAGCAGAATCTGCATGGGACAAAACCGGTCAAACAAAAGATGCGTCACCGTCCAATATACCGCCAGTGCCGCAATCGCCGGAAGCAGGGCATGAATATCTTTTCCAATCAGCTTTAAGCCCTTCCTGATACGCTGATACATGTTTCCTCCTAAATGAGACAAAATACGTTTCGCGAATTTGACTCGTTGCTCGCGTAAAAAATACCGTATCAACAGAACTTGCTGTTGATACGGTATCTCCGTTTTACCCTATTTATTTTATATCGGGCGGTGTTGCTGCCCGTCTACCCGCGAAACGCAAATGATTACGCCTGCTCTTCCAGACTCTTTCTCGCCGCCTCTGTATGCGCCACATAGATTTTTCGCACACTGGGATACTCGCCAAGTCCCTTCAGCACGCAGGATACCTGATACCCTTCCGCCTCAAACTGACTCTTCCAGGAATCCTCGTCTTCGCCGGACATGTCGTTGTTTGCATGATCTCCGGCAACCACCATAAAAGGTGCCAGAATGACCTTTTTCAGCGCCAGCGCACGAAGCTGCTTTTTCAGGGATTCCATGGACGGATAAGCCTCCACAGTTCCGAGAAAGGTTCGGGTATATCCCAAATCCTTAAAGGTATAATCCAAGGCCGCGTAAACGGTATTGGCGTAATGGGTAGTTCCATGTCCCATAAATACCAGCGCCTCGTCCTCTGCAAGCGCCGGAAATTCTGACATCACCGCCTGCAGTACCGCCACATTGTCTTCCGTAGTGGTCAGCAGCGGATCGCCGAACGCGATTTTTTCAAAGGCTTCCTTTCGTGCCAGCACATCCTCCTTCATCAGATCATTTTCAATGCCATTAATGATATGGGTGGGCTGCACAATCAGTTCCTGTACGCCGTCGGAAATCATCTGTTCCACAGCCTCCGCCACCGTAGGAATCACAATACCATCCCGCTTTTTCAGCTTCGTGATGATCATCTTGCTGGTCCATGCCCGATACAGGGTATACTCCGGGTAGGCTGCCGCCAGATCTGCCTCAATGCGATCGATGGTCTTTTCCCGGGTCTCATGAAAGCTGGTACCGAAGCTCACGGCCAGGATTGCTTTTTTCTTATTTTCCATTTATTTCCAATATCCTTTATTCCAGTTATCCGCCTATTTCCCGGCCAGAATCTTCAGCGTGTTGATGGAGATATCTCCCACCACCGCCAGATCCTCCGCCTGGTAAGCGTAGGGGAAATTATCCTCGAAAAGGATCTGGGACGCAGGTGGGAATTCGTCGTCGCCGGTCCAGAGAATAAAGCGCACATGCAGACCGTTGATATACTCGAACTCGTAAGAAGCGTCGCCCAGGGTCAGTCTCTTCGCACCAAGCTTCTCCATAGCTTCGCAAAACTTATCCAGCTTGAAGCCAAAGGCGAACTTAAGACGGGTCAGGCATCTTCCCTCGAACTGCCGGAAATACACTTCGCCCCAGGGCACTTCCCGGTAGGTCAGATATTTGCCGCTACTTTTGACCACCTGACCGGAAATCAGGAACCGGAGCACACTAATCTTCGCTGCCACAGTATCCAGCAAAAGGAACGCGCCTTCTTCCTCCTCATGTTCCTTATGCACCGCGAATTCCGGATAGTCCACCAGATAATGATAGCCCATCAGGCGCACATGAAACTGCTGCTTCTCCTCGTCGTATTCGATGCCGCAGCGCTCGGCTGCCTCCTTTGGGTCGATTTTCTGATATTCGTTCAGATAATGCTCAAAGGGAATTCTCTCTTTATTGTCCTTTTCGTAAGGAAATTCCATGGTTTTTCAGTCTCTCTTTCTCGCAATATTTCCGTCTTTATACCTGACTCATCACCGTCGGGAACAGGCTGCTGTCCGTATGAGGCAGGAAACAGCAGGCCACGAATTCATCCATATAGCCCGGTTCTGTGGAAAGCTCCAGGTAGGTCATATTCTGGGCCAGCTCATAGACCTTCTTCTCTGCCTTGGTGGAAAGCAGCATAGCGTACGCGCCGCACAGAGAAGAGTTGCCTATGTAGTGATAGTACTCAATCGGAATATCCGGGAACATACCGATATTCACTGCGTTCTGCATGTTGATACCGCTTCCGATGCCGCCTGCTACATAGACCTCCTCGATCATGCTGATGTCAAAGTCCAGACTCTTCAGCATGGTACGGATCGCTGAAAAAATCGCACCCTTGGCACGGATGAAGTTATCGATATCCACTTCCGTGATCTCCACGTCCTTGCTGCCCGCAGCCTCCTCCTCGAAGGCCAGGACATAGCTGCCCATGCCGTAATGATCATGCTTCACGCGCTTGCCTTCTCGGACAAATTTGCCCTTGGGGCTGATGATGCCGCAGCGGAACAGCTCCGCAATCACGTCGATGATACCGGAACCGCAGAGGCCGATGGGCTTCTGTCCCGGATCGCCGATAATATCAAAAGTAGGCTCCATGGTCTCCTTATCGATCTTACATGCCTCAATCGCGCCGTCCGTCGCACGCATACCACAGCTGATATCGCCGCCCTCGAAGGCCGGTCCTGCGGAACATGCACAGCTCATCATGAAGTCAGAGTTACCGAATACCAGCTCACCGTTGGTTCCCAGGTCGATGAACAGGGAGAAATGGGGCTGGTTCCAGAGCATGCTGACCAAAGCGCCGGCAGTAATATCGCCGCCCACATAGCTGCCGATATTCGGCGCGATGATCACATGGGCGTCCGGATGCACGTTCAGGCGGATGTCCGACGCATAGATGGAATTGGTCTTATAAAAGGCCGGAATATAGGGCTCCATACGCAGCGGATCTGCGTTGATACCCACCAGCAGATGGTTCATGGTGGAGTTGCCGCCCACGGACAGCCGGTAAATCTGGCGGGAGCTTAAGCCTGCCGCCCGGCTCATCTGCTGAATCATCGGATTCAGGGTCTCGTCGATGATCGCGTCCTGCAGCTTCTTGTGTCCGCCCGGCTTCTGGGACTCGATGATACGGTTAATCACGTCTGCACCGTACCGGATCTGTCCGTTACCGGAGGACGCCTTGGCCAGAATCCTGCCGGTCAGCATATCAACCATAACTGCGGATACAGTAGTCGTACCGATATCGATAGCCAGTCCAGCCGCTACGACATTGGCCGATTTTTCGAACACATCATATACGAACACGTGCTCCTTATTCTGGGCAATGACACACTGCACCTCGAAATCACTGGCCCGCAGCACATCCGGAAGCTCCATCAAGGTCGAGAACGGAAGCTCAATTTTCTCGATGCCGGTCACTGCCTGCAGGGCTCTTGTGAGCCGCTCATTGTCAGGCATGGTATCATCCAGAGTCGGTACGTCCATCTTCAGATCAATGATACGAATGTTATTACCCAGGGTCAGATCGGCCTCTGCCAGATGCTCCATGCAGTCGTCAAAAATCTTGATCTCCTGGGGAGAACTTAAGTCTGCCACCTTCATGCGGCTGCGATACGCAGACGCGATATCCGGCACCATGACCTGCACATCGCCGGCTACCGTACTGCAACAGGCCAGACGCCAACCCTCCACCCACTCTTCCTCATTGATATGGCGGGTCTTCTTGGAATCCAGCTCGCCTCCCAGCAGCTTCACGCGACACTTTCCGCAGGAGCCATTGCCAGAGCAGGGCGCGTCGATGACCACGTTGGACTTCCGCGCCGTCTCCAGCAGATTCTCTCCTGCCATAGTTGAAACCGTCACTTTCTCGCCGTTTTCAAACTGGAATACTACATTTGCCATTTATATCTTCCTCCTGACTTCTTCCCTCTCTTGAACAAAAAATCCCTTTGATAAGAGTATAACATACTCCTCCCGCTTAGTCCAATGTAACTTGACGGATTTTCCCGGGTTCTGTCAGAAGACTGATTTTTCCTATACGGCTCCTAGTTGAGTTTCAGATCGCCATCCTTGATCCAGCCCATCTTTCGCTCGATTTCACAGAAAATGGTGCTTAAAACAGCCGGAAGCACGAAACAGATGAGAATCAGACCCACCCAGTCAAAGCCGGTGATAGCTGCCCGGGTACCTGCCTCAATCTCGCTCATCCAGCCGGTATACACGCCAATCTGACCTACCAGGCCGCAGGTTCCCATACCACTGGATACGGGTGTGCCGTTCATGGTCATATGGAAGACACAGGTGGCAATGGGGCCGGTGATGGCGCTGGCCAGGGTCGGCGCAACCCAGATGCGGGGATTCTTCACGATATTGCCCATCTGCAGCATGCTGGTGCCGATGCCCTGGCTCACCAGGCCGCCCACGCCATTTTCCTTATAGCTCATGACCGCGAAGCCCACCATCTGGGCGCAGCAGCCCGCTACCGCAGCGCCGCCTGCAAGTCCTGTAAGACCCAGAGCTGCGCAGATAGCCGCACTGGAAATCGGCAGGGTCAGAGCCATACCGACTAATACGGATACGATGATACCCATCAGCAGCGGCTGAAGCTCGGTCGCCCACATGATCAGCTGACCTACACTTGAAGCCGCCGCGCCGATGCCCGGCGCAATCAGCTCTGCCAGACCGACGCCCACGAAAATGGTGACGCCCGGCGTTACCAGAATATCGATTTTTGTTTCTTTGCTGACCAGCTTTCCGCATTCCGCCGCGATGACAGTGATGACAAGCACCGCCAGCGGGCCGCCCGCGCCGCCCAGTACATTCGCCGCGTTGCCGACTGCCACTAAGCTAAAGAGTGCCAGGGGCGGACACTGGAGAGCCCAGCCGATACTGACCGCCATGGCCGGTCCGGCTACCGCGCTGGCGTAACCGCCCAGCTCAGTCAGATACTCAATCCCCAGCTGCTTGCCAAGAGTGCTTACGATAGTGCCGATCAGCAGGCTGGCGAACAATCCCTGCGCCATGGCTCCCAGTGCGTCTACCAGATAGCGTTTCACGCTGATTTCCACATTTTTCTTTTTCAGAAAAGCTTTTACATTTTCCATTTTCTTACTCCTCTTTTCCTGTTAGTAACCATTCTGCTTAATAAAGCCTTTACATCATACCATACAGGTGACAAGACAGCAAGTACCGACATCAAATTTGTTTATTTTTGTTTTCTGTCTGGTTTTCATGGATCCTGTGGAAATTCGATGATTTATCTGAAATCTTTAAAATTTCTTCAGAATTTATAACGTAATTCTAAATATTTCATCATAGTTTTGTAATATCTTTTTGTTAAAATGCTATATATGAAAGAGAACACACATCGTAAATGAGGTAAGCCTATGAAAAAATTTTCCCTTTGTATTCTGGCCGGACTGCTGGCGCTGGTTCTTTATCTGGAACCCTTTTCTGTAAAAGCTGAGACCTTACCGGGAACTGACGCCCCGACTGTTTCTATGACTTCTATTTCTCTGGAGGAATCGGAAAAATGGATTCTAGACGAGGTTCTCTCCGACTACATATCAGAACATGTGGTGGAGATGGAAGATGCATCGATTCCCTGCACCATCGGAGAACTGATCGACCGGGGCACTTCCTCCTATCTTTTCTACCAGGATGAGCAGGCAGACGGAACCGTTTATACGGCAGCCGGATATGCTCTGACCCAAGATGGAAGCTACGTATACTTTGAGCTTACTTCCGCTTCCCCATTGGATACCGCAACGGTTGATTTTGAGATTGCAAAAAATTTTGGAAGCAACGGCGATACGAATTCGCTCTCTTAAAAATGAATGTTCCATAAGTATCCTTCTTAGAGTTATAAAAATTGCTCCGACTGCCACACCTGGCAGCCGGAGCATTCTCTTTTTCTAAATCAACTTGAAGTGCTGGAGCGCATGGGTGATCCCGCCCTCTCCTACGCTGTCCGTCACATAATCCGCGATTTCCTTTACCTTAAGATCCGCATTTCCCATGGCCACGCCGATTCCGGCAAACTGAAGCATCTCCATATCGTTTTCCCCGTCGCCGAAGGCAATGATTTCTTCCCGATCGATGCCATAATAACGAAGCACCCGCTCCATGCCCTTGGCCTTGCTGTTGCCCGCGGCGATGATATCCACACCGTAGGGATTCCAGCGGGTCATGCGGCAGTGGGGCATATCTGCAAGCACCCGATTTACATCCGCCTCATCGGCAAATACATTGACCAGATAGACCGGATTGCCATCGAAGCGGCCTGTCTTTGGCAGTTCCGAGGAAATGTCCGCCTGGGTCTTCCGCACCCGGTCGTTGATGAAATTGATATAGATCTGCTTCTGCTCCACGAAGGCCACCGGCAGCTCCATTTCATCAAACCAGCGCAGAGCGCCCTGCATATCCTCCTCAGGAATGGCACATGCGTCTATCAGCTGTTCTTCTTTGTCCAGACAGATCTGACCGTTCAGAAGCACATGCCCGTCAAAGGAAAGCTCTGTCACGCCCAGCTCCTGAAGCTCCAGCAGATGCCGTCCGGTGCTGGTGAAAATTTTCACGCCGCTTCTCCGTAACTCTGCCAGAGCCTCCTTCGTGTCTGATGGAATCTGACCGATGCTGTGATCCATCAGTGTTCCGTCAATATCAAAAAATGCTGCTTTTATCATCTTTGTAAGCCTCTCTTATTCCGCGTCCAGAAGCACCACACGGACTGCTTCCTTCTGCTCATTCAGCCAGATCAGACACCGGCTTCCTTTCCGGATATCCTCAGCCCGGACCACATTCCGGGTACGGAAGGGCTTTATCTCCGCCGTGTCCGGAATCACATAGCTCTCTCCATCGTCAGCAACCACTTTCAGACAGCCATCTTTCACAACCGGCTTGCGGGCAATGACTGCGTAATAAGGTGCAGCTTCCTTATCCGAAACATTTGCGAACACTACCTCCGGCGTACACTGAGGCGGTAAAGACAGGGTCATGGCCGGTCCCAGATAGGCCACAAAACCTCCCTTTTCCACGTCAGAAAGCTCCAGTGGCAGAC
>ERZ773210.2451-NODE-2451-length-15035-cov-6.205874_pt1 | contig 15035 bp, 17 predicted proteins | sample MGYA00580528_ERZ773210 | MGnify/ENA primary metagenome ERZ773210 (study PRJEB29015, sample SAMEA2737769) | human gut metagenome | biome: human gut; feature: human-associated habitat; material: faeces | place: China | collected 2012 ...
GTTTTCCTCGACTCTGCCCCGATAAGGGCTGCAGATAAAAATTTTCTTTTTCATAATAAAATCATCCTTTCACATTCGGCTCTCATGGCCGTGGGTACTCGTCAATAATGTTCTACAAAGCAAAATCACGGAAGATGCTGTTCATTACCTCAAGGTCGTCACCCTGAAGTGTTGACTGGAGTTTCTTTAACAGTTCCTGCTGTTTTGGTTTCAGGTAATTGCGACCGACATAATATCCGTCTGCCACTTTTACACCTCCACCGTATCTGCCACGAACTGTTTCGATCGGGTAAGCGAGAGACAGCTCTTCGATATCGTTTTTTATAGTCCGGACTGAAACACCAAATTCAAATGCCAGATTGTCAATCTTGTCCTGTCTTCTCTGACAGAGGACCTTAAGAATCGCTTCCCTGCGTTCGCTTGGCGTCATACTTTTCTTTGCCATCTCTCGCTCACCTCCTTCCTGTTCTCTTGCTTTGTGACTAAAGAATAATTTTTAAAGGTGCAGACTTTTTGCACGATTAAAAATAAATTTCAAATATTTTTTCAGAAGCACCAAAACTTCATTTTTTTATCCTCACTTACTTATTCTCCTTGCCGTTTCATTTATTTCGCAAAATATAATCAGGCGAATGGAGAATATATAAGGGGGACTTTTTCATCATTAACGATTTGTTATCAGCAGCATAAAAAATGATCTGCTTAACCAACCTAATAATTTCTGACCGATTTATCTTGATACAAAATAAAAAATAGCCATTCGTGTTTCATAATCTGACGTGCATTTTCATCCTTCTGTGTAATGTAGAAACAACTCACGGTTTCAAAAACGATCTCAAAAAAGGACAAAAAAATAGCCAGGGCACATTATCACGGGAAACAAGAATTTTCTTATTTCCTCTGATAATCTGCTCTGGCTATGTGGTAACTGCTTATAGCGTTCCTAAGTGCTCAGTCAGCAAATCAATTATTTACTGCATATTTATATGCATCTTTACATTGTGTGTTCGGCACTGCCGTCATGGCATCATAATCTACCAACAGCAATCCTGGACATTTGGGGCATCCTACAGATGCTTTCCCTGAACTTCCTTCATAGGCTATGATTTTTCCTTTGTGACAGATTGGGCATCGAATTGCACCCTTTATTTTTTCCGTTACTATTGCCACTGTGATCCACCTCCTAGTTGAACGGTAATTCATCATCCGTGCAGGCATTCATGTAAGCGGAGATTATGCTCTTCTGCTCACTGTTGAGATTTACATCTGCTTCATGCCTTTCTATACAGTTAATAAGTTCATTTATATATGGTTCAAGCGACTGTCCCTTTCCAAGCGTTGAGCATATAGGGATCAACCGACCTTCCTCCATACCGTGTTCGTATTCCTGTTCTGGCTGTTCCAGAATGATTTCTGTATATGGAGTTGCACCTTCGTCTTTGGTCTTACAGAACAGGTTCATGATATATATCTTGCCAAATTCAAGCATATCTCCTTCAAAACAGTCTGCGAATATTCCGACAGGGTCATTTGTAAAATCTGATTTATAATGAAACTCTTCTGGATCATCGTTAAATGGAAGATTTTCCTCAAACAAAGGGTGTGGCAGTGTTCCGATTTTTACGTTTTCATAGAATTCCTTTGGAACACGTCTCCATTCAATATTATGCAAGTCTGTGTCCTTTTTCATTTTATCCAGTACCCTGATAAGCTGGAAAAGATTGTCATTGGAACGACCAAAATCTCCACCTACAAGCATGTCCACACTTGTTCCCAGTTTCTGTGCCAGCTTCCATATCAGATCAATACCAGGCATTGATTCGTTATCTGCCTTTGACATCTTGGAAAGATATCCTGTACTGATTCCTATCGAGTTCTCCAACTCTCCGATTTTTATGTTTTTATCCTTTATTAATGTGTTAATGTTGTTCATCAGTCGTGCTCTGTCAAATTCCATGTCAATACCTCCAATCTATACAATCATTATATATTATTTTCATTATATGTCAAGTCATATACTTTAATATGATTATTCTTCAATTTAATTCGCTAGATTTGAATTATTTTTCTGTATGCTCCAACTTTCTTCTTTTTGTAGAATTATATTCGTCAACCCATTGGTTGACACGGTGTTTATAATAGAAGCACCCCTTTTCGAGGTGCTTATGCTTACAGTGAGATAACACTACTCGGATAACCAATTGTAAAAAGCGTTTTCTGTTTAACTGGTGACTTTGCAAAATCGAATCCCAGCTGTTTAATTCTAATCTTTGCTGACTCTGATGATACATTAAAAATTTCTGCCACTTCTGCTGCCAGCATTTCCAACTCAAATCCCGGAAACTCTTCTCTGAGTCTTTTTCTTAATTCTTTATCACCACAGACCTGTCTCATTGCAGTTCTCGGCATAAGGATTGCTGCACTGAAATATTTAGCCTGATGTTCAAGCCAGTCATGATCTGAACATAACTGCTTGCGTCCATTGCTCTGCGCTGCTTCCCCGCCTTCTATGTCTGTTTTTCTACAGGCAGTTGATGTCTGTTCCAGATTATCGAACAGGAACAACTGATTTGGATCTCTGTAAAAATATGACTGCTGATAAATCCAGTGTCCTGATTCGTGCCCCATCGTTGAACGGAAGCGGTGCTCGTCCGTCAGCAATGTGTTATCGATCATGACCGTTCCCCTTCCGGCAAATATATATTCTGCACGTTTTGCCTCTGCATCATATACCGGAACCTTGTTGCTATCATTGAAGACCATTCTTCCAAGAATGAGTCCGCAATGAGTCAGATTATTATACTCTGGTGTCAATCCCAGATAGAACTCTGCGAATTCCTCAATGTTAACTTCTTTAGGATTGTTCAGTACATCCGGATCAAAATCTCGGATGAACATTTCTGCATCTGATTCAATATCCTCATGGGATAAAATGGGAACACCATTACTTCTGCATCTAAACTGTGGTTCATACATAGGCTGCTACTACCCCTTTCGAGCTCTTAATTCGTCAAGAAGTACCTGCCACTCTGCCTCCCCTGCTCCTGTTTCTTTAGATAATCTCAGTGCCTCAAGCACATAAGGATTTGCTGCATAATCAACACAATCCTGTGGTATTAACACATCATTCGATGTTCTTGCTTCCGCTGCCATATCATAAAGTGTATAAGTCTGGGTTTCAGATAACATGAGGAATTTTGCCAGTTTCTCAATTCTCTCATTTGTCAGGGTACTTTTTCTACCCTTCTCCACTTCACTTAGGAATTGTGGAGATACTTCGATTGCTTTTGCTGTTTCTCTTAGTGATTTTCTTTTCTCTTTTCGTATCGTTTCAATATACTTTCCAAAACTTACCTTTTCGTTCTCATTCATAGTATTCAACCGCACTTTCTAATTAATTTTAATATTCATTCTTATACATTGGTTTTCTTTACACTTTACTTGATTTAATGTGCGTCATCCATATTAATTATAATAATTTGGTAAGCTACATTTGGCATTGTAGAATGCTTAGTGTCAACCGTCAACTGAACGGTTGACACTATTAATATATCAAAAGGGGGTTTTACTGTCAACCCCCTTTTGCGAATTTACATTTTAATGCCAATAATCGTATGGAGAGTTAGCCTTTTTCTGAACTTTATCTTCAGGCATCATTGCTTCTGCCTGTTCTTTTGTTGGAAAAATTCTGCCTTCTCTTAACTGGATGCCACCGCCTTCATTAAATCGTAATATGTAAAAATCACCGCTTCTTCTGACCACGGTTGCCTTACGGATTGTCCGGTTGCTCTCAATGAAGAAAACTTCTGTACCTGTTTCGTATGTCATATCAAACGTGCCTCCTACGATATAAGTTCGACCAAGGGAAATTGTCTGCCAAACGCCATATCTTTGTAGACTGTTCAACACTCCTAATGTAGCGATGAAATAATTATACGAACATAAGTTCGATTTGTCAATATGTTTTATATTTCACTTTTATTATCTTCCGGAACATAGTATTCTATTTTACTAGAAAACCTTACAGGTAGCGCATTATCCTCATTGAATTCCAAATCTGTTAGTTTAATCAACACACCTTTTCCTTTTACCACCGGAAGTATGTCAAAAAATAATGTATTTGATTTATTTAGCTGCAATTCTAAAAAAGGAGGTTTATCTGGAGCAAGTACCGAAAACCTAATTTCATTCTGTATTTCATACGGAATTTGGGGTTTATGAAATACGGATTCAAAAGAATCTTTCATTGCCGCATCAAAATAAGAAACATCTTCTATTTTTTCATCCAAATCATAATGAACTTTTCCATATGCATAACTCATTTGTTCAGAACACGCTGCTTTTTTAAACGAATCTATAAAAGTAGAAGTATTTTTAATCACCATCATCTCTAGTGGATCTTCTTGCCAAAAATCTCTTAAATATTCCCACGGAATATAGTGATAATATGTATTCGTTTTTTCATCATACTGTGTTTGGTCATACTTGACGCCATACATACAATATATGTATGCACTATTATTTTTATGAAGTGCCTGAATTCCATGTAATTCCGTCCATGTCTTTCTGTCATCTACAGAATATAATAATCTCACTCCCTCTCCTGCAATCATTCCCTCTTTATCATCAAATTGACCCTTTGTTAATCCTGCATCTTTATACACAAATTGATTATTCATGTAAAGTTTATAATCTTTATACAGAGTTCTATTATATTCCGGCTTTGAAACTCTCAAAAGTAATAATAATTGTTCTCTCATTTAATGCTTTCTCCTACAATTATTACCATCTTCGTTTCCAAAATAACGTTCCCAATTCTCTTGTAAACGCATTGCGATATTAAAAGCAAGTAACGGTGGAACAGCATTCCCAATTATTTTATATGCGTCAGAAGCAGACACACCTCTTTTATCTCCTTTTTTAGGAATTATGAACTCGTACTCATCCGGAAAAGTCTGAATTCTTGCACATTCTCTTACCGTTAAGCGTCGTTCTTTCAATCCTCTTTCCAGCTCCTCCGTATGATTTCCACCATGTTCTTTACTTAATCTTCTATATTCAATATTTCCGTGATGCTCTGACCTTATAGTTGGTCCAATATAGTCAAGATTAATCTCTGTCTGTCCCTGACAATGTTTCCCCATATATTTTGCTTTTGAATATTTTTTTTGTGATATGTCTGTCGTTACTTCAGGCTCCTGTAACCCACAAAAGCACTGCTGCGTTGTAACAAAAGGTAACAAATCACCTAATGGATGATTACTATGTGTTTTTACCGGATAAGGGTCATATTCGGAGGGAATATTTTTTTTGGATAAAGCCTTTAATGCATCTTCTGTTAATGCAGTTTTGCGGAATCCTAAAAAAATCACTCGCTCTCTACTTTGTGGAACACCATACTCTGCTGCCAGTAGAACTCGTGCAGGAATTACAATATATCCACCATCGCACACGGTGGAAAAATCATGTTCTATTATTTCCTTAACATCTGCTAAATTGGTTAGCCCCTTTACATTTTCTGCCACGAAAACTTTAGGCTTTACTATTGAAATCACTTCACGCATCCACATATAGAGTTGTCCACGGCTCTCCACTGACGGCTCATCCGTAATTTCTTTTCCATTATGACTTTTTGTAGAATTGAACCCCTGTCTTTTCCCAGCTATTGAAAAATCTTGACATGGAAATCCACCTGTAACAACGTCTATCCCAGACGGAAAAACATTTACTTTGTTTTCTTTACAAAGCTTAACCAAGTCAACAATACTATCCAAATAATATGATGAATCTGGTGTACCTCTTTTTCCAAAATAATTTATCCATGCTGCTTTTGCATCAGGTCTTATATCATTTGCAAAAACAGTTTGAAATCTTGTTCTAGGAAGACGAACCCAATCTTTATCAATTGCTCGCACCTTCCAATCTTTATTTATAATTTTGTTAACAGACGCTTTCAAAACAGGAAATCCGCCTTCAAAGCCTAAATCCATTCCTCCGCAACCAGAAAACAGCGATACCACCTTTATACTTTTTTTAGGTATCTCTGTTTTAACTCCAGATTTTATTTTCTCAGGTTTTGTTGCATTTGCCGGAATAAGCCAGACTCCACTTTGCTTATAGGCCCCCGGAATTCGACCTTCATTACAAAAGATCTGAATTCTCCGAATACTGAGATTCCATTTTTCAGCCACCTCTGTTGCACTTACGAACTTTTGCATGTTGCACCTCCACGTAACATTCTATTCGTTTTGGCGAAAAAGTCAAGTTGAAAGTGCTTCCTTATTCAATTTATTCTAAAGGATCTGTTACTATATCAATTAACATCTGGTCTTTATTCAAATGCTCCATTCCGTCATTAGGAATAAGATCTGCTACAACCATTGCCCATTGATTTATTCGTTCCTCTAAATTTACAGACGGAATCTGATTCCATGCTTCTTTCAATTCATCTGGGTCTGCATTTTTTATCTCATCAATAACATATTTACGATAATTATGAAGATTCGTAAATATTCTTGGCAATTTCTCATATATAACATGTTCCAGTTCGATATCTGCCTTTCCTCCGGCCGTAAATCTATCTCTTAAAGCTGGATCTACAATGCTGTTTTCTGATGCAAGCCAACTCATATAACGATAAAATTTCACTCCACTGTTTGAAAATACTTCTGGAAAAAATACAAATGCATGCCCCATCAATTGGCCTTTTTGTACCGCAGGCAAATTTCCAAACATTTGAATTGCTGCTGGCGTACTCTCAGCAAGCCACCATGCAGTCTGACCTATACTCAAGAAGTAATCTGTAATCATTTTTATCGGCTGGTCTGATTTGCTGATATCATCATAACTTAAATTAGCCTTGTCAAAAAAGCTATTTCCCTCATCGATATCCAAATCTATAAGATATCTAGGACTATGTGTTACAACAACATTAGAAATACATTTCTCATATTCTTTTGCTCTAAACAAGCTATCTGCTCCTCTGACTTTACCAAACACAATCATGTTTTTACAGATTCCCGGAACACGAGTCGACCCCAGAATACTATTTCCATTGATTTTCCACGACTTTCCGGATGCACTTGAGCTTTTTACTTCTATACCGAATTTATTCCCATCATCACAAACAATTACTATATCTGGGAATCCATGTCCTCCCGGCGTATAATCAACTTCTGCATTTATATTCAACACTTGAAGTGCATAATCTACCGCATTCTTTACACATGGTTCAAAATCTTCTCCACTTTTCCTGTACAATTCAGGATGGCTAATACAATCTTTTTCTAAAAATATTAAAACCTGTTCAATTACTCGATCAAATTCTGCTATTGTCATTGTGTATTCCTCCTTGCGTCAGTATGTATGTATTAATTATATCTGAAATGCAGATATTTGAACAGGCAATTTTCAAGACATCTTATATGTGAAAAAAAGCACTGCCACTATTAACAATGCTTTCCTCCCATCATGAACTTATCAGATTTTTTATTCCCACACTTCATTTGCTTTTGTAATTATCAACCGTCCATCTTCGCATTTTACTTCAATCTGCTCTCCGATATCAAACCCAAGTTCCGAAAGCCACTTCCCTTTAAGGACAATGCTTGGTGTTCGTTTGTACTGGTATCCACTTGATTCATAAACCTTCATTTCTCTATATTCTTTATATGCCATAGGCTTCTTCTCCTTTTGCTAACTTATTATGCTTTTGCCGTAAGATTGACTTACGCTGAGTTATTGCTTTTTTTGCCAATTTATACATTTTCTGAAATACCCCCTTGAACAAGGGAAACGACAACGGGGAATAATTTCCTCGTCTAAGCACAGTTTTAGAATGTAAATTTTAGCGATATGTAGTGGCACAAATGCCGAGTTTATGCGGTTTTTACGGGTTAGGGGGATAGCCAAGTTTTGCGTCTTAACACCGCTGATCGCGAGCAGATGACCGATCCCGCTCTCCTGATAGAGCTGTCGGATGTCAATATCAAGTAACGACTTGTCGCCGAGGATCATTGCTGAAACAATGCCGCTTTCCTTGGCGGGCAGCGAAGTCGTGTAAACCTCTCCCATCCGGTTTCTGAGCCGGTACAAAAGGTCTTTGACCGGATTAGTCCGGGAAGAGGTGATCTGCAGCGTTGTGGCACGAAGCTCATAGTAAACACCCTTTTCTTTGTAATATTCACGGCGGTCAAACATGCCGGGATTTGTCGCTGTCATAATCTCCTGCAGTGAACCGGTCAGTGAAGCGGTATTGCCCGGATGAAGTACCGTTTTATCGTTTAACACGACATAGAGTTTTGACTGGTAATAGATTGTATTCTGACCGTCCAGCCGGATCCGGCAGTCCTTCAGATAACAGGATGTCCGGTCCTGTCTGCCCTGCTCCGGACAGATCTGGTCGATACATCCGGTGACGTGTGCTCGGGCTTGTTCTTCAAATATGCCCTGAAAACAATAATACCGGGCATCATCCCTCTCGGAAGCAATGGCCCGGTATAAAAGAAATAATAATATCGTTCCGGATAAAATCCAGATAAATGGTCGTTTGATAATCTCCCCTCCTAGTTCTGGATCACAATGTCCAGATTACGTTCAAAGGCGGAACCGAAATCAATCGTATCGTTGTATAAGAGTACCTGTTCACCGTTGATGCTGAACTGCACCTTGTTGATGTTGGATAACCCAACAAGGGTGTCCACCACCGAGTAGATCGTGGCTTCGGCTGAAATATTCGTACGTTTATTCAGAAATTCCTCGGAAAAGTCGACATAGCAGGTGTTTTCCTTGACGGAAATCTTATTGAGCTGTGTCTTCTCAGGAATTGTTGCCTTGATCTGATCCGAATCAACGACGTCAATGGAATATGGTCCTCGGATGAGCTGCTCCACAGCAAGCTGCTCTAACGGAATCGTGGCATCATAGGTGATATCTACAGGAACCTTGACAAGATGGTCGCCCGCCTTGTTGCCAAAATACATATTCAGTGTTGCTTTTTGTTTGTAGGTGGTCTCGCCACCGGTGTTATCAATGAAGCTGTCTGCGGTCATATAACCCACGGCTTCAAGATTGGAGTCGGTGAGTGGCTGACCGGATACATAGAACTGAACGCTGCTTACACCACGGATCTGACATAGGGTCTTAACGATGGCGGCACGCCGCAGTATCTCGGAAACACCCTTTAGCTTGCCATAACCGGAGCTTAGATACAACGTGAGCTGACCGGAATCTTCGAACATAAACTCGTCCACTTTGACATCGTCCGGCAGAGCCTTTCGCAGACCGATATCTTTAGGCTCAGACTGCAGCCGTTTCAGAAATTCGCTGACGAGATCATCCCGCTTGCGCGATGTCGGTGTGTACTTTTCATATCCCACCTTTGTCTCGTTGGCATCCGGACAGAACACATAGTAGCCGGTATATTCTTCTTCCTTGTGGAAAGAACAACCTCCACAGAAAAGGAGTACTAAAAGAAGGACTGCGGCAGTCGTGCCGAGTCGAAGTATGGATTTATATTTTGCCGGCATACACATGTTGCATGACATATCTTCTACTCCTTTGTGGGTGGTTATTGATTATTATGGAACATAGGTCAGAGGAATACGAACAGTAAACGTAGTTCCTTCCTTCTCTTTGCTGTAAAGTTTGATCGAACCACGGTGCAAAAGTACGGCACTTCTGGTCAGGGAAAGACCAAGACCGGTACCTCCGGTGTCTCTGGAGCGTGCCTTGTCAACACGGTAGAAACGTTCAAAGACATTATCCTGAACATCCTCAGGAATACCGACTCCGGAATCCTGAACCGTCACATAGAAAAATTTGTGATCGGCATTTAATGTTACACGCACCCAGCCATCGTCGTAGTTGTACTTGATGGCGTTTTCAATCAGGTTATTGAGGGCGATGGACATTTTCGTCTCATCGATATCTGCCATTACAGGTCGATAGCTTTCGTAGATCAATTCGATATTGCGCTTGGCAGCAATCGGACGAAGACGTTTTAAAAGCTGCTCTAACAGATCGTTGATGCTGGTGTTGACGACCTCCATCTGCGAGGTATTCTTGTCCATCTTGACCATGGAAAGAAGGTCGTTGATAATCTTGGTCATACGCTCGATCTCGTTGGTGATGTCTCCCAGAAACTCACGGTAAATTTCCTCCGGCATGCCTTCCTGGGAAAGCAGGGAATCAGCAAGTACCTTCATAGATGCGATCGGGGTTTTTAACTCATGGGAAACGTTTGATACAAACTCCTGTCTCGCCGTGTCCTGATTCTGGATAACATCAATCATCTGGTTAAAGGAGTCGGAAATACTGCTGATCTCCGAGAAACCATGCATATGCAGCTTGACGTTCATATCGCCCTGAGAGATCTCGTTGATTGATGACGTGATCTGCTTGAGCGGACGTGCCAGAAGGGTGGAATAAAGAACGGCACCGAGAACGATAAGGATCGTTAAGATCAACAACACGATGTAGACCTTACGCTTGACGGTATCTGCCATCATGTGAAGGCTCTTCATGGAAAAGCTCATGATCACAACGCCATCGGTCGACTGCTTGCCGGAGTTGACGATCGGCATTGTAAGCTGGACATACTCTCCGAGTTCGTTTATGTACTTGCCGTCGGAGCCGCCGAAGCATTTGACAACCTCGGTCGAAATAACGGTTTTGCCGTCCTCAAGACCATATGTGTCGTGAATGATCCGAAGATTCTGATCGACCAGAATAATGCGTCCCTGATAGATCTCTGCAATCTGTGCAACCTCCTCCCTGACCTCCTCGCTGTCGTGATCGACCAGGTAACCGGAGGAAACGACCAGATTGGAGATCATGGTTCCGTAAGACTGCAGTTCATCGACACGCTGGGACACCAGTCTGGATTCATATGCATTTGTTATAATAATAGAAAAAAGATATAAGGGAACCAGTCCCATCATCAAAAATACAATCAGTACCTGTACCCGCATACTACGCAGAAAATACAGAACTCTGCCCAGAAATTGTTTCAAAGCGCACCCTTCCCTGCCACTTAAGGCCTATAGTTTATTCTTGCGAACGTCGCCCAGGCTACTTCTGAAAATAATAGCCGACGCCCCATTTCGTATGTATATACTTCGGGTCGCTTGGTTTGCTTTCGATTTTTTCACGCAGACGGCGGATATGCACGTCAACAGTTCTGACATCGCCCGGATAATCATAACCCCAGACTGTATTGAGAAGCTCCTCCCGGCTGTATACCTTATTCGGATGAACCATGAGCAGCTCAAGAAGATCAAACTCCTTTGCGGTAAGATTTACTTCCTTCTCATCAATATAGGCTCTGCGGCTGTCACAGTCTACCTTTAAAACATCATATGTAAGCAGCTTCGGGTTCTCGTCATGGGAATGCCCTGCACTACTCCGGCGGATGATCGCCTTGATGCGGGCTTTGACCTCGAGAATGTTAAAGGGTTTTGTGATGTAATCGTCTGCGCCATATTCAAGACCAAGGATTTTATCCATATCATCGCCCTTGGCGGTCAGCATAATGATCGGCACATCAGAAAACTCCCGTACCTGCTGACATACCTCAAAACCAGTCAGTACCGGCAGCATGACATCTAACAGAACGACATCATATTCATTCTTGTGGATCAAATCCAGTGCCTCCTGTCCATCATAGGCACAATCCACTTCCATTCCGTCCTGTTCCAGACTGAAACGGATTCCCTTTACAATAAGCTTCTCATCGTCAACAACCAGAACCTTTCTCGCCATAACGCTTCCCCTAAACCTTTCATTTATTATATTGTGATCTGATCTTTGATCCGGTTATAAATCCCCTCTTTGATCCCGGATATCTTCATAATGTCCTCGATGGAAGAAAAGCTTCCATTCTCGGTACGGTAATCGATGATCAGCTGTGCTTTCGCCTCGCCGATCCCGGCAAGCGTCATCAATTCCGCAAGATCCGCCTGATTAATATTGACAAGACCGGATACTTTGTCATCGGTGCCGGTGCGTCCCTTTGTGGAAGATTTCTTTCCTTTGCGGGGAATTGTGATCTGTTCCCCGTCTGTCAGAAGACGCGCCTGATTAACTGCGAAAGCATCGGCCTTACGGCTCAGACCTCCGGCAGCATCTACGGCATCACAAACACGGGCATCCCCGTGTAAACGATAAACTCCCGGGTGCTTCACGGCACCGCAGATATAGACTGTACACTCCCCAATGCCAGTCTCCTTCTTCTCAGAAGCGGATGTCTCTGAGGCAGAAGGCGGTGACTCACTTACCCTGCCGGATGCCCATTCCTGTGCCTTTCCGGAGGCGTCTGTGCCGGTCCTCAGATAAAGAAAACCGGATGCCGCCAGAATACAGGCACAAATGATGATTGTAATAATTGTATGTCGTTTCATAATACCTCCTACGAATGAAATCGCAGCAGATATATGTCATGATAAAATGCGAATCTATTTATATTCTAACGAATCCTGCCAAAAAAACAATAGCTCCACCCTAAAAATTTCTTAATTTTTCTTAAAAATTATAATACCGGCGAGAAACAGTGCGGTTCCTAAAAGCTTCAGCCAGTCAAAACCTGCCTTTTCAACCCCGAACATACCAAACAGCTCGATCAGATAGGCGGCAATCAGCTGTGCGGCGACAATCAGCATAACAGCTCTTGCCGGTCCGAGCTGATTCATGCCGATGATCACGGTGTAGGTGATAAATGCACCGATCACGCCGCCAAGCAGCATATAACGCGGATGTACACGCATAAGTCCGGCAATCTGTCCCTCTCTTCCGGTGACAAGCCAGGCGGCAATGCAGACGATCAGTGCGGTGAGCTGCACAAAGGCGGCAGAGATCCAGACACTTGTCTGCTTGGTAACCTCGGTATTAAAGACACCCTGCACACTCATCAGTATTCCGGATATCAGTGAAATGATCATTCCCCACATGGAAAAACCTCCCTTCGTTTTGGTTAGTTTTCCCGTATCCATTACTTTTATACAGCAATAAGGCGGACAGACCTACTATATTGCTGTACAAAAAAATAGTGAGCCATTCGGCTCACTATTGATATATGCTTTTCTGGTAGTGTTTTAGATACCTTTCTCCGTAAAAATTTCATCTAAAATACGACACATTTCGTTGATATGCTCCTTCCCGGCAACAAGAGGAGGAACGATACGGATAATATTGGTTCCGGCTGAGATCAGGATCAGTCCCTTTGATAAAGCTGCACCTACAATCTCTCCTGCCGGTACGTCAAGCTCAATTCCCTGCATGAAGCCAATTCCGCGGACATCCTTAATGCAGGAATGCTTTGCGGCAAGAGCATTTAGCTTATCGATCAGATATGGGGCAAGCTCATTGACATGTTCTACAATATGATCCTTCTTGTAAATCTCGAATACCTTGCAGACTGCTGCGGTTGCAAGGGGATTGCCGCCGTAGGTGGTGCCGTGGTCGCCCGGAACAAGTGCCTGTGCGATCTCTTCCTTTGCTGCGAATGCGCCGACCGGTACACCGCAGCCGAGTGCCTTTGCACTGGTTATGATATCCGGCAGGATACCGTAATGCTGGAATGCAAACATCTTTCCGGTTCTTCCCATACCGCACTGGATCTCGTCGAGGATCAGAAGAATGCCTTTCTCATCGCAGAGTGCACGAACGCCCTTCATAAAATCCTCAGAAGCCGGATGGATACCTCCCTCTCCCTGTAAGGATTCCATAATAATGGCACAGGTGTCCGATGTGATCAAAGCCTTCACGCTGTCCAGATTGTTGTATTCTGCGAAAGAAACGCCGCCGATCAACGGTTCAAACGGTTCTCTGTAATGTTCATTTCCTGTCACCGACAATGCACCCATACTTCTTCCGTGGAAAGAATGATTCATTGCAACTATTTCATATCTGTCTTTTCCGTATTTTGTGTAAGAATATTTTCTTGCAGCCTTTATAGCACCTTCAATAGCTTCTGTACCGCTGTTTGTAAAAAATACCCTGTCCATGCCGCTGCTCTTTATAAAATACTGTCCTGCTTTTACAATCGGCTCATTATAAAAAAGATTTGATGTGTGAAGAAGCTTATCTGTCTGATTCTTTAATGCATTTTTGTATTCTTCATTGCTGTAGCCTAGTGCACAAACTGCGATTCCCGCAGCAAAATCAAGATATTTTTTTCCTGTATTATCGTATAAATATACACCCTCACCTTTTTCAAGGACAATCTGATAACGGTTATATGTATGCAAAAGAACTTTTTCAGCATTATCAATATATGTATTAGTCATTTTCAAATCCTTCTTTCTGTTCATCTCCATAAATAAGAGTTCCTATACCTTTATTTGTAAATATTTCAAGAAGCAGACAGTGTGCAATTCTTCCATCAAGAATATGAACACGATTAACACCATTATTTACTGCATCAATACAGTTTCTGATTTTAGGGAGCATTCCGCCTCCTGCATTTCCTGATTTCAAAAATTCTTCTGCCTGTGATGTTGACATTCTTGATATAAGTGTATCAGGGTTTAATGGATTTTCATAAACACCTTCTATATCTGTAAGGAATGCAAGCTTCTCTGCATACATTGCAGAAGCGATTGCACATGCAGCATCATCAGCATTGATATTATAGCTGTATGAATCATTTAATCCAAGACCAATAGGGCAGAGAACAGGAACAAAGTTATTTTCAAGGAGAGTATTTAAAAGAGATGTATCAACGGTATGTACTTCTCCTACAAATCCTATATCTTTTCCTTCTGATAATTTCTTAGTAACTCTTAAAATTCCACCGTCTTTGCCACTTATTCCGACAGCGTTGACTCCAAGATTCTGCATAAGCTGTACAAGTGATTTGTTTACCTTTGAAAGAACCATCTCGGCTATTTCCATTGTATCTTCATCAGTTACCCTCAGTCCATTGATAAACTGTGGTGTCATTCCTGATTTTTTTACCCACTTGCTTATTTCTTTTCCGCCTCCATGAACTATAATAGGCTTAAAACCGACAAGCTTAAGCAGTGCAACATCCTGTATAA
>ERZ773210.2457-NODE-2457-length-15008-cov-5.082659_pt1 | contig 15008 bp, 15 predicted proteins | sample MGYA00580528_ERZ773210 | MGnify/ENA primary metagenome ERZ773210 (study PRJEB29015, sample SAMEA2737769) | human gut metagenome | biome: human gut; feature: human-associated habitat; material: faeces | place: China | collected 2012 ...
TGCCATGCCGACGGCGCGCGCTGCCCGCGGGCTGCCGATGGCGGCGGCGATCGCGCCGTAGCTGCGTGTCTCGCCGTAGGGGATCGTGCGCAGCGCCGCCCACACGCGCAGCTCGAACGCCGTACCGCGCGGATCGAGCGGCAGGTCAAACGTGCGCCGCGTGCGCGCGAAGTATTCGTGCAGCTGCGCCTCGGCCGCGTCAAGCAGTGGGGAAGCGTCCCGCGCGCCCTGCGCGCCGAAGCGGACGGCCGTGACAGCGTCCGCCGACGCGGTGAGCGTCAGCGCGCCGACGGGCGTCTCGATCGTGCGCGTGCTCATGCCTCGATCACCAGATTTTCCACGCCGGACTTTTCAAACTCATCCATGTATTCATCCATGCGCGCGTTGAGCTCGGTCAGATCGGCGGGCTCCCCGTCGAGACAGCCGAGATCGCGCCGCGCGAGCTCCTCGGCCAGAATGTCGAAAAACACGGCGTCCTCATAGTCGGCGATGGCCTCATGGATGCCGCCGTTTTCGTAAGCCTGCGAGGGGAAGATATGCCCCTGCCAGCGGGAGATGAGCGCGCTCATGCCGTTTCTGGCGCACAGCGCAAAGAGCTTCTCCTGCAAAATATCATAGTCCTCAAACCGGTCTTTCTCGCGCGTGGAGTTAAGGATCCAGTTGCCGATATAGACGAGATCCAGCAGCCGCCGGAACTCCTTGTCGGTGAGCTCAATGTTCATCCGGTCATCCCTCCCGACGGGAGCAGCGCCCCCGAAAAATGGCTGGCATCCGCAGCGGTCGGCGGCGGATGCGCTTGTGCTACCATTATAGCAAACGGTGACGGGAAATTCTACACCATTTTTCTGTTGCGAAGTTGGACAAAACAGTATATAGTAATAGAATCGCACAATTATGCAAAGGAGGCGGCGTATGCAGGTCGTTATCACGATCGAGGGCGCTCAGGCGGATGTTCTGGAGCAGGAGCCGGATGAACTGGTGCAGTTTTCGACCGACGGGGAATATAGCTGCGTCGACGGCTGCGGCATGCTCACCTATCCCGAGAGCGAGCTGACCGGCATGGCCGGTACGCTCACCACCATCACCTTTACGCCGTCAAACGCCGTGCTCAAGCGCACCGGCACCGTCACGAGCCGGATGGTTTTTGCCCCCGGCACGCGCAACACGTTTTTGTACCAGACGCCGTACGGCACGAGCACGGCCGGACTGGAGACGCAGCGCTACCGCTCCACGCTCGGTGAGCGAGGCGGCGTGCTGGAGCTGCTGTACGTTGTGGATTTTGACCATGCCTGCGCCAACCGCAACCGGCTTAAGATCACCGTCAGAGAACAATAAAGATTATAGAATAGAGGGTAACTGATTATGGCCAATCGAATCGAACAGGCACGCGCCGCTGTGGATGCGTGCATCCGGGAAGCATATCTGCGTGCCGTCGCCGCGGGCGAGCTGCCCGAGGGCGCGGAGATCCGCGGCAGCGTTGAGCAGCCGAAGGATACCGCCAACGGCGACTTTGCCGCAAACCATGCCATGGCATCGGCCAAGACCATGCACATGGCGCCGCGCAAGATCGCCGAGGCGCTCATTGCGCACATGGAGCTCGGCGGCTCATGGTTTTCCGGCGTTGAGGCGGCAGGCCCGGGCTTTTTGAACTTCCGCCTGTCCGACAAGTGGTATCAGGACGTGCTGTCCGCCGTCGAGGACTCCGGCGCGGACTACGGCCGCGTGGACGACGGTCACGGGGAGAAGGTCATGGTGGAGTTCGTGTCCGCCAACCCCACCGGCCCCATGACGATCGGCAACGCGCGCGGCGGTGTGCTCGGCGACGCGCTCGCGTCCGTGCTCGAGCGCGCGGGCTACAATGTCTGGCGTGAGTTCTATGTCAATGACGCCGGCAATCAGGTCGACCTGTTCGGCAAGTCCATCGAGGCGCGCTACCTCCAGCTCATCGAGGGTGAGGACGCGGTCGAATTCCCGGACAACGGCTACCACGGCGACGACATCAAGGCACTCGCCAAGCTCATCTACGAGCGCGACGGCGACAAGTACCTCACCGTGCCGAGCGATGCGCGCTGTGCGGCGTTCGTGGCCTTCGGTCTGCCGTACAACATCGCGCGCATGCAGCGCGACCTTGAGCGCTACCGCATCCACTTTGACCAGTGGTTCCTCGAGAGCAGCCTGCACAGCTCCGGCTACGTGACCGAGACCGTGCAGCTGCTCACGGATGCCGGCCTGACGTATGAAAAGGACGGCGCGCTCTGGCTGCGCAACACCGACCTCGGCGCCGATAAGGACGAGGTCCTGCGCCGCTCGAACGGCTTTTATACCTACTACGCGGTCGACATCGCCTATCACCGCAACAAGTTCATCGAGCGCGGCTTTGACCGCGTCATCGATGTCTGGGGCGCCGACCACCACGGCCACGCCATCCGCTTTGCCGCGACCATGCGCGCGCCCGCGCTCGGCCTTGAGGGACGCAAGCTCGATTTCCTCATCATGCAGATGGTGCGCCTCATGCGCGGCGACGAGATCGTCAAGGTCTCCAAGCGCACGGGCAAGGCGCTCTCGCTCGCCGACCTCATGGACGAGATCGGCGTGGACGCCTGCCGCTTCTTCTTCAACGCCAAGCCGGACACGCACCTCGAGTTCGACCTCGACCTCGCCGTGCGGCAGGACAGCGAAAACCCCGTCTACTACGTCCAGTATGCGCACGCGCGCATCTGCACGCTGCTGGCTGCCATGGCGGAGACCGGCTGCACCGTGCCCGCCGCGGCGGATGTCGACGCAGCGCTGCTCTCGACGCCGCAGGAGCGTGAGCTCATCAAGCAGCTCGCCATGCTCCCGGAGGAGATCCACCTCGCTGCGCGCGATTACGATCCCAGCCGCATCAACCGCTATGTGACGGAGCTGGCCGCGCGTTTCCACCGCTTCTACAATGTCTGCCGCATCAAGGACGCAGAGCCCCTCGTGCGCGACGCCCGCCTGAAGCTGGCCGACGCGACGCGCTGCGTGCTCGAGATCGGTCTGGGCATCATCGGCGTGACCGCACCGGAAAAAATGTGATTCGTACAAACACAAGCTGCCCTCTCCCGCATATGCAGGGGAGGGCAGCTTGTTCGTATAGGCCCGAAAACGGCAACAACGTGCCGCCGGAGAGTGGCGACACGTTGCTGTCGAGAGAGCAAAAATAAGAAGAGAAAAGAAAAGAAATCGGAAGAACGTTGAGTTAATTTATTAACTAACGTGATTATTTTATAACACATTCCGTCGGCTTTGTAAAGCAAAAAGTGCGTATTTTTGCAAAATAGGCATTTTGTCAAGAAAATATCAACCTCGCCGTCTGCTTTTGTGCACTTTGTCGTCCGCCTATGTACCCCAGAGACAGCGCACCAGCGCCGCGGCCGTGACAAAGCCGGTCACGTCGGCGACGATGGCGGCGGGGATCGCCCAGCGGCTGTGCCGGATGCCGCATGCGCCGAAATAGACCGCCAGCACATAGAATGTCGTCTCGGTGGAACCGAGCATGACGGCGGCGGTGCGCCCGATGCGGGAATCTGCGCCGTAGGTCTGGATGATATCGCTTGCGGCGGCCAGCGCACCGCTGCCGCTGATCGGCCGCACGAGCAGCAGCATCGCTGTCTTGGGCGGGATGCCGAGCCGCGCCAGTATGGGCGCGCACAGCCGCGTGAGCGCCTCGAGCGCGCCGGATGCGCGCAGCATACTCACGGCGGTCAGCAGCGCTACAAGCGCAGGGAAGATGCGTATGACGGTTTTCAGCCCGTCGCGCGCGCCGTCAGTCAGCGCAGAGAACACATCCGTCCCGGTCAGCACGCCGCAGAGTCCGACTCCGGCCAGCAGCAGCGGCACGGTCAGCGTCAGCACCTCGCTCACGGCCATATGCGCGCGAGCACCTTTCCGGTCAGCAGCCCCGCCGTGACCGAGCAGAGTGAGCTCACCCATACGGCGGGCAGAATGTCGAACGGTACGGCAGCGCCCGCCGCCTCGCGCACGGCGGCGATCGTGACCGGCAGCAGCTGGATCGAGGCCGTGTTGAGCACCACCAGCAGGCACAGCTCGTCGCTGGCGGTGTCGCCGCGCAGCTCGCGCGCCATTGCCTGGGCCGCGCGCACACCGGCCGGTGTCGCTGCGTTGCCGAGCCCGAGCAGATTCGCGCTCACGTTCATGCTCAGCGCATCGAGCGCCTGCACATCGCGCGCGGCGTGCGGGAACAGCCGCCGCAGCACAGGCCGCAGCAGCCGCGACAGCCCGCCTGCGATGCCGCAGCGCCGCATGAGCTCCATCACGCCCGACCAAAGGCAGATCATACCGCCCACCGTCAGGCAGAAATCCACAGCCTGCTGTACGCCCTGCGCCGCCGCTGCGCCGAGCTGCGCACCGCGTCCGGACGCCGCGCCGAAGGCCAGCGCGACGCATATCATGCTGACCCATATCCGGGACAATGCCATCGTGGTCGCTCCTTTCTATAAAAAATTTTAAGTTTTCGGTGATTATTCACAAAAACATATTATGCACAAAGGAACCAAAATATGCAAATGGTAGAAAAGCGTAAATTAGATGTGAACGTTTGTCGAATCCGTTGACATTTTGACAACCTTTGGTATAATGCAGTTGTTGAAACGAATGATTTTTGAGTCATCCTTTCCCTTATCCCATACGTATTGGAGGACACATTTATGAAATCTACTGGTATTGTTAGAAAAGTAGACGAGCTCGGCCGTATCGTGCTTCCCATCGAGCTGAGAAGAACGCTCGGCATCGAGGAGAAGGACCGCATCGAGATCTTCGTGGATGGTGAGTCCATCATCCTGCGCAAGTATCAGCCGGCCTGCATCTTCTGCGACAACGCGAAGGACATCATCAACTACAAGGGCAAGAACATCTGCCCCGACTGCATCCGCGCCATGAACGAAAAGCTCTGAGCGGAGCTGAAAAAAGTCCCCTGACCTCAGGTCAGGGGACTTTTTTTCGCCAAAATCAAAATAATTTTGAGATAGAAACCGATTCCATCATGCTCAGATGTTGAGCGCCATCTGATACAATTCGTTTTTGCCGAAGCCGGTGTCGGCGGCGGCGAGCTTGCACGCCTCCTTGAGCGCGCGGCCCTCGCTGCGGTAGCGCGCCACGATCTCCAGCGCCTGCTCGGCCGTGACCTCGGGCTCGGAGCGCTCGGGCGCGCCGCGCAGCACGAGCACGAATTCGCCCTTAGGCGCGTTTTCGGTGAAGTATGCCACGGCACCGTCGAGCGTCGTGCGCAGCGTCTGCTCGTGCAGCTTTGTCAGCTCGCGCGCGAGCGTGATCTCCCGCCCGCCGCCGAACGTATCGCGCAGGTCGCTGAGCGTGCGCAGCAGCTTGTGCGGCGCTTCGTAGAAGATCATGGTGCGCGTCTCGCCCCGCAGCCGCTGCAGGTGCTCGCGGCGGGTCTTGCCGCTCACGGCGAGAAAGCCCTCGAAGCAAAACTGCTGCGTCGGCAAGCCGGACACGGCCAGCGCGGCGATGGCGGCGCACGGGCCGGGGATGACCTGCACGTCGATGCCCTGCTCGGCGCACTGACGCACGATGTCCTCGCCGGGGTCGGAGATGGCGGGCATACCGGCGTCGGTCACGAGCGCGCACGTCTCGCCCGCGAGCAGCCGCGCGACGATCTTCTCACCGCTGGCGTACTTGTTGTGCTCGTAGTAGCTCACGCACGGCTTTTTGATCTCAAAGTGGTTGAGCAGCTTTGCGGTCACGCGCGTGTCCTCGGCGGCGATGAAGTCGGCGCGGCGCAGCGTCTCCAGCGCGCGCACGGACAGGTCGCCGAGGTTGCCGATCGGCGTGCCGACCAGATACAGTGTTCCGCTCATGGTTGCGTCCTCCTGTGATAAATTCTGCGGATCTCGTCCGAGTCCGCGCCGTCGGGCGTGCACAGCGCCAGCGGCGGCGAAACGGTGAGCCCCGGCTTTCCGCCGCGGCGCGCCTCGACCAGTACGAGGTTGGGCGCGGCGTCGGCCTTGTATGCCACGGTGCGCAGGCGCTTGGGCTCGAGCCCTGCGGCCGTGAGCGCGCACAGCAGCTCGCTGAGCCGCTCCGGCCGGTGTACGAGCGCGGCCGAGCCGCCCCAGCGCGTGAGATAGGCCATGGCGGCGCAGATGTCCTGCATGGTGCAGGTGCGCTCGTCGCGCGCGTGCGCCCGCATCGGGTCGGGCGAGGTGTAGCCGCTGCCGGCGGCGAAATACGGCGGGTTTGCAACGACGAGGTCGAAGCTCCCGGCGGGGAGCAGCGTGCGGTGCGCGCGCAGGTCGGCGCAGAGGATCTGCGCCCGGTCGCTCAGACCGTTTGCTCTGATGTTGTCGCGCGCGAGCTGCGCCGCGTCTGGCTGCAGTTCAATGCCGACGGCGGTCGCCTGCTCCAGCGCGCGCAGCAGCAGCACCGTCAGCACACCCGCGCCGCAGCCGAGGTCGGCAATGCGCCGTGCGCGGCGCTGCGCCGCAAAATCTGCCAGCAGCACGCTGTCCGTGCCGAGGGCAAACCCCGCGCCGGAGCGCACAAAGCGCGGTCCGCCGGGCCACAGGTCGTCATATTCCGGTTGGGTCATGGCGCACGCTCCTTCCGTTGCCGTCATATAGACAGAGGCGATATGCAGCTTGCATATCGCCTCATTCGTTTGCGTTGTTCTCCGAGCGGAACTTAGTCGACGGAGATCGCACCCACCGGGCAGTTCGCAGCGCAGGTGCCGCACTCCATGCAGCTGTCCGCGTTGATGACGTACTTGCCGTTGCCCTCGGAAATTGCCTCAGCCGGGCAGTTGGCGGCGCAGGTGCCGCACATGACGCAATCATCGCTGATAACAAAAGCCATTGTCGTTACCTCCTATGTTTTTCACCGGGTATCGCTACCACTGGTATGAGAGTCATTGTAGCACAAAAATCTGAAAAATCAACCGCGTTTTTCGAAATTCGAAAATGTGTGCTGATTAAAACCCGGGAAGACGTGGAAATAATACAAATCAGTTTCCCGGATTCGGCACATTCCTTGCGCCGGCCGGAGGATAATAGAGGCGTATGACCGGCGAAGGAGGCAAACGATCTATGCGCGGCAGCGAAAGGTTTACACAGCGGGCATCCACGGCGATCCGCAAGGCGCACGATGCGGCGGCGGGAATGGGGCACAGTTATGTGGGCACGGAGCATATCCTGCTCGGAATCATCCGGGAGGGAGAGGGGCTCGGCGCGCGCATTCTGGCGGACAACGCGCTTACCGATTCCGTGCTCACGCGCATGGTCACGGAGACGGTCGGGCGCGGCGTGCCCGGCACGCCCGAGCAGGGGCTCAGCCCCCGCGCGCGGCACGTCATCGAGCTGGCCGCCGAGGATTCCAACCGCCTCGGTCACTGCTATGTCGGCACGGAGCACCTGCTCATGGGCATCCTCCGCGAGGCGGACAGCGCCGGGGCGCGTATCCTCGTGGCGGCGGGCGGCGACCTCAACAAGATCTATACGGACATCATGGACGTCTTCGGCCGCCCGGAGTATAAGCCCCGGCCGCAGCCAGGCGCATCGCGCACGCAGCCGCGCCGCGCCGCCGAGACGAAAACGCTCGACCAGTACGGGCGCGACCTCACGGAGCTTGCCGCAGCCGGACGTATGGATCCGGTCATCGGCCGCGACCGCGAGATCGAGCGCGCCATCCAGATCCTCTCGCGCCGCAGCAAGAATAATCCCGTGCTCATCGGCGAGCCCGGCGTCGGCAAGACTGCGGTGGCCGAGGGGCTCGCGCAGCGCATCGCCGACGGCAGTGTGCCCGAGGACCTGAAGTGCAAGCGCATCGTGAGCGTGGATCTGACGGCCATGCTTGCAGGCACAAAGTACCGCGGCGATTTTGAGGAGCGCGTCAAATGCGTCCTGCAGGAGGTGCAGCGCTCAGGCAGCGTCATCCTCTTCATCGACGAGCTGCACACGATCGTCGGCGCGGGCTCTGCCGAGGGCGCGATCGACGCGGCGAATATTCTCAAGCCTGCGCTCGGCCGCGGCGAGCTGCAGATCATCGGCGCGACGACGCTTGAGGAGTACCGCAAGTATATTGAAAAGGACGCGGCGCTCGAGCGGCGCTTTCAGCCCGTGCGTATCGCAGAGCCAACGCCCGAGCAGAGCCTGCAGATCCTGCGCGGCCTGCGCACGCGGCTCGAGGCGCACCACCGCCTGAAGATCACGGACGAGGCGCTCGACAAAGCGGTCGCACTCTCGGTGCGCTATATCGGCGACCGCTGGCTGCCGGACAAAGCCATTGACCTCGTCGACGAGGCGGCCTCACGTGTACGGATGCAGGCGCTGGTGCACCCCGAGCGGGTGCACACGCTCGAGACGCAGCTCGCCGCCGCAGCGGCGGAGATGGAACGCGCCGTGCGTGCGCAGGACTTTGCGCGTGCGGCCGCCCTGCGGGAGCGTGAACAGAAGCTGCGTGCGGAGCTGCGCATGCAGCGCAGCCGCTGGGAGCAGGCCAATTCCGGCCCCGTGCGCGCCGTGACGGGCGAGGACGTGGCCGAGATCGTCTCGCTCTGGACGGGCATTCCGGTCGCGGGCATCACGTCGAGCGAGAGTCAGCAGCTGCTGCAGATGGAGGCGTCGCTGCGCCGCCGCGTCGTCGGGCAGGAGGAGGCGGTGTGCGCGGTCTCGAACGCCATCCGCCGCAGCCGCGTCGGGCTCGGCGATCCGAACCGGCCGATCGGCAGCTTTCTCTTCCTCGGACCGACCGGCGTCGGCAAGACGGAGCTCTGCCGCGCGCTTGCCGAGGCGCTCTTCGGCGACGAGCAGGCGCTCATCCGCGTGGATATGTCGGAATATATGGAGCGGCACAGCGTGTCGCGGCTCATCGGCTCGCCGCCGGGGTATGTCGGACACGAGGAGGGCGGTCAGCTCACGGAGAAGGTACGGCGCAAGCCCTATGCCGTCGTGCTCTTCGACGAGATCGAAAAGGCGCACGAGGATGTCTTCAATCTCCTGCTGCAGGTCATGGAGGACGGGCAGCTCACGGACTCGCTCGGGCGGAAGGTGAATTTTCGCAATGCGGTCGTGGTTATGACCTCGAACGTCGGGGCGAAGGCCATCACCGACAGCCGCCGCAGTCTCGGCTTTGCACAGCAGACGGGCGCGGATGCGGGGCGCACGGATGCCGAGATCCGCAGCATGGTCATGTCCGATCTGAAAAAGACGTTCCGGCCGGAGTTTCTCAACCGCGTCGACGAGATCATCGTCTTTCACAAGCTCACGCGCGCCGATACCCGCCGGATCGCGCAAAAGCTCCTCGGCACGGTCAACCGGCGCATGGAGCGCGCGGGCGTGGAGCTGCGCGTGCCGGATGCGGCGCTCGATGCGCTCTCGGCGACGGGCTACGACCCCGTGTACGGGGCGCGGCCGCTGCGCCGGGCGATCCAGAGCACGATCGCCGATCAGGCGGCGGGGATGCTGCTCGACGGCTCACTCCGGCGTGGTGATGTGGTCACGGCGCAGGTGCGGGAAGGAAAAATTGTTTTGACGAAAACGTGCGAACGTGGTATGATAACGCCCTGAATGTAATCTGGACGGAGGCGTACCCCAACATGGAACAAACTATGCAGATGGAAAACAAAGCGGTCTATCTTGACCCGTTTCGTTATAATGAATTCGAGGGCTTCAATTCCCACAACCACATCGTCGTCACAGAGGTCGGCGACGGTACCAGCGTTGTCGAGGTCAAGCTCGCGCCGGAGAGTCTCAACCCGCTCGGCATGGCGCACGGCGGGCTGATCTTCACGCTCTGCGACGTGGCGACCGGCGTCGCCGCGCGCACCGGCGGGCGCATCACCGTGACGCTCGACAGCAACATTCACTTCCTGCGCCGCGCCAAGGACACGGAAAAGCTCGTCGCGCGCGGCCGCGTGGTCAAGGCAGGCCGCACGACCGGCCTTGTCACGGCGGAGGTGTTCGACGATACGGACAAGCTTATCGCGACCGCAAACATGACGGTTTACTATGTGGACGAGAACACATACACGGACCCCGCGGCACAAAAGTAAGCACGGAATAAGAAAAAGAGACGTCTGGAGACGTCTCTTTTTTGTTCAGCCTTCGGCGCGGATGAGCGCCGTGCCGGGGTAGTAGTGCGCGAGGATGTCGGCGTAGCCGCTGCCCTGCGCTGCCATGACGTTTGCGCCGTACTGGCTCATGCCGACGCCGTGGCCGCTGCCGGTGACGGTGAAGGTGAATATCCCGCCGCCGTATGCGACGGAAAACGCCGCCGAGCGCAGGGAAAAGAGCGCGCGCACCTGCGCACCCGTAAGCGTCTCCGAGCCGACGGGGATGCTCGCCACGCGGCCGCTGTCATCGAGTACCGGCGTGCCGAACCACGCGCTCGGATCGTCGCCGAGCACGCAGTCCGGATAACGGTCAAGCACGGCATCCTGCACGGCGTCGGCTGCGATTTCGGCTGTGGAGACATAGTTCGGCACGTCCTGCGCCGTCTCCGGGGAGGACACGCTCACAAGATACGGCGCATCACCGCCCCAGAGTGCGGCGCTGCACTCGGTCGACCCGGCGGACGCGGCGTGAAACACCGCGCGGATGAGCTGACCGTCGTAGACGAGATACTGCCCATCCGTGTCGGCAACGGCCTGTCGGATGCGCGCCATGTTGTGCGCATAATCCTTGCCCCACTGCGCGCGCAGCGCCGCATCGTCCTTGTGCGCGCAGCAGCAGGTGTACCGGTCGCAGATGCCGGCCTCCGGATGGTTTGCGCCGCCGCCGCGCACGCGCCGGAGAATGTAGGTGCGCGCGGCGACGGCCTGTGCCCGCAGCGCCTCGGGCGCGAAGGAGGCGGGCATCTCGGCGGCTACCACGCCGGGCAGCCAGTCGGCCATGGTCGTTTCGATGAGTGCATCGCCGCACAGCGCCGTGATGGGCGTTGCGCCGTCGGGCGCGACGTTGTCCGACACCGGTACGGACGGGGCGGGCGGTGAAGCCTCCTCTCCGGCCGGGGCGAGCGTGACCGCGAGCCACGGGATCAGCAGCGACAGCGCCACGAGCAGCAGCGACAGCAGAAAAACCCTGCGCATCCGCGCCGCCTCCTTTCTGCCGCGCGGGGCGTTTTGTGCCTTGACGCAGCGGGGAAATCAGTATAAAATAGCTCTGTTAAATATGTATTGGGACAGGTAGTTTGTTATGCGCAAAAATGCTTGGGTGATCTGCTGCTGTACAGCTGTGCTGTCAGCATTCGGGATCTTTTTTCGCTGGCTGCAGGATCAGGCCTGCTTTGAGGCCGAGACCGGTCTTGCCGTACACGGAAGTATCTGGCCGTACGTCGTCGCGCTGATGATCGCCGTTGCTGCGGCGGTGCTGGCCGTCGTGTGCTTCCGGGTAAAGAATCAGCCGCACACCAGCTTTCCGGACTCGCTTCCCGCGGCGTTCGCGGCGTCAAAGCGTGCGCGCGCGGTCGGCGGTGTCCTGCTCGGCGCGATGCTCGCGCTCGGCGGCCTTTGGCTGCTGCTGAGCAGCGGCACGCTCTCCGAGCCCAGCCTGCAGCGTGTGCTTGCCGTGCTCGCGGTCGTGACGGGTGTGGTGTTCGCGCGCCAGATGCTCGCCCCAGGTGAGCGGGAGAATGACGCCGGCGCGCTCGTGTGTGCGTCCATGCCGATGGTGCTGCTCGTGTTCTGGCTGATCGTGAGCTACAAGGTCAACATCATCAACCCCACCATCTCTGCCTACGCGGTCGAGATCCTGGCGCTGTGCGCCGCGCTGATCGCGTTTTATGAGCTTGCGGGTTTCGTCTATGGCCGCCCGAAAGCCGTCAAGAGCATTTTCTGGAGCCAGTTTGCGGCGTTCCTGTGCATCACCGCCCTGCCGGATGACCGCGCCGGCGCGCAGCAGCTTATGCTGGTCGCCATTGCGGGCATGCTGCTGTTTCAGTCTTACCTGACCGCGTCCAACATCCGCCCGGCTGTATCCGGGCCGGCCGGCGGCGCGCAATAAGCTGTGAAAAAAGCCTGCACGGTGTATGCCATGCGGGCCTTTTCATATACGGATACCGGCCGTTACCGGGGAGGAGAACATTTATGAACAACATCTTAGCCCAGCTCAACAGCGCACCTATGTATGCGATCTGCGGCGGCATCATCGCGTTCGTCGCGGCGGTGTGCGTCGTGTTCCTTGTGCGCTCGTACCGCGCGGGTCTGGCCATCGGCATGGACCCCGCACGCATGAAGCGCGCCATCACGTCGAGCGCCACATTCTCGGTCCTGCCGAGCGTCGGCATCCTGCTCGGCGTCATCGCCCTGTCCGGCAGCCTCGGCACGCCGTGGCCGTGGCTGCGCCTGTCCGTCATCGGCGCGCTGCATTATGAGACGCAGGTCGCGCAGGCTGCCGCCGAGCAGGTCGGCATGCACGCGCTGTCTGCCGCCGAGATGACGCCGCAGGCCTTCACGACGATCGCCCTGCTGATGAGCTTCTGCATCATCTGGGGCATGCTCCTGTCCATCTTCTTCAATAAGCGCTACCTCAGGCGCCTCGGCAACGACGGGGCGAAATCCGCCTCCGGCGTCGGCTTCGGCGACAGCGCCATGACGGCCATGTTCATCGGCCTCGTCTGCGCGTACATCGGCAGCTACATCGGTGCGTTCGTGTCCGGCGAGGGGCTGTTCACCTGCGTCGGCGACTGGACGCCGCTGGTGGTCGTGGCCGTGTCGGCGGCGGTGATGGCGCTGTTCGTGTATCTGGCGGAGAAAAAGAACATGGCCTGGCTGGAGAGCTTTTCCATCGCCGGCAGTATGCTCATCGGCATGGCGGCGGCCGTGCTCGTGCGCCTGTAAGGAGGGGGATATCATGAACGAAACCGAACGCAAAGTGTATCTGGAACAGTTTAACCGCCGCACGCACGTGCTCGGCCGCGCCGTGTGCGTGATCACGCTGGTGCTGCTTGTCGGCGCACCGTTTCTCATCGGCACGTTTCTCGGCGCGATGCCCGACATGGGCGCCGTCGGCAAGGGCTTTTTGTCCGTCGGCGTTGTGTGGGCGGTCGCAAGCGTGGCGGAGTTTCTCATCTACACGCCCATGCTCGGCGCGGGCGGCGGCTACCTCGCCTTCATTACCGGCAACCTCATCAACATGAAGATCCCGTGCGCGGTCAATGCGCGCGACATTGCCGGCACCAAGACCGGCACTGCGGAAAACGAGATCATCTCGACGCTCTCGATCGCGACAAGCTCGCTCGTTACCATTGTCGTGCTCGCGCTCGGCGTGGCGCTGCTCGTGCCGCTGCAGCCCGTGCTTCAGAGCCCCGTGCTCCAGCCGGCGTTTGCAAACGTCGTCCCCGCGCTCTTCGGTGCGATGGCGTATCAGTATTTCCGCAAGAACATCCGCGTTGCCATTGCACCGCTGGTTATGATGAGCGTGCTGTTCATGCTCGTCCCGTCGCTGACGGGCTCGACCAGCTTCATGATCGTTCCGAGCGGCGCGCTGGCCATCGGCATCGCCTACGCGCTCTACCGCAAACAGAATCAGGAGGACAAAGCGTAATGAAATTTCACCCCGGTTATCTCGCACTCGCACCGCTGGCCCCGCTGGGAGCGGCGGTGGCGCACGCCGTGCTCATGCCGAAGAAAAAATCCGCCTATCAGCCGCAGCCGGACGCAGACCGCGCCATGGCTTACGCCGAAAAGCTCGCCGTCATGATCCGCTGCGACACCACGTCGTATGCCAACGTCTACGAGCCGGAGCGCTTCGAGCGCTTCCACGCGCAGCTTGCGCAGCTGTTCCCGCTCGTGCACGAAAAGCTCGAGCGCACGGTCATCGACGGCAACCTGCTCTTCTGCTGGAAGGGTAAGGCGCATGACCGCCCGATCGTGCTCATGAGCCATCAGGACGTCGTGCCCGCCGAGGGCACGTGGTCGCACGCGCCGTTTTCCGGCGACATTGCCGACGGCAAGGTCTGGGGACGCGGTGCGTCGGACACCAAGGCCTCGCTCATGGCGTTTTTCCAGGCGGTCGAGGAGCTGCTCGCCGCCGGCTATGAGCCCACCAACGACGTCTATCTCTCCTCGTCCTGCACGGAGGAGTGGGCGGGCGACGGCGCGCCGAAGCTCGTTGCCGAGCTCAAGCGCCGCGGTGTGCGGCCGTTTCTCGTCTGTGACGAGGGCGGCGGCATCATCACCGAGCCGATTGGCGGCATCCCCGGCAACTTTGCCATGGTGGGCGTGTTTGAAAAGGGCAAGGCGGACGTGAAATTCACCGCCCGCAGCAACGGCGGCCACGCCAGTGCGCCGATGGCGAACAGCCCCATCGCGCGCCTGTCCGCGTTCGTGACGGACGTGGAAAAGCACGATCCGTTCCGCAGAAAGTTTCTGCCGGAGGTCTCGGCCATGTTCGCGCGCCTTGCGCCCTATGCGCCGTTCGGCCTGCGGCTCGTGATGGGCAACCTCTGGCTGTTCCAGCCGCTGATGAAGATCGTGCTGCCGCGCGTGTCGGCGCAGGCAGGCGCGATGCTGCATACGACGATCGCCTTCACGATGCAGTCCGGCGCCGATGCGTATAACGTCCTGCCGCAGGAGGCAACGCTGGGTGCGAACATGCGCTTCATTCCGCATCAGGGTGAGCAGGAGAGCCTTGCCATCATCCGCCGCCTTGCCGAAAAGCACGGTCTGGAGATGGAGGTCATCCACGCCAATGACTACTCCGAGACCGTGGACATCCACGGCGAAGCCTTTCGGCAGGTGGAGCGGGTCATCGGCGAGACGTTCCCGGGCCTGCCCGTGAGCCCCTATGTCATGACCGGCGCGACCGATGCGCAGTTCTATCAGGAGATCTGCAGTAACTGTCTGCGCTTTGCCCCCGTGATCTACGGCCCGGAGCAGATGAAGGGCATGCACGGCATCGACGAGAACATCGAATATAACTGCCTGCCCGGCGCGGTCGATTTCTACAAGAACCTGATCCGCGCGCAGGAGCGATAAAACCGAACACACAAAGCAAACCGCCCCGGTGAAAACC
>ERZ773210.2463-NODE-2463-length-14991-cov-13.645086_pt1 | contig 14991 bp, 10 predicted proteins | sample MGYA00580528_ERZ773210 | MGnify/ENA primary metagenome ERZ773210 (study PRJEB29015, sample SAMEA2737769) | human gut metagenome | biome: human gut; feature: human-associated habitat; material: faeces | place: China | collected 2012 ...
CGCTGTCTGGCGGTAAGCCGCAGATGGAAGGTGCAGAAGACTACACCGAGTCTGATGACTAAGATGATAAGAAGGGGCTACGGCCCCTTTGTTTATGCCAGCAACTTCTGCAGGTGCAGCAGCAAACGATCGATAGCGCGGTAACTCAGCGCCTCCTGCAAGTGTTTCCTCTCAATGTCAGTACATCCTTCCACGTCAGCAATGGTTCTGGCCACTTTTAGCAAACGTTGCCACGCTCGTATAGACAGCCCAAAGCGCGTCAACGTCTCCTCAAGCCATCCTGCATCTTCACTGTTAAGCGAACAAAACTGCCGGATCCCGGCATTATCAAGCCGAGCATTCAGCCTGTTTTGACGGGCGTATTGTCGTGCCTGGGCAGCGATCACCCGCTCGCGCACTTTTGCTGAGCTCTCACCCGTTATGCCCGTCTGCCTGAGCAGGCCCGGCGGCGGGAGGGGGATTTCGAGGGATAAATCGAAACGGTCGAGGAATGGGCCGGAAAGCTTTCCCAGATAGCGCAGCGTCTGCTCTGGCGTACAGCGGTTATGGTTGCCCTGATAATGCCCCGTCGGGCTGGGGTTCATCGCAGCGACCAGTTGAAACTGCGCGGGATAGCTTATTTTGGCCCGCGTGCGCGAGATATGTATCTCACCAGATTCAATAGGTTCTCTCAGTGCATCCAGCACGCGACGCTCAAACTCAGGCAACTCATCAAGAAACAGAATGCCATTGTGTGCCAGTGAAATCTCACCCGGTCCGGGGATAGACCCACCGCCGACCATTGCCGTCAGTGAAGCGCTATGATGTGGGGAACGAAAAGGGCGACGGCGCCACTGTTTTTGCAACGATGCCGAACTGATGAGGCTATATATAGCAGCGCTTTCCAGCGCTTCATGGTTATTGAGCGGCGGGAGCAACCCGCTCAGCCTGCTCGCCAGCATCGTTTTACCTGTACCAGGCGGGCCAATCAGCAGGAGATTGTGTCCACCTGCAGCCGTAATCTCCAGCGCCCGTTTACCTTGCTCCTGTCCCATGATCTCACTGAGATCTTCTGGCGCATCTGCTACAGCCTCGTCGCACTCCTCCGGCTCGGACAGTTCATGTCGGCCTTCCAGCCAGGCACACACTTCCTGAAGATGCCCGGCGATAAGGCACCCCTTTTCGGCAATAAGACTCACTTCTGATGCGTTTTCATTGGCGACAATGATTTGCCGCCCTGCACGAATGGCTTCCAGCGCTCCCGATATCGCACCGGGAACGCCTCTCAATGCGCCTGTGAGCGCGAGTTCACCCACGAACTCGTACGAGCCTAGCCTGGTCGTAGTAAGCTGCTCAGAAGCCGCGAGAAGCGCAATTGCGATAGGTAAATCGTATCGCCCGCCCTCTTTGGGCAGATCGGCGGGGGCAAGGTTGATGGTGATCTTCTTCGCGGGGAAGGTATAGCCGCTATTTATTATTGCGCTGCGAACGCGATCCCTGGCCTCTTTAACCGTCGTCTCAGGTAACCCGACAAGCGTGAGTCCGGGCAGCCCATTACTCAAATGAACCTCTACGGAAACAAGCGGTGCCTTTACCCCGAGAGCCGCACGCGTATAAACAACTGACAGTGACATTTGCACTACCTCCTGATGTGACTATGACAGTGCGCGTTATGCCTGTTTAGCGCTATTTAGCGAATTTACGCTGCCTGTTCAGGGATTTTAAAAGCACAATGAAACTATTGCACAATCGTGGAACCCTCCTCGCAGAGCGAAAAAAACCTGTTTTGACGGTTAGCGGAGGAGTAAAAAAGTGAAAAATATTCATTTTCTAATTTCCGTATATAAAACAACGATTTTAAGAAATATGATTCGCGGGCTAACCAAATCCGTCATAAATAAATCTTGTGTTTGATTTAAAAACTGTGATAACTCTTTAGGTATTCCTTCGAACAAGATGCAAAAAGAACTGAAAATGACAGCCCTTCTACGAGTGATTAGCCTGGTCGTGATTAGCGTGGTGGTGATTATTATCCCACCGTGCGGGGCTGCACTTGGACGAGGAAAGGCTTAGAAATCAAGCCTTAACGAACTAAGACCCCCGCACCGAAAGGTCCGGGGGTTTTTTTATGACTAAAAAACGTAAATGAGGAGCAGAGAATGACGACTAGCACAAAATTCTGTTTCTCCCGATTTATGACGGGGAACTAACTATGAATGGGGCACAGTGGGTAGTACATGCGTTGCGCGCGCAGGGAGTCGAGACAGTATTCGGTTATCCGGGTGGCGCAATTATGCCGATTTACGATGCACTGTATGACGGCGGCGTGGAGCACCTGTTGTGCCGACACGAGCAGGGCGCAGCGATGGCCGCCATCGGTTATGCCCGTGCCACCGGTAAAACCGGTGTCTGTATGGCGACCTCAGGTCCGGGCGCAACGAACCTGATCACCGGTCTGGCTGATGCACTGCTGGATTCTGTTCCCGTTGTTGCCATCACCGGACAGGTTGCCTCTCCGTTCATCGGCACCGACGCGTTCCAGGAAGTCGATGTACTCGGTTTATCGCTGGCCTGCACCAAACACAGTTTTCTCGTTCAGTCACTGGAAGAGCTGCCGCGCGTAATGGCGGAAGCATTCGAGGTTGCCAGCTCCGGTCGCCCTGGTCCGGTTCTGGTCGATATCCCGAAAGATATCCAGGTCGCACACGGCGAACTGGAGCCGCACTTCTCCACCGTTGGAAGCGACGACGCCTTTCCGCATGCGGAAGTTGAAGAGGCGCGTCAGATGCTGGTGCAGGCGAAACAGCCGATGCTGTACGTTGGCGGTGGCGTAGGCATGGCGCAGGCCGTTCCCGCCCTGCGTGAATTTATTGCGGTAACGCAAATGCCTGCCACCTGCACGCTGAAAGGGTTGGGTGCGGTAGATGCCGATTACCCCTACTATCTGGGCATGCTGGGGATGCACGGCACCAAAGCGGCAAACCTGGCGGTGCAGGCGTGCGATCTGCTCATCGCCGTCGGTGCCCGTTTTGACGACCGCGTCACCGGTAAGCTGAATACCTTTGCGCCGAACGCCAAAGTTATCCATATGGATATCGACCCGGCGGAAATGAACAAGCTGCGTCAGGCGCACGTCGCGCTGCAGGGCGATCTCAACGCGCTGTTACCGGCATTGCAGCAGCCGCTGGATATCAACGCATGGCGTCAGCATACCGCCGACATGCGCGCTGAACACGCCTGGCGTTACGACCACCCCGGCGAGGCCATCTACGCGCCGCTGCTGTTGAAGCAGTTGTCCGACCGTAAGCCCGCCGACAGCGTGGTGACGACCGATGTCGGCCAGCATCAGATGTGGTCCGCCCAGCACATGACCTACACCCGTCCGGAAAACTTCATCACTTCCAGCGGGTTAGGGACGATGGGCTTCGGTCTGCCAGCCGCGGTTGGCGCACAGGTTGCCCGCCCGAACGATACCGTTATCTGTATCTCCGGTGACGGCTCCTTCATGATGAACGTTCAGGAGCTCGGCACCGTGAAGCGCAAGCAGTTACCGCTGAAGATCGTGTTGCTCGATAACCAGCGTTTAGGGATGGTTCGCCAGTGGCAACAGCTGTTCTTCCAGGAACGTTACAGTGAAACCACCCTGACCGATAACCCCGATTTCCTCACCCTGGCCAGCGCCTTCGGCATTCCTGGCCAGCACATCACCCGTAAAGACCAGGTTGAAGCGGCACTCGACACCATGCTGTCAAGCGAAGGGCCATACCTGCTTCATGTCTCAATCGACGAGCTTGAGAACGTCTGGCCGTTGGTACCGCCCGGTGCCAGTAACTCACAAATGCTGGAGAAATTATCATGATGCAACATCAGGTCGCCGTGCAGGCTCGCTTCAACCCGGAAACATTAGAACGCGTTTTGCGCGTGGTGCGTCATCGTGGTTTTCAGATTTGCTCTATGAATATGGAGACGGCCACCGACGCGCAAAACATCAGTATCGAATTAACCGTTGCCAGCCCGCGGCCGGTCGACTTACTGTTTAGTCAGTTATCAAAGCTGGTAGACGTTGCCCATGTTGCCATCTGCCAGAGCACAACCACATCACAACAAATCCGCGCTTAAGCGTGACAGGACGAAAAAATGACGACAAAAAAAGCTGATTACATTTGGTTCAATGGTGAGATGGTTCGCTGGGAGGACGCGAAGGTCCACGTGATGTCCCACGCGCTGCATTACGGTACCTCCGTGTTTGAAGGCATCCGCTGCTACGATTCTCACAAAGGGCCAGTGGTGTTCCGCCATCGCGAACACATGCAGCGTCTGCATGACTCAGCCAAAATTTATCGTTTCCCGGTTTCTCAGAGTGTGGATGAGCTGATGGAAGCCTGCCGCGAGGTGATCCGTAAGAACAACCTCACCAGCGCCTATATTCGTCCGCTGGTCTTCGTGGGCGACGTCGGCATGGGCGTGAACCCGCCAGCCGGTTACAACACCGATGTGATCATTGCCGCGTTCCCATGGGGTGCCTACCTGGGTGCTGAAGCCCTTGAGCAGGGGATCGACGCAATGGTCTCTTCCTGGAATCGCGTTGCACCCAACACCATCCCGACCGCGGCGAAAGCGGGCGGTAACTACCTTTCTTCCCTGCTGGTCGGCAGCGAAGCGCGCCGTCACGGTTACCAGGAAGGTATCGCGCTCGACGTGAATGGCTACATCTCCGAAGGCGCAGGTGAAAACCTGTTTGAAGTGAAAGACGGCATTCTGTTTACCCCGCCATTCACCTCGTCCGCGCTGCCGGGCATCACCCGTGATGCCATCATCAAGCTGGCGAAAGATCTGGGTATCGAAGTGCGCGAGCAGGTGCTGTCTCGCGAATCCCTGTACCTGGCCGATGAAGTGTTCATGTCCGGTACCGCGGCTGAAATTACGCCGGTGCGTAGCGTAGACGGCATTCAGGTGGGCGAAGGCCGCTGTGGCCCGGTGACCAAACGCATTCAGCAAGCGTTCTTTGGCCTCTTCACCGGCGAGACAGAAGATAAATACGGCTGGTTGGATCAGGTTAATCACTAAATATAAATTTGGGACGGCACGCACCGTCCCATTACATAGTCAGACGGGAGTAAATAAAGCATGCCTAAGTATCGTTCAGCCACCACCACCCACGGCCGTAATATGGCGGGTGCCCGCGCACTGTGGCGCGCCACCGGAATGACCGACGCCGATTTCGGCAAGCCAATTATCGCCGTGGTGAACTCCTTCACCCAGTTTGTGCCGGGCCACGTGCACCTGCGCGATCTCGGTAAGCTGGTTGCCGAGCAAATCGAAGCCTCCGGCGGCGTGGCGAAAGAGTTCAACACCATTGCGGTGGATGACGGTATCGCGATGGGCCATGGGGGCATGCTCTATTCACTCCCGTCGCGCGAGCTGATCGCCGACTCGGTAGAGTACATGGTTAACGCCCACTGCGCCGATGCGATGGTCTGTATCTCCAACTGCGACAAAATCACCCCGGGGATGCTGATGGCCTCCCTGCGCCTGAACATTCCGGTGATCTTCGTCTCCGGTGGCCCGATGGAAGCGGGAAAAACCAAGCTCTCCGACAAAATCATCAAGCTCGACCTGGTCGATGCGATGATTCAGGGCGCGGACCCGAAAGTCTCTGACGAGCAGAGTGACCAGGTGGAGCGCTCCGCGTGCCCGACCTGCGGCTCCTGTTCCGGTATGTTCACGGCGAACTCCATGAACTGCCTGACCGAAGCGCTGGGTCTGTCTCAGCCGGGCAACGGCTCGCTGCTGGCGACCCATGCCGACCGTAAGCAGCTGTTCCTCAACGCCGGTAAACGCATCGTTGAACTGACTAAGCGCTACTACGAGCAGGACGACGCCAGCGCGCTGCCGCGCAGCATCGCCAGCAAAGCGGCGTTCGAGAACGCCATGACCCTGGACATCGCCATGGGCGGTTCCACCAACACCGTTCTGCACCTGCTGGCCGCCGCGCAGGAAGCCGAAATCGACTTCACCATGAGCGACATCGACAGGCTCTCCCGTAAAGTGCCGCAGCTGTGTAAGGTCGCGCCAAGTACCCAGAAGTACCATATGGAAGACGTGCATCGCGCGGGTGGCGTCATCGGTATCCTCGGCGAGCTGGATCGCGCCGGGCTGCTGAACCGTGACGTGAAAAACGTGCTTGGCCTGCCGCTGCCTGAGTCGCTGAACCAGTACGACGTGATGCTGACCAAAGACGACGCGGTGAAAAAGATGTTCCGCGCGGGCCCTGCCGGTATTCGTACTACCCAGGCGTTCTCGCAGGACTGCCGCTGGGATACCCTGGACGATGACCGCGCTGAAGGCTGCATCCGCTCGCTGGAGCATGCCTATAGCAAAGACGGCGGCCTGGCCGTGCTGTACGGTAACTTTGCGGAAAATGGCTGCATCGTGAAAACCGCAGGCGTGGACGACAGCATCCTGAAATTCACCGGTCCGGCGAAGGTGTACGAAAGCCAGGATGAAGCGGTAGACGCCATCCTCGGCGGCAAAGTGGTGGAAGGCGACGTGGTTGTCATTCGCTACGAAGGGCCAAAAGGCGGGCCGGGCATGCAGGAGATGCTCTACCCGACCACCTTCCTGAAATCCATGGGCCTCGGTAAAGCCTGTGCGCTGATCACCGACGGTCGTTTCTCCGGTGGCACTTCCGGCCTCTCTATCGGCCACGTTTCCCCGGAAGCGGCAAGCGGCGGCAACATCGCCATCATCGAAGACGGCGATCTGATCGAAATAGACATTCCGAATCGCGGCATTCAGCTCAAGCTGAGCGACCAGGAAATTGCGGCCCGTCGTGAAGCGCAGGAAGCGCGCGGCGACAAAGCCTGGACGCCGAAAGACCGCCAGCGCGAAGTCTCCTTTGCCCTGCGCGCCTACGCGAGCCTTGCCACCAGTGCAGATAAAGGCGCGGTGCGCGATAAATCTAAACTTGGGGGCTAACGATGGCCGAGTCACAACCCTTATCCGCCGCCCCCGAGGGGGCGGAATATCTCAGGGCGGTGCTGCGCGCACCGGTCTATGAAGCCGTGCAGGTCACCCCCCTGCAGAAAATGGAAAAACTCTCTTCGCGCCTCGACAACGTCATTCTGGTGAAGCGCGAAGACCGCCAGCCGGTGCACAGCTTCAAGCTGCGCGGCGCCTACGCGATGATGGCCGGGCTGACCGACGAGCAAAAAGCGCGGGGCGTGATTACCGCCTCGGCGGGCAACCACGCCCAGGGCGTGGCGTTCTCGTCTGCCCGTCTGGGGCTGAAGGCGCTGATCGTGATGCCGGTTGCTACCGCCGACATCAAGGTCGACGCGGTGCGCGGTTTCGGCGGCGAAGTCTTGCTCCACGGGGCCAACTTTGACGAAGCAAAAGCCAAAGCGATCGAGCTGGCGCAGCAGCAGGGCTTCACCTGGGTGCCGCCGTTCGACCACCCGATGGTGATTGCCGGGCAGGGGACGCTGGCGCTTGAACTGCTGCAGCAGGATGCCCATCTCGACCGCGTCTTTGTCCCTGTGGGCGGCGGCGGTTTAGCCGCAGGCGTGGCGGTGCTGATCAAACAGCTGATGCCGCAGATCAAAGTCATTGCCGTGGAAGCGGAAGACTCCGCCTGCCTGAAAGCGGCGCTGGATGCCGGGCATCCGGTTGACCTGCCGCGCGTCGGTCTGTTTGCCGAGGGCGTGGCGGTGAAGCGCATTGGCGACGAAACGTTCCGCCTGTGCCGGGAATATCTCGACGATATCGTCACGGTGGACAGCGATGCCATCTGCGCGGCGATGAAAGATCTGTTCGAAGACGTGCGTGCGGTGGCGGAACCCTCCGGCGCGCTGGCGCTGGCGGGCATGAAAAAATACATCGCGCAGCACAACATCCGCGGCGAGCGTCTGGCGCACGTGCTTTCCGGGGCCAACGTGAACTTCCACGGTCTTCGCTACGTGTCCGAGCGCTGCGAGCTGGGCGAACAGCGTGAAGCGCTGCTGGCGGTGACCATTCCGGAAGAGAAGGGCAGCTTCCTGAAGTTCTGTCAGCTGCTGGGCGGTCGTTCGGTGACGGAGTTTAACTACCGTTTTGCCGATGCCAAAGACGCCTGCATTTTTGTCGGCGTGCGTCTGAGCCGCGGCGTGGAGGAGCGCAAAGAGATCCTCAGCCTGCTGCATGAGGGCGGCTATAGCGTGGTCGATCTCTCCGACGACGAGATGGCGAAGCTGCACGTGCGTTACATGGTCGGTGGCCGTCCTTCCAAGCCGCTCAGGGAACGCCTGTTCAGCTTTGAGTTCCCGGAATCGCCGGGCGCGTTGCTCAAGTTTCTGCACACGCTGGGCACGCACTGGAACATCTCTCTGTTCCACTACCGCAGCCACGGCACCGACTACGGCCGCGTGCTGGCGGCGTTCGAACTGGGCGAGCACGAGCCGGATTTCGAAACGCGGCTGAACGAGCTGGGCTACGAGTGCCATGACGAAACCCACAACCCGGCGTTCCGCTTCTTCCTGGCAGGCTAAGGGCTGAGCGGCATGTAGGCCGGGTAAGCGCAGCGCCACCCGGCTTTAGTGGTTCGGCAGTATCGTCCAGAACGCATCAATAAGCGGCTCATGCAGCCGCTTTTTTTGTGCGCACACGCCAAGCTCAAACGGCGTTTTCTCGTCGCTGCGTTCCAGAATCATCACGCGATTGCGCACCGGCTCCGGGCTGTTGTCCAGCACCACTTCCGGCAGCAGCGCCACGCCGCAGCCCAGCGCCACCATCGACACCATCGCCTCATGGCCGCTGACGGTGGCGTAAATCGACGGGTTGCTGATTTTCTGACGGCGGAACCACAGCTCTATGCGGCGGCGAACCGGGCCCTGATCGGCCATGATAAACGGCACCGTGGACCAGTCCGGTTTTTCCACCGACACCTGGTTACGCACCGGGCAGGGCAGCGCCGGGGCAATCAACACCACCGCCAGATTTTCCAGCATCGAGAACGCTACCGCGCCCGGCAGGGTTTCCGGCTTCCCGGCAATGGCGAGATCCGCTTCGCCTGTCACCACTTTTTCCATCGCGTCGGCAGCGTCGCCGGTAGTGAGCTTAATTTCAACCGACGGATGCGCCGCGCGAAAGCGGTCAAGGATGGGCGGCAGATGGCTGTAGGCGGCGGTCACGGAGCAGAAAATATGCAGCTCACCGGAGAGTGACGGCCCCTGCTGATCGATAGAGTGCCGCAGCTGCTGGTACTGCAACAGCGTCTGCTGGGCAAAAATACGCAGCTCTTCGCCCGCTTCCGTGAGGGTGACGGTGCGGTTATCGCGCACGAACAGCGGCTGGCCGAGGTCTTCCTCAAGGCGCTGGATCTGGCGCGAAAGCGTGGAGGGGCTGACGTGCATCGCCCGGGCGCTGCGGCCAAAGTGACGGCTTTCCGCCAGGTGCAGGAACATTTTCAGATCGCGTAAATCCACCGATTCCACTCCCTCTTTTTACATTGCATAAATTGCAATGTGACGTTGTGAATATATCAATTTCCGCAATAAATTTCCTGTTGTAATGTGGGTACATTCTCGCTGAAACGCGAACCGAACAATAAGACACACAACATCACGAGGTATCACCCATGGCTAACTACTTTAATACACTGAACTTGCGCCAGCAGCTGGCGCAGCTGGGCAAATGCCGCTTCATGGCGCGCGATGAATTTGCCGATGGCGCGAGCTACCTTCAGGGTAAAAAAGTGGTCATCGTCGGCTGTGGCGCACAGGGTCTGAACCAGGGCCTGAACATGCGTGACTCCGGTCTGGATATCTCCTACGCCCTGCGCAAAGAAGCGATTGCCGAGAAGCGTGCCTCCTGGCGCAAAGCGACCGAAAATGGCTTCAAAGTGGGTACCTACGAAGAGCTGATCCCGCAGGCGGATCTGGTGGTTAACCTGACGCCGGACAAGCAGCACTCAGACGTTGTGCGTTCCGTACAGCCGCTGATGAAAGACGGCGCGGCGCTGGGTTACTCCCACGGCTTCAACATCGTTGAAGTGGGCGAGCAGATCCGTAAAGACATCACCGTGGTGATGGTGGCACCGAAGTGCCCGGGTACCGAAGTGCGTGAAGAGTACAAGCGTGGTTTCGGCGTGCCGACGCTGATCGCGGTTCACCCGGAAAACGATCCGAAAGATGAAGGTATGGCGATTGCCAAAGCATGGGCTGCGGCGACCGGCGGCCACCGTGCGGGCGTGCTGGAATCGTCCTTCGTTGCCGAAGTGAAATCTGACCTGATGGGCGAGCAGACCATTCTGTGCGGCATGCTGCAGGCCGGTTCTCTGCTGTGCTTCGATAAGCTGGTGGAAGAGGGCACCGACCCGGCATACGCGGAAAAACTGATTCAGTTCGGCTGGGAGACCATCACCGAAGCGCTGAAGCAGGGCGGTATTACGCTGATGATGGACCGTCTGTCCAACCCGGCAAAACTGCGTGCTTACGCGCTGTCTGAACAGCTGAAAACCATCATGGCGCCGCTGTTCCAGAAACATATGGACGACATCATCTCCGGCGAGTTCTCTTCCGGCATGATGGCTGACTGGGCGAACGACGATAAGAAACTGCTGACCTGGCGTGAAGAGACCGGTAAGACCGCGTTCGAAACCGCGCCACAGTACGAAGGTAAAATCGGCGAGCAGGAGTACTTCGATAAAGGCGTCCTGATGATTGCGATGGTGAAAGCAGGCGTTGAGCTGGCGTTCGAAACCATGGTGGATTCCGGCATCATTGAAGAGTCTGCGTACTACGAATCACTGCACGAGCTGCCGCTGATCGCGAACACCATCGCCCGTAAGCGTCTGTACGAAATGAACGTGGTTATCTCGGATACCGCAGAATACGGTAACTACCTGTTCTCTTACGCCTGCGTACCGCTGCTGAAAGAGTTTATGACCACTCTGCAGCCGGGCGATCTGGGTAAAGCGATTGCAGAAGGTGCCGTGGATAACGCGCAGCTGCGCGACGTGAACGAAGCCATTCGCAGCCACCAGATCGAGAAAGTGGGTCACAAACTGCGTGGCTACATGACCGACATGAAGCGTATCGCGGTAGCGGGTTAACAACCTTGTCGGGTGGCGCTTCGCTTATCCGACCTACAAAACCGTAAGATGTAGGCCGGGTAAGGCGCAGCCGCCACCCGGCTTGTTTATTTGCGGTACAGCACTTTAATCACGTGGTAGCCGAACTGCGTGTGCAGCGGGCCGGTTGGCTCCAGCACCGGGCAGGAGAAGACCACTTTATCGAATGCCGGTACCATCTGACCCTGGCGGAATTCACCCAGATCGCCGCCGCGTTTGCCTGACGGACAGATAGAGTGCTTCTTCGCCAGCTTGCCGAAGTCGGCGCCGTTTTTGATCTGCTCCAGAAGATCCAGAGCCAGTTTCTCTTCTTTAACAAGAATATGCAGTGCTGCTGCTGTTTTTGCCATGATCGTGCCTTGAGTGGTATGGATTAGGCTCGCTATACTACCACGCTGTTATTCTCCCCTCCTGACTTTCATTGAGTGATCATTTATGCGTTTAAACCCCGGACAACAACAAGCCGTCGAATTTGTCACCGGACCGTGTCTGGTGCTGGCGGGGGCTGGATCCGGTAAAACCCGCGTGATCACCAACAAAATTGCGCACCTGATCCGCGGCTGTGGCTATCAGGCCCGGCACATTGCGGCGGTGACGTTTACCAATAAAGCGGCGCGTGAGATGAAAGAGCGTGTCGGCCAGACGCTGGGGCGCAAAGAGGCGCGCGGCCTGATGATCTCCACCTTCCACACGCTGGGGCTGGATATTATCAAACGCGAATATGCGGCGCTGGGCATGAAGTCCAACTTCTCCCTCTTCGATGACACCGACCAGGTGGCGCTGCTCAAAGAGCTCACCGAGGGGCTGATCGAAGATGACAAGGTGCTGTTGCAGCAGCTGATCTCGACGATCTCAAACTGGAAAAACGATCTGATGACTCCGGCCCAGGCCGCGGCGATCGCCAAAGGCGAACGGGATCGCATCTTTGCCCACTGCTACGGTCTGTACGACGCGCACATGAAAGCGTGCAACGTGCTGGACTTCGACGACCTGATCCTGCTGCCGACGCTGCTGCTGCAGCGTAATGAAGAGGTTCGCGAGCGCTGGCAGAACAAAATCCGTTACCTGCTGGTGGATGAGTATCAGGACACCAACACCAGCCAGTACGAGCTGGTGAAGCTGCTGGTGGGGCAGCGCGCGCGTTTCACCGTGGTCGGCGATGATGACCAGTCAATTTACTCCTGGCGCGGCGCGCGTCCGCAAAACCTGGTGCTGCTGAGCAAAGATTTTCCGGCACTGCAGGTGATTAAGCTGGAGCAGAACTACCGCTCCTCCGGGCGTATCCTGAAGGCCGCAAACATCCTGATTGCCAATAACCCGCACGTGTTTGAGAAGCGTCTCTTCTCCGAGCTGGGCTACGGGACGGAGCTGAAAGTGCTCAGCGCCAATAACGAAGAGCATGAAGCGGAGCGCGTCACCGGTGAACTGATCGCCCATCACTTCGTCAATAAAACCGAATATAAGGATTACGCGATCCTCTATCGCGGGAATCACCAGTCGCGCGTCTTTGAAAAGATGCTGATGCAGAACCGCATTCCGTACAAAATCTCGGGCGGTACGTCGTTCTTCTCACGGCCAGAGATTAAAGATCTGCTGGCCTATCTGCGCGTGCTCACGAACCCGGATGACGACAGCGCGTTTCTGCGCATCGTGAATACGCCGAAGCGCGAGATTGGCCCGGCGACGCTGCAAAAGCTGGGCGAGTGGGCGATGACGCGTAATAAAAGCCTGTTTACCGCCAGCTTCGACATGGGGCTGAGCCAGACGTTAACCGGTCGCGGCTATGATTCGCTAACGCGATTCACCCACTGGCTCGGCGAAGTGCAGCGTCTCGCGGAGCGCGAGCCGGTGGCGGCGGTGCGCGATCTTATTCACGGCATCGACTATGAGTCCTGGCTGTACGAAACCTCGGCCAGCCCGAAAGCCGCTGAGATGCGCATGAAGAACGTTAACCAGCTCTTCAGCTGGATGACCGAAATGCTGGAGGGCTCTGAAATCGACGAGCCGATGACCCTGACGCAGGTCGTCACCCGCTTTACCCTGCGCGACATGATGGAGCGCGGCGAGAGCGAAGAAGAGGCCGATCAGGTACAGCTGATGACGCTGCACGCGTCAAAAGGTCTGGAGTTCCCGTATGTCTATCTGGTCGGTATGGAAGAGGGGTTGTTACCGCATCAGAGCAGCATTGATGAAGACAACGTCGACGAGGAGCGCCGCCTGGCCTACGTGGGGATCACCCGCGCGCAGAAAGAGCTGACGTTCACACTGTGTAAAGAGCGCCGTCAGTATGGCGAACTTGTCCGCCCGGAGCCGAGCCGTTTCCTGCTGGAACTGCCGCAGGATGACCTGATCTGGGAGCAGGAACGCAAAGTGATTACTGCGGAAGAGCGAATGCACAAGGGGCAGGCTAACGTGGCGAACATTCGCGCCATGCTGGCAAAAGCCAAAGAGAAAGGATAAGGATGAGTAGGCCGGGTAAGGCTAAGCCGCCACCCGGCAATGTTCAGCGTATTACTTCACTTCCAGCACCCAGTGCACATAGCTCTGCCACTGGCACTCCTGATCGATCATCTCTGCCCCAAGCGGGTGACGTTCAATCCAGTTTTCCGGCAGCGTCAGCGACAGTTTCTCGTCATCGGCCACCAGGCCGATCGCAGGCAGCAAATCATCGCGACGTCGGCTGGCAAACAGAATCGCCAGACGCAGCAGGCGGCACAGATGTTCGGCCACGCGCGGCGGTACGGCGTTTTGCTGATGCAAAGACGAGAGATCAACGGCATTGGTCTGGTTCAGCAGCAGCGTTGCCAGCAATTTTTTCTGTGCGGGTGTATAGCCCGGCAAATCCAGGTTGCGCACCAGATATGCTGCATGAGCAGGAGCCTGCTTAAAATCAATACTCAGCCCCACTTCATGGAGCGCACAGGCGCTCAGAAGTAAATCGCGGCTCAGTGGTTCCAGATCCCAGACGTTAGCAACCTGATCGGCGAAGCGTGACGCCAGCTGCGATACGCGTCCTGCCTGATCGATATCAACCAGAAAACGACGCTGCACGTTGCGCAGGGTACGGCTGCGGATGTCCTGATCGACCGACAGATGCAGCATCCCGTAGACCAGACCTTCACGCAGCGCGCCGCCGGCCAGGGTCATACACTGGATGTTCAGTTCGGTGAAAATAGCGATCAGAATAGCCAGCCCGCTCGGGAAAACCAGCGCGCGTTCGAGCGTCAGGCCTTCAATTTCCAGCTCTTCAAGGCGTCCACACTGAATGGCGCGTTGTTTTAGCTGCTGAAGCTTGGCAAGCGTAATCCGCTCGTCCATTCCCTGCGCCATCATGATTTCCTGCAGGGCCTGCACGGTCCCCGACGCACCCACGCACACTTTCCAGCCGTGATAGCGCAGTTCGTCCATCACGGGACGTAATACCTCGCGCGCGGCATTTTCTGCCTCGTCGAAGTTCTCTTTACCCAGATTACGATCGGTAAAGTAGCGCTCAAGCCAGGTCACGCAGCCCATAGACAGGCTGAACAGCGAGGTTGCCTGCGCGCCGGTGCCGGTCACCAGCTCGGTACTGGCACCGCCGATATCCACCACCAGGCGGCGATCGTCACCCCCCGTGGTATGTGCAACCCCCTGATAAATCAGGCGAGCTTCTTCTTCACCGCTGATAACCTGAACCGGGCAACCGAGAATTTCCTGCGCTCTGGCAATAAAATCCACGGCGTTAACCGCAAGGCGGAGTGTCGCGGTGGCGACGACGGTGATTTGGGCATGCGGGATATCCTGCAGACGCTCGGCAAAGAGTCGCAGACACTGCCAGCCACGTTCCATGGCTTCAGGTGAGAGGTGATTGTCGCTGCTCAGGCCCGCCGCGAGGCGGACCTTGCGCTTAATGCGCGTCAGCGTTT
>ERZ773210.2466-NODE-2466-length-14983-cov-5.973339_pt1 | contig 14983 bp, 10 predicted proteins | sample MGYA00580528_ERZ773210 | MGnify/ENA primary metagenome ERZ773210 (study PRJEB29015, sample SAMEA2737769) | human gut metagenome | biome: human gut; feature: human-associated habitat; material: faeces | place: China | collected 2012 ...
TGCGGTCCCGATATCTGCGTTTTCTATAAAAATGAAACGGTGATTTATCAGTAATAAAAATAAATAGAAGGCGAGGTGCGATTTTGGCGCCTTTTTTCTGAAAACAAAACGCTTTTTAGCGAAAGAAAGTGTGTAGAATTTTTGCTATAAATTTTGTATTTTTTGCACAATTTCGTCGGAAAAGTACTGACTATATAGCCATTTTTCGACTTTTTGAGCATCACTGAACATACTGTCGTACTGCTTCAGGAGATATTTTCCCGCATCCGTGAGGTGCGAATTGCCGCCGCTTGGCCCACCGGCAGTGCTTTCTATGATGGATACGCCAAGCGCGCTCTCCAGATTCTTGATGCTCTTCCAGCACTTTGAGTAGGATATACCGACGCATTCGCTCGCCAGTTGGAGTGACTGTGTGCTTTCTACAAGGTTCAGCACGCGGCTGAGCTCCCCGTTCATGATCGTGTTTTGCATGCACAGATGAAGGTCAATATATGCGTGGAGCTTGCCGCCGGTGCGCTGCATCCGCTCGTATGCGCTGAGCTTTTCCAGATAATCCGGCCCGCTTGCGCGCATACAGACGGCGGGGTCATCCACGTCGATCTGTACGACCTCATCATGATGCATGGCGGTAAAGCCGCGTATGCCGTTTGTGCCGTCGTAATCAGCCAACATGGTGAGCGCTTTTTCCGTGAGCATGATGGGGTGTCCGGTGGTGCCATTATATCTTGGGATCGCCGCGATCTCACTGTCTGCGTTCAACAGAAGGCTGCAGGTCCTTTCGCTGACGAGCGGCGCGTCGGCCGGCAGTACCAGGACTCTTTCCGCGCGCTCGTTCAGCTTCTTTGCGCCCAGCAGCACGGAATCCAGCATTTCTGTCTCGCTGTAATGGCGGTTGAGCGCGATGGTAACGCCGCAGTTGCGGTGTTCGATGTGCCGTTTCACAATGCTGTCCCGGTATCCGATGACAACAACGATCTCATTGACCGGAATGGACTGAAATGTATCGATTTCGTGCAGAAGCATCGTTTTGTCGCCGATGTAAATGAGCGGTCTGGGGATTTTTCCGCTATCCGGCTTCCCGGCGGCAAGAATGATTGCGGCAGTTTTCATGTTTGCACCCCCCGGTGGAATGTCGGTTAACACTTATTTTAATAGGTTCCGGAGAATTCTTCAAGAGAAAAGTAAAGCGAAAGGAATACGGACTTGCTGTATATTCGGCTGCGCACAGGAAGATTGTGGCGCCATGTTTCTTCCTCATTTTACTATGCTTTTGCATAGAAAAAAGCCGGAGCAAAGCGAACTTTGCTCCGGCGATGTGGCGGATAGGGTGGGATTCGAACCCACGAGCCGCTTGCGCGACTACCTGATTTCGAGTCTTTTATGCAATTGTGACGGGGGTGCCCGGTTTGGGGTCGTTTCTGTAAGCCCCGTACTCGCCGAAAGCCGCTTGAAATCAGGCTTTTTCGCCCGGAAAGCCTTGCGGGACAGGCTTTTTTGAAAGTGGGTTCAAATCGGCATTTTTTCCGATTTTGGAGAGAAATGCGGGAAGATAGGAGAGAAAAAACGGGAGACGGCCATACACCGCAGGATAGAGCTTCCAACCGACGAAAATCTATTTTTGAGGTGTTACAAATGGATGTATTCCCCGTTAACTGGGACAGCGTTCCCGAAGTGATGAACAAGGAGCAATTTTTCCGAATCTGCCACATCAGCAAGTCCACGGCGCTGCACCTGCTCAAAAGCGGCAAGGTGCCCTGCGAGTGGACGGGTAAGAAAACCCGGTGCTATAAAATCCGAAAAGAGGATGTGAAAGCATACTTGGAGGAGCGGGCGATTTTTCCAGAACTCTATTCTGCGCCGAAGGGCTGGTACGGCACCCACTATGTGGCGAGGCTCTCCAAGGAGCTGCCGGAGGACACGCTGCGGCAGATGCACGGCTACTATGAAAAGCTGCTGCGCAAATACCCGGATGTGGTCACGGTAAAGGATGTGGTGGCCCTGACCGGCTACACCCTGACCACCGTCCACAACTGGTGCAGCCGGGGTTCGTTGAAAGCCTTTCAAAAGGGGCTGAAGTTCTGCATCCCGAAAATCTTTCTCGTGGACTTTTTCTGTTCTCTGACCTTCCGCTCCATCACCCGCAAAAGCCTCTGGCATATTCAGACGCTGAATGAATTCAGTAGAAAGATGAAGAAATAATGTGCGATTCAGAAATTCGCACACTCGCACCTGCCTTTCGGTTTTGGTAGACTGTAACCAAAGGGCAGGTGCGCTTTGTGTTGTTGAGGCATCGCTGGTGTACTTGCCGGAAGAATTGCAAACGGGAGGATCACATATGAAATCGCTATTTGAGCAGCTGGGCGGCACTTACACAAGGCGGGGGGACTATTGCTTGCCGGATGTTTGCTTACCGCCCGAAGAAAAACGCCCCATCGGCATTTACGGTCAGCGGCGGCGCACCTTTCTGAGGGAGTACCACCGGGTGCTGTATTATAACCTGCTGACCGCCGGGACGCTGGACGGGCACCTTGCAGACATCAGGAGCAAGCGCAGGAACTCTTTCTTCGGCTGGTAGAACAATACGCAGATGCCGAGGGTGTGACGGAGAGGTTGAAGGCCAGCGAACCGCAGTCGTGGGTGCGGAAGATGAACGGCATCCGAAACCGAGCGAACGAGATCGTGATGCAGGAAATTGTATATGGGTAACGAGCAAGCGGAGGTCGATGGCCTCCGCTTGTTTTGTATGTAGAAAAAGAACAATGCTGTTTTAAAACGACATTGTTCCGAACTTTGTTGACATTGTTCTTTTATTCGGGTATAATGTACTTGTGATTTTATGCGTGGAGGTATCCCCTATGGCTGAAATGATCTCGGTAAGAGAGGCAGCAGTGCGCTGGAATATAACGGAGCGGAGAGTTGCGACGCTCTGCAAGAATGGGAGAATCGCCGGTGCGAAAAAGCAGGGCAATCGTTGGCTGATCCCTGCGGATACGCAGAAGCCGGCGGATCAGCGGCTCAAGACGGGCGCTTTCCGCAAGACGGAGCGCGCGCCGAAGCTGCCCCTGCCCATCGGCGTGTCCAATTACTGCCTTGCATCGTCGGAATACTACTACATCGACAAGACGATGATGATCAAGGACTTTATCGATGAGCGTCCGATGGTGACGCTGTTCACCCGCCCCCGGCGTTTCGGCAAGACGCTGAATATGGATATGTTGCGCACTTATTTTGAAAAGAGCGACAAGGATACCTCTGTTTACTTCCGGGATAAGAAAATCTGGGCCTGTGGCCAGAAGTACCAGGATTATCAGGGCAAGTATCCCGTGATCTTCCTGACCTTCAAGGATGTGAAGTTTGATACTTGGGAGGAGACCTTTGCGGCCATCCGGGACATTTTCGCAAAGGAGACCCGGCGGCACAAGGAGTTGCTGGCCAGCGATAAGTGCGACGAGTACAGCAAAAAGAGCTATGCAAAGCTGGCAGACGGCAAGGTCAACGAGGTTGAGCTGGCTTCGGCACTGCTGGACCTGTCCTCTATGCTGCACAAGCACTATGCCGTTGCGCCCATTATCATCATCGACGAGTATGACACCCCCATCCAGCAGGGCTATCAGAAGGACTATTACGACAAGGTCATCCGGTTTATGCGAAACCTGTTTTCCGGCGGATTCAAGGATAATCAGCACCTGTCCTTCGGCTTCCTCACCGGCATTCTGCGAGTGGCCAAGGAGAGCATCTTCAGCGGGATGAATAACCTGTCCATCAACTCCGTGCTGGACAACAAATACAGCGCCTACTTCGGCTTCACCGCCGACGAGGTGATGGAGATGGCGGAATACTACGGCGCTGCCGATAAGTTCGATGAAATATGCCAGTGGTACGACGGCTACCGCTTCGGCAAGACGGAGATTTTCAACCCGTGGTCGGTGGTCAACTACTTCAGCAACGAGTGCGAGCCGAGGCCCTTCTGGGTCTCCACCGGCAGCAACGATATTATCGGGGAAGTGCTTGCCCAGGCGGATGAGGAGATTTATAACCGTCTGACCTCCCTGGTCAACGGCGAGATCTTCACCACCTTCATCGACACCGGCGTGATCTATCCGCAGATCAAGAGCAATCCCTCCACCATTTACAGCTTCCTGCTGGTGACTGGCTATCTGAAGGCACTGAAAACCACGCCCTCCTTCAGCGGCGATTTTATGTGCGAGGTCTCCCTGCCCAACCGGGAGATTTCTCTGGTGTATAACAAGGAGATTTTGCAGCGGCTGGAGAATCTGATCCCGCCGTCCACGGCAATTTCCGTTCAGGAGGCCATCTTCTCCGGCGATAACGCACGGCTGAAAGCGCAGATACAGACGCTGCTGACCCAGTCGGTCAGCTCCTTCGATACTGCCGGGGAGAATTTCTACCACGGCTTTATGCTGGGCCTGTGCGCCCTGCTGGGTGGTGCTTTCGTGACCTCCAACCGGGAATCCGGCGACGGGCGCTATGACATTCAGCTGAAGCCCACGCAAAAGGGTCTTCCGGGCATCCTGATCGAACTGAAAGCGGAGAAAAATTGCAGCGACGAGCAGCTGAAAAAGCTGTCCGAGACGGCCTTGCAGCAGATTAACGATAAGAAATACGAAACCGAGCTGACGACCGCCGGGGTCAGGACGATTTATAAATACGGCGTGGCCTTCAGCGGTAAAAAGGTCGAAGTGGCAGTCGGGTGAGGAGAGAAAGCAATGGTTAACGAAAAAAGCAGCGCCGTGGGCGTAAATATACAGGAAAAGGCCACGATGATCTGGAATGTGGCGGATGTACTTCGTGGGCCGTTCAAGCCCCACGAATATGGCCTTGTGATCCTGCCGATGACGGTGGTCAAGCGGTTCCACGACTGCCTGCTGCCCACCCACGATGCGGTGATCGAGCAATATGAAAAAGTCAAGAAGCTGGCGGTTATTGACGGCTTTCTGACCCGTGCTTCCGGCTATCAGTTCTATAACACCAGCCGTTTCACCTTTGAGAGCCTGCTGGCCGACCCGGACAACATTGAAGCAAATTTCCGGGACTATCTGGCCGGATTCTCCGGCAATGTGCAGGATGTGCTGGCCAAGTTCGATTTTGACAACATCATCCGCCGTATGGTGGAGTGCAACAGCCTGTATCTGGTCATCAAGGAGTTCAACTCCCCCAAAGGCTACCTCGGCCCGGATAAAATCAGCGCCGTGGACTGCGGCTATATCTTTGAGGATCTCGTCAAGCGTTTCTCCGAGTCCTTTGGCGAGGAGGCCGGAGCGCACTTCACCAGCCGGGACATCATCTATCTGATGACCGACCTGCTGCTGTGCGATGCCAAACTGGATGACGGCAATGTGACCGTGTACGACATGACGATGGGCACCTCGCAGATGCTTTCCTGTATGGAAGAACGCATCCACGAGCTGAACAGCGATGCGGAGGTGACCTGCTTCGGGCAGGAGTTTAACCCCTCCACCTTCGCCATTGCAAAGGCGGATATGATGATCCGGGGCGGCGATCCCAATAATATGCGGTTCGGTGATACGCTCTCCGACGACCAGTTTCCGGGCTTCACCTTCCAGTACTGCATTTCCAATCCGCCCTTCGGCATTGACTGGAAGCGGGAACAGAAGGCGGTGGAGGCCGAAGCCGCCAAGGGCGAGCTGGGGCGATTTGCTCCCGGTCTGCCGAAAATCAGCGACGGCCAGCAGCTTTTTGTGCTCAACGGCCTGTCCAAGCTGGCGCCGGGCGGCAAAATGGCGATCATTCAGAACGGCTCGCCGCTGTTTGCCGGTGATGCCGGGAGCGGCCCCAGCAATATCCGTCAGTATATCCTGGAAAACGATTGGCTGGACGCCATTGTTCAGCTTTCCACCGACCAGTTTATGAACACCGGCATCTCCACCTATATCTGGGTGCTGTGCAAGGACAAGCCCGCCTACCGCTGCGGCAAGGTGCAGCTCATTGATGCGTCCCACTGCTATGAACAGCGCCGCAAAGCCATCGGCACCAAGCGCAACGACATCAGCGACCATTGCCGGGAACTGATCGTGCAGGCCTACGGCGAATACCGGAACAATGCCGTGTATGGGGACAAGTCCGGCGTGTACTGTGAGAGCAAGATCTTCGGCAGTGAGGAGTTCGGCTACAACAAAATCGTGGTGGAGCGTCCGCAGCGGGACGAAAACGGCGAGATCGTGATGAAGCGGGGCAAGCCGGTGGCGGACACTGCCCTGCGGGATACCGAAAATGTGCCGCTGGTGCAGGATATTGACGCTTATTTTGCCCGTGAAGTCCTGCCCTACGCCCCGGATGCGTGGATCGACAAGAGCAAGACCAAGGTGGGCTATGAAATTCCGATGACCCGCTATTTCTATGAGTATCAGCCGCCGGAGCCGGTGGACGACATTGTGGAGCGGATTCAAAAGTTGGAGCGTGAGATTGCCGACAGCCTGAACACGCTGTTCCATAAGGAAGGGTAAAGATGGAAAATGAGAATATTGTAAAAGAAGCCGCATTGTCTGTCGCAAAAGAAACAGCTAAAGATGTCTATGCGGACACAGTACAACCAACAGCAAAGAATGTGGGTGGATTTTTCGGGACATTGTCCGGCTTTTTCAATCATGTGGTCATGTACCCTCTGAAAAAACTCAACATTAGATATGAGCAAAAGGCAATCGCATTTGAAAAAGAAATGGAGAAAAAATATAATAGCATTCCAGAAGAAGATAGGGTTGAACCACAATTACATATCGTTGGACCTACAATGGAGTCACTTAAATACAACATAATGGACGATGACCTAGCAGAACTGTTCTCAAACTTACTTGTGAGCGATATGGATATAAGAACACAAAATTTGTGTACACCTGCATTTGTAAAAGTCGTTGAGCAGTTGTCACCGGCAGATGCTAGGGTTTTCAAAGCAGTTTTCAATGAATGTGCTAAAGCAGAAACAATCCCTATTTGCAAAATGGATTTGTGCAAAATTGATGATGAGAAGCGCCAAATAAGAAAAGAATATCTGCCGCTGTATTTGGTGGGCATAGAAGTTGATAAGCTAAACCCGAATGATGTATCGAAATCACTTCAAAACTTAGAGAGGTTAGGCCTGCTGACTATTGATTTCCTAAAGTGGAGAAGTGACGATGAAGTTTATAATAAGCTGATCGATAATAGCTTTATTGAATCTCTAAAAGTATGGGCAAATCAAGCAACTGGGGATTATTTTGTGGCAAAAGTAGAGGATAAAGGACTGTTAGAACTCAATGATTTCGCAAGAGATTTCGCAAGGGTGTGTCTAAGGTGATGTTATGCGTGAAATGAAAGACAGCGGGATTGCTTGGATTGGAGCAATGCCACGGGCGTGGAAAATGAACACTATTGCTCAGATTTTCCTGCAAGTGAAATGCAAAAATACTGGGTTGCAGGAGAAAAATTTGCTTTCACTAAGCTATGGTAAAGTGAAGCGAAAGAGCATTGACACGGTTGAGGGTCTGTTGCCGGAAAGCTTTGATGGATATAACATTATTGAAAAAGACGACATCGTTTTAAGGCTCACCGATCTCCAAAACGACCATACAAGTTTAAGGGTAGGCCTTGCAGAAGAACGAGGTATTATTACTTCAGCGTATTTGACAATAAGAAATCGCAGCAATTTCTGCCCTAAATACTTGTACTACTATTTACACTCTTTTGATATTGCAAAAGGCTTTTATGGTATGGGTGCAGGCGTAAGGCAGGGACTAAATTGGGACGGTGTCAAATGGTTAAAGATTCTTGCCCCCTCAGTACCGGAGCAGGAGCGCATTGCGGCGTTTTTGGATGCGGAGTGCGCCGAGATCGACACTGTATTGGAAAAGACCCGTGCATCCATTGAAGAATACAAAAAGCTGAAACAGGCGGTCATTACGCAGGCTGTCACCAAGGGCATCCGTGGCGACAGGCCGATGAAGGACAGCGGCATTGAATGGATTGGGGACATTCCAGCGGAGTGGCGGAAAACGCAGCTGCGCCATTGTGCAGCGATTAAGTCTGGAATAACGCTCGGGAAAAAGTACGAAAAAACAGACAGCCTTGTTGAACGGCCTTATTTAAGGGTTGCGAATGTACAAGATGGATATGTTGACTTGTCTGTGTTAACAACGATTGAGGTAACGCAAGATGAAGATTTAAAATACAGGTTGCGTGCTGGCGATGTGCTTATGACTGAAGGCGGAGATCGGGATAAACTGGGCCGTGGCTGTGTTTGGCATGGTGAGATTGAGCCTTGCCTACACCAAAATCATATTTTTGCGGTTCAGACAAGCAAGGATACATTACTTCCAGAGTTCTTGGAATATTTAACCGTGTCTGATGTCGGGCGCTCGTATTTTGATGTGACAGCAATCAAAACAACAAACTTGGCTTGTACCAGTTCAAGCAAGGTGTTAGCATTTACAATTCCGCTTCCATCTGTTGAGGAACAAGCAGAGATTGTTGAAGCATTGAATACGAAATGCGCGGGCATTGATGCTTTGGTTGCAAAGAAACAGCAATACCTTACCGAAATCGAAAACTACAAGAAATCCCTGATTTATGAGTATGTGACGGGCAAGAAGGAGGTGCATCCGCTGTGACGACAGTTTCAAGCGTTGCTGAATTTGTTCAGCAGATCACGGAACTGGATCATTCTCTTATCCGTGACGGTGGTCCGAATAACGAGACGCTGCTTTTTAGGGGCCAGTCAAACAAAGACTTTGAGCTACTTCCATCAATAGCCAGAAAGCAGAAACTTGCCTGCGATATTTCGATTTTCACCGAAGAACGCAATATGATTGAAATGGCGAAATACAAGCTTCCAAATGTCTTTAATGATTCGCTTTCCCCAATCGAGCTATTGGCGCTTTTGCAGCACCACGGAATCCCAACCCGCCTTTTGGACATTACGGAAAATGCCTTGGTCGCTTTGTATTTTGCCTGCGCCGGAAATGCAGGAGCGGATGGCGAAGTTATTGTATTCAAGACAAACGAGTTGGATGTGGCGAATTATCCAATCGTCAACGCTATTGCAGACAGCTACCGATTTGCCCGAGCTACATTCTTGAAATTAAGTCTGTTCTATGGCGCAGTGAAACGCCAGCCGTATTTCCTTGAGCAAGCACAGTCAAATGAAATTTGCCATAAGACAGATAAAGAGGGTGACCAGTGGATTGAAGAATGTTGTAAAGATCCGTTTTTTATCTACGCACCCGTCAGAGAAATGCGTCAGCAGGCGCAGCAAGGCAGGTATATCCTGTTTCCGAATCACATCGAACACGACCAAATGAGCTTTTATTCGTATATTGATAAAATCGAGAAGGATGCGGATTTTATTGCAGGCAGAATCCTTGTTGCCAGCAGCGTAAAGGAAAAAATCTTAAAAGAACTGGCGTTGTTCGGAATATCAAAGGAAACGCTGTTTTGTGATAGTGTAGATGTTGTGTGTGAGTCTATCAAAGGGAAATTCGAGCAGAAAGTGAGGGGCAGAAAAAATGGTAACTGATGCAAGCGAAAAGCGCTTTGAAGCGGATATAGAATCCTTCTTTCTCTCCCCGGCGGGCGGATATACCAAGGGCGCGGATACCTATGACGCCAAACAGGGGCTCTATGTGAATACCCTGATCGACTTTGTCCAGCGCACCCAGCACAAGGAATGGGCGCGATTTGAAAATGCCAATCAGGTGGACCCGGTGCGGAAGTTCTGCACGGCGTTCAACACCGCCTGCGAGACGGAGGGGCTGCTCTCTGTCCTGCGCCACGGTTTTAAGCACCGTGGACTGCGTTTTCGGGTGTGCTACTTTAAGCCGGAGTCTGCCCTGAATCAGGCGGCGGCTGCCCAGTGGGCGGCAAACACCATCGAGTGCTATCGCCAGTGGTACTTCTCCGCCGATACAAAAAAGAGCGTGGATATGGTGCTGGTGCTCAACGGCATCCCGGTATTCGCTTTTGAATTAAAAAACCAGTACACCGGACAAACAGTGGACGATGCCAAGCGGCAGTGGATGTATGACCGCGACCCGCGGGAGCTTTGCTTCCAATTCAACAAGCGTATTCTGGCCTATTTTTGTGTGGATCACACCGAGGTGTGGATGACCACAAAGCTCGCCGGAAAGAACACCTATTTCCTGCCCTTTAACCAGGGCTCCAACGGAGCCGGAAACGACGGCGGCAAGGGCAATCCGGCAAACCCAAACGGTTACCCGACAGCGTATCTGTGGGAGAATGTCTTTCAGAAGGACAGTATGATGGACATTGTCCAGAAGTTTATGAACCTGAAGGACGGCAAAGCGCTGATTTTTCCGCGCTATCATCAGCTGGATGTGGTGCGCAAGCTGCTGGCCGATGTCCGACAGAACGGAGCGGGGCATAATTACCTGATCCAGCACAGCGCCGGAAGCGGCAAGTCCAACTCCATTGCGTGGACGGCTTACCGGCTGGCCTCGCTGTTCAATGAGGAAAACAAGCCGGTGTTCTCCAGCGTGGTCGTCGTTACCGACCGCACCGTGCTGGATGCGCAGCTGCAAGAGACCATTTCCGGCTTTGACCACACCCTCGGCGCTATTGAGACCATCGGGGAAGATAAGACCTCCAAAGATCTGCGGGACGCCATCAACGGCGGCGTGCGCATTATCGTCACCACCTTGCAGAAGTTCCCGGTCATCTATCAGGAAGTGGATAAAGTAGCGGGACGGAACTTTGCGATTATCGTAGATGAGGCCCATTCCTCCCAGACCGGCAGCTCGGCTCTGAAACTGAAAGCCGCCCTTGCGGATACCGAGGACGCTCTGCGGGAATACGCTGAGATCGAGGGCAAGGCCGAAGAAGAGCTGGACCCGGACGACCGCCTGATGCGGGAAATGACCGTTCAGGGGCGGCATAAGAATCTGTCCTTCTTTGCCTTTACCGCAACGCCCAAGGACAAGACGCTGGAATTGTTCGGCACGGAATATGAGGACGGCAGCTTTCATCCGTTCCATATTTACAGTATGCGGCAGGCCATTGAGGAAGGCTTTATTCTGGATGTGCTCCAGAACTATATGACCTATGACACCTGCTTCAAAATCGTCAAAACCTCAGAAGATAATCCGGATGTGCCCGCCAGCCGTGCAGCTAAGGTGATCCGCAAATATCAGGAGCTGCATCCGTATAACATCTCCCAGAAGTCGCAGATCATCGTGGAGACCTTCCGGGAAACCACCCGAAACAAGATCGGCGGCAGGGGCAAAATGATGGTCATTACCTCGTCCCGCCTTGCGGCAGTGCGCTACTACCACGAGGTCAAACGCTACATAGAGGAGCAGAAGTACAACGATGTGCAGGTGCTGGTGGCCTTTTCGGGTGCTGTGCAGGACGGCGATGAGGAGTATACCGAGCCGAAGCTGAATGTTCGTGCGGATGGGACGCACATCGCCGAAACGCAGACGAAGGCGGAGTTCCACGACCATTTCAATGTGCTGATCGTTGCCGAGAAGTACCAGACCGGCTTTGACGAGCCGCTGCTGCACACAATGATCGTGGACAAGAAGCTGAAGGGCGTCAAAGCGGTGCAGACGCTGTCCAGATTGAATCGCACCTGCACCGGCAAGGTGGACACTTTCGTTCTCGATTTTGCCAACAAGAAAGAGGACATTCTGGAGGCGTTTCAGCCGTTCTATCAAGAAACCTCGCTTTCGCAGGAGGTCAACGCTGACCTGATCTATCAGACGCAGAAGGAGCTGCGGGGATTTGCGGTCTATAACGATGCAGATATTGAGGCTTTTGCCAAGGAGTATTTCAGCACAGGCCGGCAGGATGCCCGGGCGATGGGGCGAATGACCAGCGTATTGAAGCCTGTGGCAGACCGTTATAATCAAAAAACGCCCAACGAGCGGTATCAGTTCCGCCGTCAAGTGCGCAATCTCATTAAGTGGTACGGCTATATTTCCCAGATCCTGCGGATGTTCGATAAGGAACTGCACAAGGAATATGTATTCTGTTGTTATCTGATCAATTTGCTGCCTGCGGAAACCACAGATATGGTGGACCTTGAGGGTAAGTTAAAGCTGGAATACTACAAGCTGCAAAAGACCTTCGCCGGAAGCATTGAGCTGGAACAGGTGAAGGGCGTGTACGAACCGGCCAAGCAAAAGGGTGCAATGGGTCTGGATACAAAGTCGCCGCTGGATGAGATCATCGCCAAGATCAACGAAAAGTACAAGGGTGAATTCACCGAGGGAGACAAAGTGCTGCTGACGGCTCTGCGCAGCCGTCTGATGGCTGATAAGAAGCTGACCAAGATGGCGCAGACCTCAGATCCGCAGATTTTTGTGGAAAGCATTTTCCCTAAGGCCTTCGGAGCAGCGGCTCAGGACAGCTATCTGGAATCGCAGGATACCTATACCTCGCTCTTTGAGGATCAGCACAAGTACAATGCCATAATGAGCGCATTGGCCGATGTGGTGTATCGGGAGATGATGAAATCTAACTGATCAAAAAAGAGGAGATGTATTGCGTATGAGATTGCGCACTTTTTATGTCAAGTCGTATAGATCTATTATAGAAGCAACTTTAGAGGATATTCAGAAATACTGTGCAATTGTTGGGCCTAATAACTCAGGGAAATCTAATTTGCTGCGCGCAATTTACATTGCATTATCTATAGCCCTAGAAGGTGATTTTCGGAGAACCCGAAGAAGTAGACAGTTTTATTATACATATAGTGGAGAGGGTTACAGATGGGAAACAGACATCCCGGTTACATTGAGAGATGTTAAAGATGCCTCTACAGTTTTCAAACTTACTTTTGAATTTAATGATGCAGAAAAGGCGGAGTTTAAAGAGAAGTTTGGAATTGCTTTATCGAAGAGCCTTCAAATGAAGTTTCAACTGTTTGAAACCAGAACTGAATACAACATTATTATGCCTGGTCGAGCTAAGAAACCGATGGAAGAAAAAATGCGCGAGATTGGGTTGTTCATCAGAAGCAAATTAGATTATGAGTATATTCCGTGCGTAAGATCTACAGATTTAACAGCTGAGTATTTTGCAAGACTACTCAACAAGGAGTTTAGTACAATAGAGAATAATCCTATTTATCAAGAATGCCTTAGAAAGATTGAGGAACTACAAAAACCAATTGTTGATGCCCTTGAAGCAAAACTTACATCTTCGTTAAGAACTTTTTTGCCAGATATTGCATCGGTTAAGCTACAAGATGGAATCAATATAATTGATACACAGATAAGGTATGCTCCAAGCAGAATGCGTAGCATACCGCTAAATATTGATGATGGGAGTTTGACACCAATAGAGAGTAAGGGGGACGGAATTAAAAATTTGGTTGCAATTGGGCTTATTGAGAGTATGTCTTTTGATAACCTACAAGATAAGTCTCTAATTTTGTGCATTGAGGAACCAGAGGCACACTTACACCCAGATGCTGTTCATTCGTTACGAAATGTTCTCTTGGAAATCGCCGAGAAGAAAGGTGTCCAAGTAATAATTAGCACGCATTCCCCTATTCTTGTAGATAGGAATGATGTATCGAATAATATTGTAGTATCTTCAGGTCACCGTGTATACCCGTGCAAATCAATCGAAAATGTTCGGGAGGTTCTTGGAGTCAGACTAACAGATAACTTATCCGCTAGTAAAGTTGTACTTGTAGAGGGCGAAAGCGACAAGCGCTATATCGAGGCAATATGTAGGTCAATTGCACCAGATGTAATGTCCAAAATAGTTAATAGCACATTGCGAATAGAAAGTGTGAATTCTGCAACTAAAATGGATTTCCAAATTCGTTTGTATAACAGCCTGGCAGTCTCTACACTTGCAGTACTTGATATGGATGATAGTGGAATAGCTGCATATGAGCAATTACTTTCAAGAAAAACGAAGCCAGCATCAGAAATACTTCAAATTGAGAGTGCAGGGATGACACGATGCGAATTGGAAGATGTTGTTAAGCTTGATGCATATGCAACAATAATCAAAGATGAATTTAACATATCTGTTAATACCAAGGCGTTTAAAGATAGGCGAAAACCTTGGTCGGATAGATTACATCAGGCAGCAAGTAAAAGCCCAGGAGTTTTTGATGATAGAATTGAGGCACAGATAAAGACAAGAATAGCAGACATTGTAGTTGAGAAAGGAATTGATGCAATTGCTGATTATGATCGCGAGTATATTCAAAATCTAGTTGAGGCAATTTCTAGGTTTGCTGGATAAATGCGTTTGGGAGAACGGTGTGTCCGTATAAAAACATCTAAAAGAAACGAATGCTTGAAGGTGTATTAATACCGATTATTAAAGAAATATAAGAGGCGCAGCCTTCGGAGAAATCCGGAGGCTGCGTCTCTTTTTGCGTTCAGATAAAAAATGTTTGAGAAATTTCTCGAAAACACCCCCACAAACGGCGCCCCTTATTCAGAGTAAGTGAAGGGAGAAATATTTTTGTGGGGAATTTTGAAAAGTACCCTGCCAAATGGCACCCCTTATTCAGAGTAAGTAGAGGGACCTTTTGAAAAGTAGAGGGAATTTTTCAAATTACTTTGCCAAAATCTCAAAAATTTTCCCGATTGGTTAGTAGGGAGGTTCGCAGAAAAATTCTCAAAAGTTTTTTCGTTCAAATCCGAAAAAATTTCCCAGTTGGTTAGTAGAGAGACTTTCAAAGAATTTTTTCAAAATTCCTTCGTACAAATCGAAAAATTTTTCCCAGTTGATTAGTGAGGGGGTTAAAAAACAGCCCTTCTCGCTGGCTACCTATTGAGGGGACTGTCTCCCTGTGTACCTTGAAAATTGAATCGCCGCCTCCAAAGGATATGCTTCCGGCAAGTGCCGCCACGACTTCCCGATAATTCAGGGCTCCCGCAAAATCGAAGATTTTGTGGGAAGAGGAGCAGCAGTGAAACGAATGAGCTTTCGCACGAGTGCGGAAGCAAATGATATGGAACTTGCTGCGACGAGAGCGCACCAAAGA
>ERZ773210.2469-NODE-2469-length-14959-cov-20.755502_pt1 | contig 14959 bp, 13 predicted proteins | sample MGYA00580528_ERZ773210 | MGnify/ENA primary metagenome ERZ773210 (study PRJEB29015, sample SAMEA2737769) | human gut metagenome | biome: human gut; feature: human-associated habitat; material: faeces | place: China | collected 2012 ...
GCCAAATGGACAGCGAAATTTCCGCTTGCGCGCTGTCGATAAGTTCCTTTGCCTTAGCAACGTATTTTTCTTCGCCCACTATATTCATTACATAATCGACGTCGGCGTTTTCCGTTGCAAGTTGTTGTAGCTCGCGTTCGGCGCAGGCAATATTCTTTTCGTTTTCTTCCTTGATGCTACGTATAAGGTCTTGATACTCGATAGGCTTGTAAAAATTCGGCTCTCCGTCTATACGAATAACCGCGCCCTTTGCCACCAGGCGATTGATAACCTCGTACACCAACGAACGCGCAACGCCCGAAAGTTTTGCGATTTCGTAACCGTTTAACACTTTATGTTTAATTAGTGTTCCGTATACTTTTGCTTCGTTTGACGAAAAGCCGAGTTTCTCTAAAAATTCATAATTGTTCATAGTAGTTATACCCCACACCACTATTATGCTACAAATTTCTGCGTTTTCAATACCCTTTTTGAAAAATATGGTATTAAATTTACTTTTTGCGTCAATACGGGCTGTCGTCAAAGTACAGTTCGTCGTACAAATCATCGTCTTGCCTATCGAAACGTTCTTGCTGCTGTCGGTTGGTATTCTTTATTAGAGAATAACTTTCGCCGCGTTTTGCTCCGTATTGTAACTTTGTACATCAAAATTTTTAATCTGTCGTTTTTTATTCTTCACTAAGACCACTAACTGAAATAACTGCTTAATTCCAAGCAACAGAAAAGGACAGACGACCTTAAATCGTCTGTCCTCATCCGAGAAGCACGCATTATGCTCTAACATCCTTATGAGAAGGAGCGTAAAGAGCGTGCGTTCTATTTTTCCCGGTTCATCACAAGTTCCCAGACAACACACAGCGCGGCATAAATCACGCCGCCGACCACATAGACGATCCAGGTCTTATCCCATGTGTTCGTCGAAAAGCTCCAGGCGAGATAAATTGCAGTCAGGATAAGCCAGTAAACTACGGAAAACGCTCCCATTTTCCGGTTTTTGCGCTTCGCTTCCATCGTGTAATCGCCCTCTTTTAATAGTTTCTGCATGCTTGTCCAGATGCTGCAGTTCACCACAAAAATACATGCGCCGATTCCGGCAAGCACCATCGTAACGGTCAGCAGCAGCGTTATCAGAAATTCCTGTTCCGAAAATGCGCCGACGAGCAGCGGAATCGGGGACGCCACACAGATACACGTTGCAATGATGTTCCAGAAAATGTACTGATTCCGATATTCTTTCTGTTTTTCCCGCACCATTCCGCTCACGCCATATTGCAGCTCAAACGGCTCTTCCCTATCCAGATATTCATACTGCTCGTTCTGAAACCCGGAATAGATAAACAATGCGACCGCCGCGATTACAAAAAACAGCAACAGCATTATTCCAAGACAACCTGCCAGATTTTCCGAAATGTTCAGTTTTTCATACTCCGATGCCGCGCCTAATAAAAGTAACGGGATCGGGGATAACACGCACAGAAACGTCCCGACAGCAATCCGTTTTGCGGATTCCCTGCTCTGTACGAGATAGGTTCCCGCCTCTTCTATGGAAATCTGGCGCACGCCGCTGTCTATCGTTTCCGATGTAAACTCCTCCAGTTCCATGTCATCCTTTAAAAGGTAATCTGTCGTAACTCCAAACACCGCTCCAAGCTGCAAAATTTTTTCCAGCTCCGGGATGGTCTGCGCGCTTTCCCATTTTGAGACTGCCTGTCTCGATACATTCATCTTCTGCGCAAGCTCTTCTTGCGACCAGCCGTTTTTCTTTCTCAGCCGGACAATCTTATCTGCCAAAATCATACTTCCTGCCTCCATTTGTTTTTTGTTTCAGTATATGGATTTTGACAGTTTCCCGCCACCAAACGGCGGCTTGAAATTTGTCAACCGTTGGTTGCACCCCGCACAAAATAAGGAATTTCGCAGCTTCGTGCCGCCAGCCAGATGGATACGGCACGGATCGCGCGCATGCAAACCCATGATCAGCGTTCGACTCCGGCACGTTCACATGTCGCGCTTAAATTTCTTTGATAAACTGCACGCCCTCCAGTCTGCCGAACTCTTCTATCACCTTCTCATGGGATACAGGTGTATCAAAATGAAGGGTCATTGTTGCACCAACCACCCTGTTTCCATCCACATCCTTGCTGCGTACAATCTCCAGCCCGTCCATTTTACAGCCATGTCCCCGTCCATATGCCAAAAAGGCACTCAGATCCTTGATACTTACAAACTCCACGTAAACTCCAAAAACACGCGCTGTTTTTCCAAGCCTCTTATCTACTGTGCTCAGGATTTTCAGAGAACACCAGATGGCTGCAAAGCCGACAATTGCTCCGGAGTAGAAGCCGGAACCAAGTGCCAGTCCCAGACAGGCATCTGCCCACAGCCCCGCTGCGGTAGTCAGCCCCTTTACCTGGTTCTGTCGGGTCACCAGGATCGTCCCGGCTCCCAGAAATCCGATCCCGCTGATCACCTGCGCAGCAATCCGGCTCGGGTCAGTGCTTCCAAGCTCCCGGCTCAGAAAAATTCCCGTCATCATCGCAATTTCCGAGCCGATACAGACAACCATATACGTCCGAAATCCTGCCGGACGCCCTTTCTTTTCCCTTTCATACCCTAAAATTCCACTGAAAACCATCGCAAGCACAGTTCTCAGCAACACGGAAAAAATGGTCAGCTCCTTCAAAACGGCTATTTTTTCCAACACCATACCATGCTCCCTCTTTTATCCTTCTCCTGATTTCTGCAGGCGTTCCCGCGAAAATGCCTGCAGCCTTATTTCATATGCTGTTTACAGGTATCTTTCGTCATAAACCGCCCGAACCCCGCCGACAAATTTCCGCCGCGTCCGTGCGCATACCAGATGTGCCTCCCCGATCTGTCGAATGGACAGTCTGACCGGAACCGCCACATCCTTTAGATGCATCCCGATCAGCGTATCTCCGATATCCATTCCTGCATGTGCCGCAATATGCTCCACTGCCACAGGATCAGCAAATGCCTGCCATGCCGCTGTTGCAAAGGATCCGCCTGCTTTTGGCTGCGGCATAACATTGACCGGCTCATAGCCATACTTTTCTGCCGCTTCTGTCTCCAGAATCAGTGCACGGTTTAAATGCTCGCAGCACTGGGCCGCCAGATAAATGCCTTTTTCCTGCACAGCCGCATAAATTCCGCCAAAGACCTTTGCCGCCAGCTCCGGACTGGAATAGGTTCCGATTTTCTCCCCGCCAACCTCACTGGTCGAACAGCCGACTACTAAAATCTGACCCGCTTTCATCCCGGCGGTCTCTATCAGCTCCGCTGCCGCCTGATAAGCGGTCTGGTAAACCTTTTCATATAATGCATTATCATAGGTATGAAAAACTGTAGCTGCCATGATCTGTCCCCTTTTGTCATGTTAAAGTTTTTTCTGTTGCGTTCTTTCGCTTTCAGTATACTCTATTTCTGGCAACCTGTCAGTTGCAAAAGCTTGCAAAAGTTTTTCTTTTTTTCTAAATTTTCCAGTTGACTTTTTCAGAAAAATTCGTTATGATAATAAGGCTTGATGAAGCAATCGAAGCGTGGCTCAGTTTGGTAGAGCGCTGCGTTCGGGACGCAGAGGTCGCGTGTTCAAATCACGTCGCTTCGACTTTTAAAGACTGTTGAGATTTCAACAGTCTTTTTTGCTACACAAATCACATAAAGCGCCCATAAGCGCCGTAAAACACCCAAACGATGGAGGATTTTATGGAACAGGATATGACTCAGGGCAAACCGTTGTCCATCATACTCAAATTTACCCTGCCACTGTTAGTCGGCAATATTTTCCAGCAGTTTTACAACATGGCCGATACGATCATCGTCGGCCGCTTCGTCGGCGCGAACGCTCTGGCTGCCGTGGGCTCCACCGGCACAGTCATGTTTCTGATCATCGGTTTTGCACAGGGCATTACCGCCGGATTTACGATCCTGACCTCACAGCGTTATGGAGCAAAGGATGAAAAAGCCGTCCGTGCCAGCGTGGCAAACGGTATCCTGCTCTCTGTTCTTGTCGCAATCCTTATAACCGTGGTCGGTCTGAGCACCATGAAGCCTCTGCTTCTCCTTATGAATACACCGGAGGATATTTTTGCCGATGCGTATACCTACAGCATGTTGATCTGCAGCGGAGTCGTTGCCTGTATTTTTTATAACCTGTTTTCCTCACTTCTGCGGGCCATCGGCAACAGTAAGGTTCCGTTGTTTTTCCTTGTATTTTCCGCCTGTCTGAATGTGGTGCTCGATCTGCTCCTGATCCTCTGCTTCCATATGGGTGTGGCAGGTGCTGCAATTGCAACCAATATTTCACAGGGCGTTTCTGCGGTACTGTGTCTGATCTATATTTATAAGAACGTTCCCGTGCTTTGCCCGGAGCGCACCCAGTGGCGACTTTCCGCATCAGACACGGCATATCAGATGAGAATGGGCATTCCAATGGCACTGCAGTTTTCCATTACTGCATCCGGAGCAATGGTGATGCAGGCTGCCATCAATCTGTTCGGCTCTGTAGCAGTCGCTGCCTTTACTGCTGCCAGCAAGGTGCAGAACCTCGTAACACAGGGCATGATGTCGATGGGACAGACAATGGCAAGCTACGGCGGTCAGAACTACGGCAAGGGCGATTATCACCGTCTGGAAAAGGGCGTCCGTTCCGCTCTCCTGATCAGCGTCATCTACTCGCTGCTCGCTGCAGCTGCCGTCGGTCTGTTCCTGCGCCCGCTGCTTTCCCTGTTCTTCTCCGGAGACATCGATATGGCTTCCCTGATGCCCTGGGCAAAAACCTATATCTATATGTGTGCGGTCTTTTATATTCCGCTTTCCACAATTTTTATTTTCCGAAACATCATGCAGGGCTGCGGCTACAGCTTCCTGCCGATGATGGGCGGCGTAGTCGAGCTGTTTGCCCGCATGATCACAGCACTGATCGCCATGAAGCTTGTAAGCTTTCCCCTCGCCTGCTTCTGCGATCCTGCTGCATGGGTCGGCGCGGCGCTCTTTACCGGATTTTCCTGGTTATCCGTCAAGAAAAAGCTCCGTGCTTCCCTGCTGCCGGAGGATACCAGTTCTTCCAGCGAAGCAAAATGATACCCCATTTCCTCCCACTTTGTTAAAACCTCATCCAAAATTTCACCGTTCGTCCGGGACGTATTGTGCAGCAGTACAATCGCTCCCGGATGAACTCTTTTTAACAGCTTTGACATCGCCTCTTCGTGGGTCGGCTGTTCCTCCTGCTTCCAGTCCACATAGGCAAGGCTCCAGAAAATCGTCCGATACCCAAGCTCCTTTGCCAGCTGCAGATTGTTGTCGCTGTATTTACCCTGGGGCGGGCGATAAAACTTCGACATCTTTTCGCCGGTTGTCTGCTCGTACAGGTCTTCCAGCTGCGCCAGCTCCTTCTGAAACTCTTCTTTTCCCATCTGGCTCATATCCGGATGATGGTAGCTGTGGTTCCCGATGATATGTCCCTCCGCCCGCATCCGTTTGACCAGGTCGGGATTTTTTTCCAGATAATTCCCTACAATAAAAAATGCCGCCGGCACATGATGCTTTTTCAATGCGTCGAGAATCGCCGGCGTGTTTCCATTTTCGTATCCGCAGTCAAACGTCAGATACAAAACCTTTTCCGTCGTATTCTCCGCATAAAACGCATCATATTGCGCCAGCTGCTCCATATTTTCGTCCGCCACAGGCGGTTTGTTGTCCTCCTGAAAGGAAAGTCCCCAGTCCTTCTGTGCAGGACGCGCCATCACCGCCTGATCCCGTACGCGCACCGTATGCCCCACAACGCTTCCGAGGCAGAACGCCATGCCGAAAATCAGACACAGGGAAAGCATCGCTTTTAATTGTTCCATTCTTTCCATGCCGTTGTCCGTCCGAGTCTTTTTATTATGTATATCGGAAAACGGCTTTTCCTATGCAGGGGATTCAACGGCTGATAATGTACTTGCAGATCGGATTGCCCTGTGCTGAAAACCGTTCCTCATACTCAGTCATGACGTTTCCCTCGTTTAAGCGCGCATCCGCGTGAAGGTCAAAGGTTTTTTCCTTCAAGGTCCATCCTGCTGCTTCCACCTCTTCCAGTGCAAAATCAAACAGGGCGCGGTTGTCCGTCTTAAACTCGATCGTTCCGTCTTTTTTCAGGATTTGATCGTATCTTGCCAGAAACTGTCTGGACTCCAGGCGTCGCTTCGCGTGGCGGTCCTTCGGCCACGGATCGGAAAAATTCAGGTAAATGCGATCCAGCTCTCCCTGCGCGAAAACATTTTCCAGATCTTCTGCATCCATGCGGATCAGGCGAACGTTAGGCAACTCTTCCTCCTCCAGCTTCTGAACCGCGCGCAGCAGCACGCTGGAATATTTTTCGATACCGATAAAGTTGATTTCCGGGTAAAGGCGCGCCATATCCATCAGGAAACGTCCCTTGCCCATGCCGATTTCCACATAAACCGGATGGTCATTGCCAAACGCTTCTCTCCACTTTCCTTTCATCGTTTCCGGTTCGTGTACGACAAACTCGCTCTCCCCGATCATTTCCCGACAGCCTGTAATATTGCGCAATCTCATGAATTATCCTCACTGTTTTTCATTATTATTTTATTGAGTTTCCGTCTTTCTCCCACCTATGAGCAAGCTCATGTGGGTTCAGACCTTTTGACCCTGGCTTTGATACCTACGGATTGTTCCGTGCTGCGCACTCCCACAATCCTGATATCAATTTATCTTACTATATTTCGGGATAAAAAGGAAGCTTTGCGTTTTGGGAATGCCACCCGCGCCATTCGCAAAATCGCGTCTTCGACGCTTTCCGCTGCTTCGCAGCTCATTTTTGCTCATAAAGCGGCGCTCCCTTCGTGGCATCCCGTGGGCAAATTCTCATGCAAGCATGGAATTCTGCCCACGGGATGCCACGAGGGAACTGTAGTATAAATTTTAAAAAATTTTGAATTTTGCTGTTCTGCCCTTAAAATCTGTCTGGAAATAGTGTATGATGTTACTATCTTTCAATAAAGGACGGTACATTACATGAAATTTTTCCAGAAAAGATCCTTCTTTTCTTTTATGATAGCACTTGGAGTCGGCGCCAATCTGTTTTGTGGCGCTGTTTTAACGGCTCGCGCCGAGGTCATCGATTACCAGGCGCTGGCGGAGGCCAACCTTTCGATCCCGGTTGAGAGCAACGAAATCAAAAACTGGCCGGAGGGTCCGATCCTCAACGCTCGCTCCGCGATTTTGATGGATGCAGACAGCGGTGCAATCCTTTATGCCAAAAATATCCACGAAAAGCTCTATCCCGCCAGCACAACCAAGATTCTGACTGCCTACATTGCGCGTCAGAACAGCGAATTAAATGAGATGATCGAATATTCCGATACCGCGGTGCACAGCATCGACTGGCGAAGTGATTCCAACATCGGCATCAAAGCCGGTGAAGCGATCACGATGGAACAATCCCTCTATGGTCTGCTGGTGGGCTCCGGCAGTGAATGCGGCAATGCCATCGGCGAACATATCAGCGGCAGTATGGAAGCGTTTGTAGATTTAATGAACCAAACCGCAAAGGAGCTTGGCTGCACGGATTCCCATTTCGTCAATACCAATGGCAAGCATGATGACAATCACTATACCTCCACCCATGACCTCGCTCTGATCGGGCAAAAGTTTTTCTCCGATGACGTGCTTTGCCGCATGTCTGACACGGTAAGCTACAAAATCCCGGCGAGCGCAACGCTGTCACAGGATCTGATTCCGAACAGCAAAAACAAGCTGCTGCCCGGTAAAACCTACGCTTACGAATATCTCGTCGGCAGTAAGACCGGCTACACCGCAAACGCTCGCTCTAACCTCGTTTCCTGCGCCCAGAAAGACGGGCTGAAGCTGATCTGCGTCGTTATGATGGAGGAGTCCCCGCAGCAGTTCAAGGATACGATAAGCTTATTTGATTACGGTTTCAGCAACTTTTCTTCTGTTACAGCATCCAAAGAAGACACTACCTATCAGGTAAAAAACGGCGACCTGTTCGCAAATACGTTCAATCAGTCCGACATCCTTTCTATCGACCCGGATGCGAAAGTTCTCCTTCCGGATACGCTCACCTTTGCCGATCTGGATTCCGAGCTGAGCTATGATAACCTGAAGGATGGACAGGCCGCTGTCATCCACTACTCCTACGAAGGTCAGGATCTCGGCAGCGCGCCGATCCTCTTTTCCAGCATAGCGCCCTTTGATTTCAGTGCAGAACCGGTTTCTGAAACGGAAAGCGCAGCCATCGCAACAGCGGATGGCTCTTCCAAGGCAGATGCGAACAGCGTACAAAGCAGCGCTTCTAATGCGCAAAGCAGCACAGACAGCTCCGGCACGGATGGCAATGTGAATGCTTCCAGTGCAAACGGTTCCTCCGGCACACAGGGCGCCACGAGCGCGCAGGCTGGCACCGCAGCGTCTGAATCCGTCGCTTCCACAACTTCTCCGACCACAGTTTCCACACCGGGGGGAAATGTTATTTTCTTAAACGTCCGTAAAATTTTGCTTGCAGTCAGCATTGTCGCGGTTATCCTGATCGTCATTCTGGTGATCCGTTCCATTCTGATCGGACACAGCCGCAATCGCAAGCGCCGCGATATCATGAAACGACACCGCAGCCGCAAAGATGAAATCATCGACTTCGACCGTTACACCGATCCCTTCGCGTAAGACACAGGACGGGATGCACAAAAATGCCGCAGACCATTTCTTTTGAAACCGGTCTGCGGCGTTTTTTCGTATTATTTTATTATATGGGCTCCCCGGCGTGTCTCCGATGTCAGCGTCCCGCCTCACCGTTTCCCGAGCTTTTCCTGCGCTTCGCGGTGTCTGTGCTCCTTGCGCAGCTGGCGGATGTGATCTTTTCTCTCCATCAGGGCGGCAACCTCTTTCTCTCCGACCAGCTTCGTCGTCTTGACGGCGTAAACCATGTCATCGTCCGCTTTTTTCACGCGGATTTTTCCTTTCATCCAACCGTGCTTATCGCACCACGACAGGCTGTAATAGTGCTTGCCGTTTGGCGAGAACCAGCGGACTTTTTTGCGAAGGTTATGATGGCACAGATAACATCTGGTGGAAAGAACCTCTTTATCCGCCATCAACGCCTCCTTATCCGGGAACGGTCGGGAAATATATTTTGCATAATTATCGAATACGACATGCACCTCGCTACGGTGATTTTCCGGCAGCTGGAACGTGTCGAAGGAAACCCGCTGCAGTGCAATCGGGTCTTTGATCATCTGAAATACCCGTGCGGTATACACCGCGTCACTGATCGCCCGGTGAAACGGAATATCCTTTGGAATCTGCAGATAATCTACTGCATATTCCAGGCTCCTTCGCACCTTCTGATCTTCGTAGGCGATGGAAAACAGCTTCTGAATATCATAGAACCGGACAGGTCCTTTTCCAAGGGGCTCCATACCGAAAAACCGCATATTTTTCTGAAGCTCCGTCAGATCCTGCGGTCCCCAGGTACCGAACATGAAATCCTCGCCACACCACGCCAGAAAGTCCTTCATCACGACATCAAATGTCCGACATCCGGAGAGATCTTTCATATGGATGCCGATCAGCTTTTCTGTAATATGGTGCATGGTATCATAAACCTGCGGACGGATCAGCTCCTCAAAGGTATCCACAATTTCCATCCGGCTGTTTAATTTTACCGCACCGATCTCAATAATTTCAAACGTAAGCAATCTGTTGCGGGCATCGCGGCTATCAGACGCCTGATTCCATTCCAGATCCAGAACCACATAATCCATTGATCGTTCCTCCGCCCACTACAACATCGCCATCATAAAGTACAACCGACTGTCCGCAGGTAATTGCCCTCTGGGGCTCGTCAAAGACCAGATGAATGCTGTCCGGTCCGGTGATCTCTGCGTTCGCCCACTGCTCCTGGTGACGGTAACGGATTTTCGCTTTGATGCGCTGCGTGCCCGTCGGCACCTCACCGCTGATCCAGTGGAAATCTTTCGCCGTCAGCTCTTTTGACCACAGATCCCGGTCGCGTCCAAGGACTACCGTATTGGTCTTTGGATCGATCCTGCACACATACATCGGCTCATGCAGGGCTAGTCCCAGCCCTTTGCGCTGTCCGATCGTATAACAGATAATTCCCTTATGCTGCCCCAGCACATGTCCTTCCTGATCTACGAAATTGCCCGGCTCAAAGCTTTTGCCGGTGTAGCGTTCAATAAATCCGGCATAATCTCCGTCCGGCACAAAGCAGATATCCTGGCTGTCATGCTTGCGCGCATTGATCAGTCCCTGTTCTTCCGCCATTTCCCGGATCTGCGGCTTCGTCATGCCGCCCAGGGGGAACAGCGTATGTGCAAGCTGCTCCTGCGTCAGGCTGTAGAGCACATAACTCTGGTCTTTCTTTTCATCGATGGCTTTTTTCAGGAGGAACTTTCCGTCCTGTTCTTCGATTCGGGCATAGTGTCCGGTTACAACGTAATCGTAATCCAGCTCCTTTGCCCGCTTCATCAGCTTCTCGAACTTCATATAACGGTTACAGTCGATACACGGATTCGGGGTGAATCCGTTTTCATAGGCGCAGACAAAGCGGTCCATGATCTGTGTGCCGAAATCTTCCGTAAAATTGAACACGAAATACGGAATGCCCAGCTGACGTGCAACGCTTCTTGCATCCTCCACGTCATCTAACGAACAGCAGGTATGCCCTTTTCGTTCGCAGCTGTCCTCTCCGGCAAACAGGCGCATCGTAACGCCCATACAATCATATCCGTCCCGCTTCATCAGCCATGCCGCAACGCTCGAATCTACGCCGCCGCTCATGGCAATCATCGCCTTTTTCATTCTCTGTCTCCGTTCTTTTTATTCCTGCCCTGCCTCTCCCGGAACTTTCCAGCTCATGCTTCTCAGGCTCAGGGCCAGTGTTGTCGTATTATGCAGCAGCGCGGATGTCGTAGGCTGAATCAGCCCGGTCACACCGGCTGCAATTAAACTGCCGTTGATGCCAAGGATTGCACGGTAGTTGACATGAATCCGACGCATCATTTCTTTGCTTAAGCGGCGCAGGTAAACCAGCTCCTGCAGGCTGTCCGCACCGACTGTAATATCCGCAATTTCCCGCGCAAGCTCCGAACCGTCGCTGATCGCAATACCGACATCCGCAGCAGAAAGCGCCGGGGAGTCGTTGATTCCGTCGCCGACCATGACTACCCTGCGTCCGGCTTCTTTTTCCTGCTGGACAAAGTTCGCCTTGTCCTCCGGCAGAACTTCCGCATGGTATTCGTCCACGCCGATCTGTTTTGCGATCGCCGCTGCTGTTCGCTCGCTGTCGCCAGTCATCATGACGATTTTTGTAAATCCTTCCCGTTTCAGCTCGCGGATAACCTGTTTTGCCTCTTCACGCACCGGATCTTCAATACAGAGCACTGCTTCCAGCACGTTGTCAATTGCCAGATACAGATGGGAATACTGCAGCGGCAGTTCATCGAAGCACTGCTGGTATTCCGGACGGATCCGGCACTTCTCATCTTCAAATACAAAGTGGGCGCTGCCGATCACCACACGCTTTTCCCCAACATAAGAGGCAATGCCATGTGCAACGATATATTCCACCTTGGAATGTACTTCCTCATGTTCCAGATTACGCTCTGCCGCTGCACGCACAACCGCCTTTGCCATCGAATGAGGAAAATGCTCCTCCAGACATGCTGCCAGACACAAAAGATCGTCTTCCTTTTCCTCACCGAATGCGATAACAGAATGCAATGTAGGCTGCGCTTTGGTCAGCGTACCGGTCTTATCGAATACGATGGTGGAAGCCTCCGAAAACGCTTCCAGATATTTTCCGCCCTTTACGGTGATCTTCGCTGCGTTTGCTTCCCGGATCGCTGTCAGGACAGTCAGTGGCATCGCAAGCTTTAATGCGCAGGAAAAATCAACCATCAGTACGGATAACGTTCTGGTAACATTTCTTGTAAGCAGCCATGTAAGACCGGTTCCAAGGAAGGTGTAGGGAACCAGCCTGTCCGCCAGATGCTCCGCACGTCCTTCTACTGCGGACTTGAGCTTTTCGGAATCCTCGATCATCGTAACGATCTTTTCGTAGCGGGTCGAGCCGGAAACCGCCTTGACCTCAATCGTCAGCTCGCCCTCTTCCACAACGGTTCCGGCATAAACGAATCCTCCCTTTTCCTTGCGGACAGGCTCTGATTCACCGGTCATGGAAGCCTGATTGATCATTGCTTCGCCATCTGCCACTACGCCGTCAAACGGAATGACGTTACCGACATGGATCACGATATGGTCGCCCGGCACAACGGATGCAGAATCCACAAGGATTTCCTGATCCCGGGTCTTTATCCACACTTTGCCGACATTTAACGACATGCTGCGCGCCAGATCGCCGACAGACTTTTTATGTGTCCACTCCTCGAGGATTTCACCGAGCCCAAGCAGAAACATAACCGATCCTGCCGTCGAGCAGTCCCGCCGCAGAATCGATACGGTAATCGCTGTCGCATCCAGAACCGGGACTTCCAGTTTTCCTTTGGAAAGGCATAGGACGCCTTCTTTTACATAACGGAAAGCTTTCCATATAGTATACACATTTCTGATCGGTAAGGGAAGCATGTATTTTGTAAATAACCGTTTCGCCACATGCCCGATCAGTTTTTCTTTATACTCTACATTCAGCGCACGTCCCGAACTGGAACGGACGGAATCCGGTAGCTGGACGTCTTCATAATGAAAGCTTTTCAGCGCCTCCATCAGTTCTTTTAATTCACCGTCATACTCGATCACCGCATCCTGCGTCTGCTCGTATACGGTCGCTTTTGTCACACCTGGCTGTGTTTCCAGAAAATACTGCAGGGTGTCCGCCTGATCAAAGCTCATCCTGGACTGTCCCATATGCACCCGGATTCGCCCGGGAATTTTGTGTTTGATTTTAAAGTTCATTTTTTCCGCTCATTTCTGCGCACGCTTTTTGCGCATGTCGAGTTTGTGTCAAGTGCGCGCAGACACAAATCCCGCGATTGAAAATTTTATTTTTCAATCTTATCTCACCTCCGCTGATACACTTCGCGCTTTTTCAGGAAACGGAACCCCGTCAAAAAGGACGGAGCCGTCTCCGGCTCCGTCCCCCACTGCCCTGAATCAGGCTTCTTCTTTTACTTCAGTTTCCGCTTCTTCTGCAGCTCTGTCTTCATTGATCTGCTTTGCTTCTGCCAGAACATCGCCAGCGTTTTCCTGAACTGTTGTTACGGTCTTCATAACGCTGTCCTTTGCGCGAAGCGCTGCCGCTGTACACTGTACGTATGCTTTCTTCGCGTCTTTGCTGGAAAGGATCTTGATTCCGGCTGTTCCGAACAATACGCCTCCTAAAAATAAACCGATTTTCTTTGCATCAGATGCTTTCATCATGTTCGTTTCCTCCTTCGACCGGCGCAGGATACGTCTATACTACCTGTCGTACGGCATAGCTTTCTTTTGTTAGTCATCATTGACTGCAAACATGGTAGCACGCTTTTTTTCCTGTGTCAATTGCGACTTTATTCCTGCTTTCCGAACACAATCCGTTTCCCGATAAAAATGATCAGAAGTGCTGCAACGCCCACCAAAACGATTGTGCCGCCCGGCTTTAGGCCCAGATAAAACGCCGCAAACAGCCCGATAATCATGAACAGCACGTTCAAACCGACAGCGTACCATACAGTCTGTTTAAAGTTCTTTCCCAGCTGCATCGCACAAGCTACCGGAACGACCATCATCGACGATACCATCAACGCGCCGACTGTCCGTGCTGCAACCGAAACCGTCACTGCAATCATAATCGTGAAGATAAAATTGACAACGCCAACCGGCACACCCACCAACCGCGCGCTTCTTTCATCTAATGAAATATAAAACAGTTCTTTATATAGAAGCAAAAATAACGCAAGTACCACAACGGACACCACGATGACTGAAATCATCTCGGCATCACTGATCGCCACAATGCTTCCGAACAGAAAGCTATTGAAGTTTGCCGAATTTTTCACAAAACCGGACAACACACCCGCCAGACCGATTCCTGCTGACATGATAATGGATATCGACATTTCCGAATAGCGCGGAAGCTTTCTGCGGATCGCCTCAATGCCGAAGGACGCTGCCACACAGGCTGCCGCTGCGCCCGCCACCGGATTGACGCCCAGCAAAAGTCCTGCCGCGACACCGGCGAGCGACGTATGGGAAAGTGCATCGCCGATCATGGAAAGACGTTTGCAGACAACGACCATTCCGACGCAGGGCACGACCGCCGCCAGCAAAATTCCGACAACAAATGCCCGCTGCATAAACAGATACTCAAAAATCCTCATGCCTGTCCGTCTCCTTTCCCAGCTTCCTGTTTCACCTTTCCGTCCTCCAGCACCCAGATATCATCTGCATAGGACGATGCATGTTTGAGGTCATGCGTCACCATCAGGACGGTCAGTTTTTTCTCCGCATTGATCTTTTTGAGAAGCTGATAAAAATGAGACGCGTTCTTTTCATCCAATGCCGACGTCGGCTCGTCCAGAATCAAAAGCTTCGGCTCGTTGACCAGGGCGCGCGCCAGGAGCACTCTCTGCTGCTGCCCGCCAGAAAGTCTGCCGATCAAACGGTTCTGGTATTCCTCCATGCCCACCTGCGCCAGCGCAGCCCTTACCTGCTGCCGCTCTTTTTTCCCCGCAAACCGGAACAATCCGATCTGCTTATATAAATTTGCGCGCACGATTTCTTCCACGGATGCCGGAAAATCCTTCCAGTCACCCATCCCGTTCTGCGGCACATAGCTGATGCTCGACCAGTCCTTAAACTGTCGGATGTCCTGCCCCAGAATCTCAATGCTGCCGTCGCTGTTGCCTTCTTCGTGATCCCCTTTGTGGCTTTCCCCGATCGGGAGCTCTCCTAATAA
>ERZ773210.2479-NODE-2479-length-14880-cov-8.175312_pt1 | contig 14880 bp, 10 predicted proteins | sample MGYA00580528_ERZ773210 | MGnify/ENA primary metagenome ERZ773210 (study PRJEB29015, sample SAMEA2737769) | human gut metagenome | biome: human gut; feature: human-associated habitat; material: faeces | place: China | collected 2012 ...
ATTATCGCTTTGTCAAGTCCGTCATCCGCAGCCGGGTCAAGGGCGTGTACTCCGAGATCAACGCCCTGCTGGCCGGCAACGCCGATGACGAGCTGACCGGCAAGTACCACGAGGTACTGGCACAGCTGCCTGCCATGAAGGAGCTGTACGGCCACCGTGCCCGCCTGCGTAAGGAGCGCGGCTGCATGGATATCGAGAGCGGCGAGGTAAAGCTGATCCTCGATGAGGACGGCCACTGCATTGATGTGAAAAAGCGTACCTCCGGCGAGAGCGAAGCCATGATCGAGGAGTTCATGCTGCTGGCAAACCAGTGCGCCGCCCACTTTGCCCGGGTGAAGCAGATCCCCTTTGTGTACCGCGTGCATGAGGAGCCCAACGCCGAAAAGCTGGAGCGTCTGCACGGTCTGCTGCAGGCCTGCGGCGTCAACGACCACTTTGCCAAGGACGTGCCCACCCCCAAGGAGTTGAGCGCTATTCTGGAGGGCGTGCGTGGCACTGCCTATGAGCAGATCATCAACACCGGTATGCTGCGCTGTATGTCCAAGGCCGTGTATGAGGAAAAGCCTAAGGGACACTACGGTCTGGTTCTGCAGGACTATGCCCACTTCACCAGCCCCATCCGCCGCTACCCGGACCTGGCTATCCACCGTATCATGACCGCCCAGCTCAAGGGCACCGATAAGGACACCATGATCCTGCGTTACAGCGAGTTTGCCGAGGATGTCAGCAAGCAGGCCAGCGAGCGCGAGGTGATCGCCATGCAGATCGAGCGCAAGGCCGAGGACTGCTACAAGGCCGAGTATGCTCGCCGCCATCTGGGCGAGTGCTACGAGGGCCGCATCTCCGGCGTGACCCAGCGCGGCCTGTTCATCGAACTGGAAAACGGCGTGGAGGGCTTTGTGCCCGCTTCCAGCCTGACCGCCACCGGCACTATGCTCACCGAGGGCGTCCGCCTTTCCGACCCTGTTTCCGGCAAGAACTGGAATCTGGGCGATACCATGATGATCACCATCGTGCGTGCAGACGTCAATCTGGGCAAGATCGACTTTGAGGTCGCCCCGGAAAGCGCAAAGCAGTAACCTTATCATAAAACAAAAACAGACTGCCCCCAAAGCAGACCGCGCAGGAACGCGCTGCTTCGGGGGCAGTTTTATGTTTTCGCCGCTATAATAAAGGTTGCGGCTGAGAAAATCTGATTATTTCTTGCGGAATTCCCCATACAGCCACTCTGCCAGAGCTGACATAATAGCCTTGTACTTGCTGGTGTCCTCAAACAGGGAAGAGAAGGTGTCCTGCGCTTCAAGATAGCTGTCCTGTGCGGCAGTGTCAAAAGCCTTGGGGAAGATGCTCTCGGTAAAGATCTGCGGGTCGGAGTTGCGCGCCAGCTTTGCCAGCTTCGGGTCGGCCAGCAGACGGTCATGCAGGGCAGTAAGCAGCACCCGGTCGGCATTGGTGAACTCACCCTTGAACTTCTCGTTGATCTTCAAAATGATCTCGTCCAGCGGCTCCTTGGGGTCGTGGCCGAGAGCACCCTTCTGGGTGACCGGCTCGTAGACGCCCTTTGCGTGTTCCAGCTCGATGGTGCCGGCAAAGGTCTTTTGCAGCTTGTAATACTCCAACTGCAATTTGCCCTCCAAGTCCAGCGGAGAGACCTCGTCCGGCGGCAGTAGCTTGAGCAGGTAAGCGCAGAATACGTTCTCCTTGTGCAGCTCTTCATCGAACATCCGTGCCACCTGTGAAACGTAGCCGTACCACTTGACAAGGCTGCGCAGCAGGCGGCGGAACTGGTACCGCTCGGCCTGCGTTTTCTGGTTGTAGCGGTCTGCCACCGGCTTCAAGACGCTGCTCATGCGGCCCACGGCGTTTTTATCCTGCTTGGTGTTGCGGAAATACTCCTTGGCAAAGGCTTCCACGTCTGCATCGGAATAGACGGCAAAGTTCCGCAGCTCCTTCTGGGTCTTGTAAATGAGGTCGGTGTTGACCTCCTGCTCCAGAAAAGTCTCCTGGTAAAAGGGCTGGAATGCCTCCCGGATGTCCTCTGCCTTGTTCACGAAATCCAGCACAAAGGTGTCGGTTTTGCCGGGACAGGTACGGTTCAGGCGGGAGAGGGTCTGCACCGCCTTGACGCCCTTCAGCTTTTTGTCCACGATCATGGTGTGGAGCAGCGGTTCGTCAAAACCGGTCTGGTATTTTTCTGCCACGATGAGCACATTGAAGTTGTTGTGGAACTCCTTTTTGGTCTGGCTCTCCGCAATGTGGCGGCCGTCAGCGCGGACGTTCAAAGACTGCTCCGTGTACTCCACACCGCCGTCCGGTACGGCACCGGAAAATGCCGCTAAGATCTGCACATCGTCATAGCCCTGCTCCGCAATATAGCGCTTGACCTCGTGGAAGTATCGCACCGCCGCCAGCCGGGAGGAGGTGACCACCATCATCTTGCCCCGTCCGCCGATCTTGTGGCTGGTGGTCTCCCGGAAGGTCTCTACAATGATCTTTGCCTTCTGGCTGATGTTGTAGGGGTGCAGCTCTTCATACTTGCGGATGAGCTTTGCCGCCCGGCTGGCAGGCAGGTCGGGGTTGTCCGGGATGGTCTTGGCGATCTTGAAGCAGGTGGAATAGGTCATGTAATTTTGCAACACATCCAGAATGAACCCTTCCTCAATGGCCTGCCGCATACTGTAAATGTGGAAGGGATGGTGGCTGCCGTCCGGGTACTCGGTGCCGAACAGCTCCAGCGTAGCGGCTTTTGGGGTGGCGGTAAAGGCAAAGAAGGACAGGTTCTTGTGCCGCCCGTGGGAGGTCAGCTCCTTCACCAGCGCATCCTCCGGGTCGATCTCGTCCTCCGCTTTGCCTTCCAGCTCGGCATATTCCCGCAGTGCGTCCTCGGTGTCGGCAAGGGCGGCTTTCAGCTTTAAGGCAGAGGTGCCGGTCTGGGAGGAGTGCGCTTCGTCGATGATAACGGCATAGTTCTTCCCAGCGGTCTTGTTCACCTCAGTATAGATGACCGGGAACTTTTGCAGCGTGGTGATGATGATGCGTGCGCCGTTGTTGATGGCATCCCGCAGGTCGCCGGAGTTTTTGTCCTCGCCGATGGCCTCCACCGCACCCAGCGTATGGTCGAAGCCGGAGATGGTCTCCTGCAGCTGTGCGTCCAGCACGGTGCGGTCAGTCACCACGATGACGCTGGCAAACACCGGCTTGTTCTCGGTGTTGAACAGGGAAGCCAGCCGGTACGCCGTCCAAGCAATGGAGTTGGACTTGCCCGATCCGGCGCTGTGCTGGATGAGATAGTGCTGCCCGGCACCCTTCTGCCGCACATCTGCCACCAGCTTGCGCACCACGTCCAGCTGATGATACCGGGGAAAGATCAGGGTCTTGCCGTCCTGCAGGCTCATAAACTTTTGCAGGATGTCCATCATGCTGTCCTTCTGGAACACTTCTTCCCAGAGGTAGGCGGTAAGGTAGCCGTTGGGGTTGGGCGGGTTGCCTGCACCGCCGTCCCGCCCGGCACCGTTAGAGCCCTGATTGAAGGGCAGAAAGCGGGTGTCCTTGCCTGCCAGCCGGGTGGCCATCCACACCTCGGTCAGATCTACGCAAAAGTAGCCCAGAATGCGCTTATTGAACTGGAAACACACCTCCCGGGGATCCCGGTCGTGCATCCACTGCTGCTTGGCGTTCTCCACGGTCTGCCCGGTGAACTGGTTCTTCAGCTCAAAGGCGAACACCGGGATGCCGTTTACCGCCAGCACCATGTCCACCGAGTTGTGGGTGGTGTCGGAGTAGAACCACTGCCGGTTGCAGGTGATCTCGTTTTGAGCGTAGCGCTGGGCGTCCTTCTGGTTCAGCGCGGACTCCGGCTGAAAATAGCACACCCGGAATCGCCGTCCCCGGTGCTTGAACCCATACCGCAGTACCGAAAGCAGCCCGTCCGCATCGCAGGCATTGTTAAAGGCCGTGCAGAACTTCCGCACTGGGTTTACCGGGTTCTGCTTTTCAAAAAACGCCCACTCGTTGGGCTGGGTCTTTTGCACAAAGCGGATCAGGGTATCCACAAACAGCCCCAGCTTGGGGTCGTAGCAATCCCCGTTGCGGGTGTAGCCCCCGGCAGGGGAGAGCAGCGCCGCCGCAATGTCCGATTCAAACTGCTTTTCGGCGGTAATCATAGCATATTCCTCCGGTTTTATCCGTTGTGTTTTCTAAGATATTCGGCAAGAATTGCACAAAATTCTGCACTGGCAGCATTTTGATAAGCTGGCTCGATTTGATCGCAATTGTCTAAAAAATCTTTTAAGGATTTTGCGGCGTCTTGCACTTTTTTGATCTGATTAAAATGATGAGTCTGTGCTTGTTGTTGGATGTATTCATAGTTCCACATATTATAGAATGAGTTCATATGGTTAGACCTCCTAGTTCATTTTATTGTGTGAAGAATCAAAAAGGTCGGTTTTATTTGGGTCTTTAAAAGCTTCTTTTACGGCGAAATCAGTAGCTTCATCTATAAGATCAGCCCAGTTATTTAATACGATAGAATGTATTACGTTATTTCCATAGGGGCAGACTGAAAAGAATGCACAAGATTCTAAAGCAAGAGAGCGTGCAGCATGCTTTGCGGGAATATTTATACCATAATCGGTTTGTCCAATTGGAACGCAAGGAACGCTTTGCCGTAGAGCAATTCGTCCCATTGTTCCTTGCGGAGAAGCATGAGTTGTCAAGCAGGCGTATTGATATTGCCTATACCAAGTATTTCTGCTTTCATCTGGAAAGTTACATCCATTAAATAACTTTTTGAACGAGCCAGATTTAATGATAGAACCGTCTTTATTGACCGCACCGTTAGCCCATTCGTAATGTTGACCATCACCGAAAGAAGCGTCTATGAATTGCTTGGCAATGGTTTCACCTTGTTGTGAGATAAATAGTGCTGTGCATTGAAGCTCGAAGAGAGAACGCCAGCGTGCAAATGCACCATCAGCAAATCCAAGGCGCATTAAATATAAAATTTCCAAAAATTCTTGGCAAGCTCTTCCGTGAATTTGTTCGAGTGCAATAAAGGTGTATTGTAGAGACGCACGTTTTGAAGGTTCTAAAGAGGTGCGATAATAGTCGGAAAACGCTTTGGATGAATCAACGGCAATCTGATACATACTTTGCGAAAGTGAAAAAACATCGTACCAGATACTGTCTTGATGTGCTAGAAATTTCTGAAGTCCGTCTCGAAAGTTCTTTTCAACGGTGTCGATGCAACTTATTCTGGTTTGCATAACGGAATCAACTTGACTTTCTAAAAAACTGTCGCAGATAAATTGATAATCGCTCTTGCTCGCTTCCTTTAGTTTCTTTAGAAGCGACTCGAAAAAGACATCACCGACCACATTTTACACCTCCCGTTTCCCCGTTACAACCTCATAAATCAAACTTTTCTTATAGCTTTCCAGTTCTTTTACCAGCTGCTCCTTCTTTGCAATCAGCTCGTCAATCTCGGCACACTTGGCATCAAGGTAGTCGGTGATTTCTTTTTGTTCGTCTAGTGGAGGAATGAGTATTTTCATTCGTGCGACAACATCTTGACTGATATTGGGGTCTTTTCTTGTTCCAACAGCATATTTCATCCAATATGATTTTAGTGCAAGCAACTGCATTAGCAGAAAAATGGGAGAAACAATTTCGCGATTGCAGACGATGGAGCAAACAGCCTGATTTGTTGCACAATCTGACATGAGTAGACCACATTTTCCGATTGTTCCAGCACCACCGTACATGGCAACACAAACTGTACCTTTAGGCATAATAGAGCAAGCAGATGAGGCTAAAGCCAATTTAGTTATTTTCTCTGAACTATCATAAACTAAGCCATCATTCAAATCAAGTGTACGAACCCATCTGATAGTGGCATCATCAAAAAAAGAAGCTTCTTTACTTCTTAGTGGCGTGGCACCACTGGAAGTTTGACCAATGCTTCCAATTTTAGAGACACCCCAATGGTGTGGAACTAGACCAGCCCATTCAACCCCACTATCCTTCATCTCCCGCTCACCACGCACGCCTTTTGTAACAGCCTGCGTAATAACTGCCTGTTTGAGCTTTTTGTATTCCTCGATGCTGGAGCGGACTTTAGAGATGAGAAAATCAAACGCAGCACCATGTGCGTCTAAGTAAGTGGCAATTTGAAATTGTTTCGATAAAGAAGGGACGGGAAGAAACATATTGTAATAGTTACTTTGCGTCATACCGGGCAACGTTGTTTGTGAAATGTAGTATTTGTAATCGAAACAAGCTGCTAGGTAGTAGTAGAACTTTAGAATACAGTGACTTTTGGACTTTACATCAAAAGCAGTGTCAACGTTCCAATATTTTCCTTCGATATAATGTGGGATGTGAAGAGTCGCGCCTTTTCGACCAATAAGAACAGCAGGCCCTTCTTTATATTCGCCGCAGGTCTTAAAGCTTTCTGAACCGCTACCGTAAACAGGAATGAAACCTTGTGTTTTGGGATCGGATCCATGAGAAATATCAATAAAATATTTTGCTTTAGCAATCTCCCACCCCTCCGGGATCTCCCCGATCCATTCAATGCCGCTGTCTTTCATTTTCCGCGCCATGGTCAGTCCTCCTTATGGAACAGCTCTGCCAGCCCGGCGGAGATATCCTGTTCCAGTGCGGTAATGCGCGCCACGATATCCTCCACGGCTTCCGGTGCCTGATACTCGTAGAAATAGCGGGTCATGGGGATCTCGTAGCCCACCTTGGTCTTGCTGTGGTCGATCCATGCGTCGGGGGCGTAGGGCAGAACTTCCCGGGCAAAGTAGGCGTCAATATCCTGCACCAGCGGCACGTTTTCGGTGTCCCGCAGGCTGGTGTCCGGCACAGGCTTGCCGCGTTTCTGGATGATGTTACCTGCTTCGTCCCGCTGGGGGCGCTCCACCACGATCTTGTTGTAGCCGAACTCCACGCTCTCGAACACCTTGCTCTCGCAATAGATGCCGTTTTTGTCGCCGTACACCTTGCCGTTGGCAAACTCGCCGTAGGCGGTGACGATCAGCTCCCGGCAGGTGTCGGTGATGTCGTTGCGCTTGGTGCCGATGCTCTTGCGGCGGGGCTCAAAGCAGTGGCTGGCATCAATAAGCTGCACCTTGCCCGCACGGTGGGCGGGCTTATCCTTGCTGAGCACCCAGATGTAGGTGGAGATGCCGGTATTCATGAACATATCGGTGGAAAGCTGGATGATGCAGTCCAGCCAGTCGTTTTCCAGAATATACTGCCGGATGTTGCTGGGCCCGCTGCCGGCGTCGCCGCTGAACAGGGGAGAGCCGTTCTGGATAATGGCCATCTTGCCTTTGTTTGCCAGCTTGGCAAGGCCGTTCAGCACAAAAAGCTGCTGACCATCGCTGATCTTGGGCAGACCGGGCGCAAAACGCCCCATCTCGCCCCGGGCGGCTTCGGCTTCCACCGCCTTCTGCTCCCGCTTCCAGTCGATGCCGAAGGGAGGGTTGGAGATGATGTACTGGAAGGTGAACCCGGGGAACTGATCCTCCGACAGAGTATCACCGAACCGCATATTGTTGGGGTCGCCGCCCCGGATCATCATGTCCGCCTTGGCGATGGCAAAGGTGGAGGGGTTGAACTCCTGCCCGAAGCAGGTCACCTCAATGTCGCTGTTCAGCTCGTGGATGCGCTCCTCCATGCAACTCAGCATCTGGCTGGTTCCCATGGCCATATCGTAAACGGTCATGCTGCTGGTATCGAGGTCGGCTTCGGACAGCAGCAGGTCGGTCATCAGATAGATGATATCCCGGCTGGTAAAGTGGGCTCCCGCCTCCTCGCCAAAGCTCTCAGAGAACCGCCGCACCAGATCCTCGAAGATATAGCCACAGTCCACGGCGCTGATCTTGTCCGGGCCAAGATAGCCCTTCTCAGAGCCGAACTCCTTGATAACGAGGTAGAGGGTGTTGCTCTCCACCATCCGCTTGATGATGTTGTCAAAGTCGAATTTTGCCAGCACGTCCTGTGCGTTGGCAGAAAAGCCGGACAGGTAATCCCGGAAGTTGGACTCAATGTTGTCCGGGTCTGCCAGCAGGGTCTCGAAGGTGAACCGGCTGGTGTTATAGAACTGGTAGCCGGAGGCCTTCTGCAAAAAGCCGTCGATGACCTGCAGCTTTTTCACCTTTTCGTAGGTGTCCAGCACTGCCTGATGGGTGGGCAGCAGGCAGTCATGGAACCGCTTCACCACGGTCATGGGCAGAATGACCAGACCGTACTCGTGGGGCTTGAACGGCCCACGCAGCATATCAGCCACGTTCCAGATCATGGCGGCTTTTTCGGCAATGTTGGCACCTACGGCGGTGATTTTATCGTTTGGCATACGTTGCTCCTTGTTTTTGTGATAGGTGGACATCCTGATTTTACAACAATGGGTGCCCTATAAATCGGATAGCAGGATGCTTTTCCTGAAAAATGATTCTTGCATCTATTGTACCACGATAAAAGTGGAAACACCATATTCCGGCAAAAGAAAATGCCCGCCTGAAAACCAGACGGGCAAACTGTAAATCAAATCATTTGAAAATGCTTCAATGCTTCCACAATCGCATCCTCTTTTTCCTTCGGACACTTAGGCTGCTTTGTATTTTCGGACTTCGCCTTGTGGTGGTTCTCCCGTACCTCCAGGCCACATTTCTGCTTGACCTGCGAGATATACAGGGAAGAAACCTTCAGCCCAGTCTGTTCCAACACACGGGCCTTGATTTCAGGATAGGTCGCACCCTTTTGCAATCCTGAAGTGTCCAGGCCCTCCAAGGAGAACTCTACACGGACTTTTTTGGAGTTGATCTCACCCTTGGAAAGTGCAATGACACATTCGACGTGCTTCGTCCTTGGAAACAGATCCACCGGCTGTACCTTCTCTGCATGGTATCCCTTCTGCTCCAGCCATGCGGCGTCTCGGGCGGCGGTGGCGGGGTTGCAGCTGACATACACCACCCGGCGGGGGGCCATGCGCACCACAGCGGAGAGAGTGGCTTCATCGCAGCCCTTGCGGGGCGGGTCCAGCATCACGATGTCTGGGTGCAAGCCCTCGGCGGCCAGCTGGGTGGCAGCCTGTCCGGCATCGGCGCAGAAAAAGCGGCTCTTGGCAGCTACGGTCTCGCCCATGCGGGCGGCGTTGGCCTTGGCGCTCTCGATAGCCTCCGGCACGATCTCCACGCCGATCAGCTCCCGGCATTGATCTGCCATGGAAAGGCCGATGGTGCCCATGCCGCAGTAGAGATCCAGCAGCACGTCGTCCGGGGTGAGCTGCGCGTACTGTGCGGCAACGCCGTACAGCCGCTCGGCAGCCAGCGTGTTGACTTGATAGAAGGACAGCGGCCCCAACCGCACCGGTACGCCGCAAAGGGTGTCCTCAATGTAGCCCGGGCCGTACAGGATATGGTTCTCACTGCCCAGAATGACATTGGTGTTTTTGGCGTTGACGTTGAGCAGGATGGTGCTGATGGCAGGGAACTGCTCCCGCAGTGCGGTGCAAAGCTGCTCTGCATGGGGCAGCTTTGCCCGGGTGCATACCAGACACACCATGATCTGCCCGCTGTGCGCGCCGCGCCGCAGGAAGATATGTCGCACCAGCCCCTTGCCGCTCTGCTCGTCGTAGGGGCGGATGCCCTGCTGTGCAAAAAAGGCGCACAGCGCGTTGCCAATCTCGTTCAGCACGCTGGGCTGCAGCTTGCAGTCCGGGCAGGGGACGATGCGGTGGGTGCGCCCTGCGTAAAAGCCGATGCAGGGCACGCCGTTCTTGTCTATGCCCACAGGGAACTGCACCTTGTTGCGGTAGCGGTCTGCGTCTGGAGAAGGCAGAATATCCAGCACTGGCACCTCCAGCCCGCCGATGCGGCGGAAGGCATCCAGCACGCTTTCCTGTTTGGCGCGCAGCTCAGCGGCATAATCCAGATGCCGCAGGCTGCACCCGCCGCAGGGGCCTGCTACCGGGCAGTCAACCGGAATGCGGTCCGGCGAGGGGGTGAGCAGCTCGTCCAGAATGCCAAAGGCATACCGGCCGCAGTCCTTCACGATGCGCACCCGTGCTTCGTCCCCGGGGGCGGTGCCGGGGACAAATACGGCCTCGCCATCGGCACTGTGGGCCACACCGCTGCCGTCGCTGGAAAGGCGTTCGATGCGCAGGGTCAGGATCTGGTTTTTCTGTAAAGGCATGGTTTCTCCTTGTGTGATGGGCTCAGGTTACAGTTGGGCAGGGCTTGCCGGGTCGGCGTCCTGCTGGGCGGCAAAATACTTGCTGGGCGGCACGCCCTTGGCGCGCTTGAACACCCGTGAGAAGTAGAACTGGTCAAAGAAGCCTACCGACACCGCAACCTCCGCAATGGAAAGGTTGCCGGCGCGCAGCAGCTTGCAGGCCTCGTTGATGCGGTACTCGGTCAGGTAGTCGATGGGGCTCTTGCCCACGTTCAACATGAACACCCGGTACAGATGGCTGCGGGAAACCCCCACGCTCTTGGCTACATCGTCAATGGAGATGTCGTGGGAGTAGTTGAACTGGATGTACTTGATGGCGTTCAGCACATACTGGCTGGAGGAGGAGGCCGTGTGGGGCTTGCCTGCGCTGGTCTCCCGCATCAAGGCAGCGATAAACAGGTACAGATACCCCACCATGGCTGCCTCGTCCTGTGGCTGTAGCCCGCGGGAGGAATAGATGTTGGTCAGCGCTGCCCGCATCCCGTCCGGGTCGCTGGTGTGGTGCACAGGGGCATCGTCCGTAAAGGGCAGCTGCGCGGCCAGCTTGTGGGCACAGGCACCGTTAAAGCCCACCCAGCTGTACTCCCACGGCTGCTGCTCGTCGGCGGTGTAGCGGATCAGCTGGCTGGGGCGGGCAAAGAACAGGTCGCCCTCGCTTACCTCCCAAGTGCGGCCGCCCACCTCGAAGATGCCCTTGCCGGATACCACCAGATGGATCAGGTAGTGGTCGCGGATGCCGGGTCCCCATGTTTGGCCCGGAGCGCAGCGCTCCAAGCCGCAGTTGAAGATGGACAATTCGATATTGTTGGTGTAATTCTGCTTAAAGGATTGCTTATAAACGTCTGGCATGGCAGCTTTACCTCCGTCCTGTCACATTCTGCACCCAGTATACCATAGAATGCCCTGCAAATTCAACAAAAGTACATCTTATTCTTTGCACCTGACGCCAAATTTTGGATTTTTAGGTCAAATAAATTGAAAAAACGCCCGAAATGCTTTACAATAGGCAAAAAGAGCAGAATCGTTTATTCCGGAGGGGAGGAGCTGTCATGGCCACCAGTGCACAACTCAGAAAACAGATCCTGCAGGGCAGCTGGGACGCCGCACTTGCTGCACTTTACGGGGCGGATCCGGCGGTTTTGCAGCGGCAGCGCGGGCGCTATGCGGCTGCGCTGGAGCAGTTTGAACTGTATTTCGGCCCCGGGCGGCAGGTGCAGGTGTACTCTGCACCCGGGCGCGCAGAGCTGGGCGGCAACCACACGGATCATCAGGGGGGCTACGGCCTTGCGGCGGCGGTCACGCTGGATATGGTAGCAGTGGCTGCTCGCAATACGGATGGCTATGTGCGGGTCAAGTCCCGGGGGTTCAACAAGCTGGATGTCATTGATCTGGCCACCGCAGAGCCGCAGGCAGGGGAGAGCACCCATTCGGCCAGCCTGATCCGCGGCATTGCCGAGGGCTTCCGCGCAGTGGGTAAGCAGATTGGCGGCTTTGACGCCTACACCGCCAGCGATGTGCTGCGGGGCTCCGGTCTGTCCAGCTCGGCGGCCTTTGAGATGGGCATGGCCTCTATCTGGAACGAGGAATACAGCACCGGGCTGACCCCGGCAGAGCTGGCGGGCATCTGCCAGTATGCGGAAAACACCTATTTCGGCAAGCCCAGCGGTCTTTTGGATCAGCTGACCAGTGCGGTGGGCGGCATTATCTTTGCGGATTTTGCCGATCCGCGCACCCCAAAAATCGAAAAGCTCCATGCAGACGGTCTGCTGCCAGAAGGAATGTTCCTCTGCGTCACCGATACCCGGGGCAGCCACAGCGAACTGACTAGCGAATTTGCGGCGATTCGGCAGGAGATGGAGCAGGTGGCCGCCTGCTTCGGCAAGCCGCTGCTGGGTCAGGTGGAAGAGAACGCGTTCTGGATGGCACTGCCTGTCCTGCGCAGCTGCTGCGGAGACCGTGCAGTGCTGCGGGCGATCCATTATTTTGAGGAGAATGCCCGCACGCTGGCGCAGCGGGATGCGCTTTATGCAAAGCAGTTCCCGGTGTTTGCAGGTCTGGTGAAGCAGAGCGGACAGGCTTCCTTTGCGCTGTGTCAGAATGTGTACTGCACAGCGGATGTGCGGCATCAGGGACTGTCCATAGCGCTGGCTCTGAGCCAGAGCATTCTGCAGGGCAGTGAGGGCGCATGGCGGATGCAGGGCGGCGGCTTTGCAGGCACCATTCAGGCTTATGTGCCCGGGCAGCTGCTGGAGCGGTACCATACAGCCATCGAGCAGGTATTCGGGCAGGGCAGCTGCTATGTGCTGCGCCTGCGGGAGCAGGGTGCAGTCCGGGTGATCTGAACAAAACAAAAAGCCGTGCATAGCCGGAATGCTCCGGGATGCACGGCTTTCTTATAGCTTATTACTGAAGAGAAAAAAGCTGGGGGAGAGAATTTTCGACCGGCTGGTCATTTCGCTGCTGCGTATTATCCAAGTACTGGACGGCAGTGGCGGTAGCCTCGCGGGTGATGCCAAGCAGGCGGCCGATCTGCTGAGAGAGCTTGATCCCGGTCTGCACACCTGTCTTGATCATGCGGAAAAGTAGCATGGGCACAAAGGTGAAGGAAAACGAGAACAGCCCACCGTTCCAGAAGAAATCATTGAAGTGCAGATTGTCAAAAAAGCTGCCGACAGCATCGCCGAATTCGCTGCCGCCAAAGGCAGCGCACTGCTCCTCGGGGGAGAGGGCTGCGTAGGAAGAGGGCAGCTGAAGCTTTTTCATAAATAAAAACACTCCTTTCCGGGTCGATCGAGGATCAGCACAGAGCTACCAGTGTGGGCAGGCAATTCTGCTGATCGGCCTCCTGTGAGGCCTGTTTGTCAGCCTTATACTGGTCAACGGCATCCTTGAGCTCGGTCACAAAACCCTTGAGGGAAAGATAAATGCTACGTGCCTGAACATAGGCGTAGTAACCGCCCAGACCGGCCAGACCGATCGTGGCGACCTTGCTCCAAGTGTTCAGCTTGCCCCAGTAGTGCCCAATTGCATCACCAACACCCAAACCATCGTTCAGGGCATTCTGCATACCGGAAACTGCAGCCTGGAACGCATAGCGGCCCATCATGCCCAGCAGGTTTACCGTGGCATTGATGCCAAAGGCCATCACCTGCTCCGGAGTGATGTTGATAGAAAGGGCACCGCCCTCGGTATAGGTCATCTCCTCGGCAGAGAGCACAGAGCAGCAGGCGGGCAGCTGCAGCGGGCGCTGATATGTATGATCCATGATGGAAAACTCCTTTCGCACACAGAACTCCCCAAGGGGCAGTTCATCTAGTAACTGAATTGTAGCATATCTGCACAAAAATGACAAGAGAGCGCGGGTTTGAAAATCATGATACATTTGTGAATATATTGTGACGATGCGTTATAAAACTGACCTGAATACGCCATAAACACGCAAAACTCCTGCTTTTTTACGGCGAAAAAATGTTGTAGCAAAAATGTGCTGAAAAAGCCAATCAACAACAAAGGCATCTGCCCGTACCCGCTGCGCAGAACGCAGCAGCGGGCAAAGCAGATGCCTTGTGTGTTTTACAGGTTGCCAAACGAAAGGAAAACGAGGTCAAAGTGCTTTCGGCACGCGCTCATACAGCGTGGTCAGCGCGGCGATGTGCCCGGCCAATGCAGCGGGCAGGGACTGCGCCAGCCGCCAGCGCCAGTTTGCGCCCTGCGTGCTGGGGGTGTTGATGCGGGCCTCGCTGCCCAGATGCAGCCAGTCTGCCAGCGGGATGATGGCAGTATCCGAAACGCTGGCAAGGCAGGCACAGATCATGCCTTCGGTCAACTCCTCCGGCGTGCAGCGCAGATACCGGCAGGCGTAGGCTACATCCTCGGCGCTGGCGTTGCTGCGCCAACCCTCGGTGGTCACGTTATCGTGGGTGCCTGTATACACCACACTGTTGCGGGGATAGGTGTGGGGCAGGTAGTTGCCCGACTCCCGGCTGTCGAAGGCAAACTGCATGATCTTCATGCCTGGGTAGCCGCTTTCAGCCAGCATCGCCTTCACCTCCGGGGTCAAGTAGCCCAGATCCTCGGCGATGATATTGCCGCCGCCCAGCGCCTGCTGCATGGCGTGGATAAAGTCCCGGTCGGGGCCTTTTTCCCAGTGACCGCCTGCAGCCGTTGTGTTTTCGGCAGGGATAGAGTAGTAACTCTCGAAACCGCGGAAGTGGTCAATGCGCACCACATCGTAGATAGAGGTGGCGTGCTTCATGCGCCGCTTCCACCAGTCAAAGCCGGTGGCCTTGTGGGCAGGCCAATCGTACAGCGGGTTGCCCCACAACTGTCCGTCTGCCGCAAAGGCATCCGGCGGGCAGCCGGCTACATGAGTCAGGTGCATCTGTCCATCAGTCTGGAACAGCTCCGGGTGGGTCCACAGGTCACTGGAATCCGGGCTGACGTAGATGGGGATATCGCCCACCAGCAGGACACCTTTGCGGTTGGCATAGGCCTTCAGCGCGTTCCACTGGGTGTAGAAGAAGAACTGCACCGCCTTGTGGTAGCTGATCTGGTCTGCCAACCGTGCCTTTGCGGCGGCAATGACCTCCGGCTCCCGGCAGCGCAGGGCGTCCGGCCAGTCGGCAAGGCCTGCCTGCCCCT
>ERZ773210.2480-NODE-2480-length-14874-cov-3.900871_pt1 | contig 14874 bp, 6 predicted proteins | sample MGYA00580528_ERZ773210 | MGnify/ENA primary metagenome ERZ773210 (study PRJEB29015, sample SAMEA2737769) | human gut metagenome | biome: human gut; feature: human-associated habitat; material: faeces | place: China | collected 2012 ...
TCTTCTGATCGGTGATGATGAGCACGGCTGGGATGACAACGGAGTATTCAACTTCGAGGGTGGATGCTACGCTAAGGTTATCGATCTTGACAAGGATTCTGAGCCTGATATCTACAACGCAATCAGAAGAGATGCTCTTCTTGAGAACGTAACTGTAGATGCAAACGGTAAGATCGACTTCACAGACAAGAGTGTTACAGAGAATACTCGTGTATCTTACCCAATCAACCATATTGAGAATATCGTACGTCCAATCTCTTCTGCACCAGCTGCAAAGAACGTAATCTTCTTATCAGCAGATGCATTTGGAGTACTTCCACCAGTATCTATCCTTACACCGGAGCAGACACAGTACTACTTCCTGTCAGGATTTACTGCTAAGCTTGCTGGTACAGAGCGTGGAATCACTGAGCCTACACCTACATTCTCTGCTTGCTTCGGACAGGCATTCCTCGAGTTACATCCTACAAAGTACGCTGAGGAGCTCGTTAAGAAGATGCAGAAGAGCGGAGCTAAGGCTTACCTCGTAAATACAGGATGGAACGGAACCGGAAAGAGAATCTCTATTAAGGATACCCGTGGAATCATCGATGCAATCCTTAGCGGAGCAATCAATGAAGTTCCTACTAAGAAGATCCCAATGTTCAACTTCGAAGTTCCTACAGAGCTTCCAGGAGTAGATACAGGAATCCTTGATCCTCGTGATACTTACGCTGATGCTTCTGAGTGGGAGACAAAGGCTAAGGATCTTGCAGCAAGATTCAATAAGAACTTTGCTAAGTATGAGGGAAATGAGGCTGGTAAGGCACTTGTTTCAGCTGGTCCTCAGTTATAATTCGAGAAAATTCGAACCGTATATATGAGATTTACAAGAATCCTCGTCCACATTGTGGGCGGGGATTTTTGAGTTGGGAAAAGCAGTTGATTTCGTATCGAGGCCTGTTTATAATGAAATAGGTAATTGAAAAATAAAAAGGGAGAAAGCGACTCCGGAGGAGAATACCGATGATAAGGGAAGCAGCAGCTTCAATAAAAAGAGTATGGAATTATGAGAAAACGATCAATGTAGATATCCGTGCATTGCAGAACATGCTTGTTATTTTTGCAATTGTTATGCTTTTGATCGATGTGGAAAATTTTAAGCTTGGGAAATATGGGATAGGGGGAGCAACACTGTTTGCCGCAGTGGTGTGTATTTTGTGTGCAGCGGTACTGAACCGGCACCAAAAGGAAGGATACAGGATTGGCAGGATAGCGGTGATCGTGTTGCTGGCATTGGCGTTACCGATTGCAGCAGGCGGTGCCAATGACGGTTTTTCGCTGCTTTGGTATATGCTGATTCCGATTTTTACACTTGTGTTGTTTGGAATGCCATTTGGAGTACCGGCGTGTATCGGATTTGGGTTGGGAATTATGCTTCTTTTCTGGACACCGGTACGAGGGGTACTGTTCTATTCGTATCCAAGAGAGTATTTGTATTATTATCCGATTTTTTACTGGGGGTTTTGTCTGATCACCGTTGTGATGGACATATTCTATAAGCTTTACCAGATTCTTCAGGCTGAACATGAGAAGAAGCTGGAGGAGGAAGTACAGCATGCGGTTGATGATACAAAGAAGCTGATGGTAAATTCGGTAGCAACGATCAGCCGGATGCTTGATGAGAAGGATTCCTATACGCAGGAACATTCCCAACGTGTGGCGGAGTATTCGGCGTTGATCGCACAGAACCTGAAGACGGTTTCCTATACGGATAGGGAGATATCCCTGATTTACCGGAGTGCGCTGCTGCATGATATTGGAAAGATTGCAATACCGGATGCAGTGCTCAATAAGCCGGCACGTTTGACGGATGAAGAATTTGAGATTATGAAGAAGCACACCATCTGGGGACGGGAAATCCTCTCCGAACTTAAGTTTCTGCCGCAGGCGGATCTGGGCGCAAGCTATCATCATGAGCATTATGACGGAACCGGTTATCCGTTTGGACTGAAAGGGGAAGAGCTCCCTCTGATCACGCGTATTATCAGCGCCGCAGACGCGCTCGATGCAATGAATTCCAATCGCTGTTACAGAAAGCATTGTGATAAGGATTATATTATCGGTGAGTTTGAAAAAGGGGCAGGAACGCAGTTTGACCCGCAGGTGGCGAAAACGGTGGTTCAATTAATTCGGGAAGAAAAGATTGTTGTTTTATAAAAGGTGTTGTATATGGAGAAGATGGTACATGTGATGAAGAAAAAGCTGCAGAATTTCCGGGATATTGTTCTGTGTCCGTATGAGGATGAGCAGCTGGCGGCATGGATCAAGCTGGTATTTGGAATGATCTGGGCGGTCAGTATTCCAAATGGACTGATTTATGGTGCCTCAATGGAATACCAGATTGTACTGATGATCATGGTAGGGGTATTGGCTTTGGATATATGGATTGAGAGAAAGCATCGCAGCATGTGGCTGGATACCGTTGTGTTCACGCTGCTTTGCCTGCCGGTATTTTTCGTTTACTATCACGCATTGATCGGATCCTTTAGTGTGATGTTTCTGCTGATTTATGCCTGTGGTATTGTGTTTGTGCTTGGAATCGGAAGAAGTATCGTGATCAATCTTGCGTATCTGATTGCAATCTTCATCGGTTTTAGGTGGAATGCAGATTCGCCGGTCCGTGAGCTCTATGGTGAAAATATAGTGCTGAGATTTCCGTATCTGTTCGTCTGCATGGTACTTATGATATATTCTCTGATGTATACGATCCAGAAATATTGGGTGAATAAGCGCAGACGTACCCAGATTCTGGAGAAACGCATCGCGGATGAGAGACAGCAGCTTGATACCATTTCGGTGAAGGTGATGGATTCGATGGTGCATGCTTTGGGAGCGAAGATACCGGGAGAAGAGGCGCATTATCTCGGCGTGGCAGCATTTGCCCGTGAGATTGCCTTAAGAGAAGGCATGGATGAGCAGCAGTGCGCAGATGCCTACAGCGCAGGATTACTGCACGAAATCGGAATGATTGGCATTCCGGATGCGCTGATCCGCAGGGAAGACCTCTCGGATGAAGAATATAAAGTATTTCAGACTTATGTGCAGAAAGGCTACCAGATCATCACGACATTGCATTCTACCGGAAGATCCGAGATTGCGGATGCGGTGCATTATCACAGGGAGGCGTATGATGGAAACGGATTTCTGGAGGGGCTGGCAGGAGAAAAGATTCCGAAGCTTGCCCGTGTTCTTGCGGTAGCGGATTATGCGGATCGGCATTTGCGAAGAGGTGAATCTCCGATGCTAGTTGCGAGGTTGATTCTGGAGCAGCAGAACAGACTGTTTGAGCCACAGAGCGCGAGGATTATGGCACAGATGCTGCAGGAGCATGAGATCTCAATTGTGCATAAATAATTAGAGAGGGTTATAAAATTTTTGTAAAAAACTTATAATTGGATTGGCTTATTGGCGAAAATATTGTATAATATAACAAAGTGTTGCCAAACACGATGACAAATTATTAAGGAGGTTTATTACGATGGCAAGATTTACACTACCGAGAGATTTGTATCACGGAAAAGGAGCGTTAGAGGCGCTTAAGACCTTCAAGGGGAAGAAGGCGATGATCTGCGTAGGTGGCGGATCTATGAAGCGTTTTGGTTTCCTGCAGAAAGCAGAGGACTATTTAAAAGAAGCCGGTATGGAGGTTCAGTTATTTGAAGGTATTGAGCCGGATCCATCGGTTGAAACTGTTATGAAGGGTGCTGCTGCGATGCAGGAGTTTGAGCCTGACTGGATTATCGCGATGGGTGGAGGATCTCCGATCGACGCTGCGAAGGCTATGTGGATCAAGTACGAGTATCCGGATATTACATTCGAGGATATGTGCAAGGTGTTCGGTATTCCGGCGCTTCGTAATAAGGCACATTTCTGCGCAATCTCTTCAACCTCCGGTACAGCAACGGAGGTTACCGCATTCTCGATCATTACAGATTATGAGAAGGGTATCAAGTATCCGATCGCTGATTTTGAGATTACACCGGACGTAGCAATCGTCGATCCGGATCTGGCAGAGACGATGCCGCAGAAGCTTGTAGCTCATACAGGTATGGATGCTATGACACATGCGATCGAGGCTTATGTTTCGACTGCAAACTGTGATTTTACCGATCCGCTTGCATTACATGCGATCAAGATGATCCAGAGAGATCTGGTTGGTTCTTACAACGGAGATATGGATAAGAGAGATTCGATGCACAACGCACAGTGTCTGGCTGGTATGGCTTTCTCCAATGCGTTACTCGGCATTGTCCATTCTATGGCTCACAAGACCGGTGCCGCATTTGCGGATTACGGCGCACATATCATCCACGGAGCAGCGAACGCAATGTATCTTCCGAAGGTTATTGCTTTCAATGCGAAGGACGAGACGGCGAAGAAGCGTTACGGCGAGATTGCTGATTTTATGGGACTTGGCGGAGACAGCTTAGATGAGAAAGTTGCACTTCTGATCGCTTATCTGCGCAAGATGAATGATGATCTCAACATTCCGCATTGCATTAAGAACTATGGTCCGGACAGTTATCCGGCTGAGCAGGGATTCGTTCCGGAAGAGGTATTCCTTGAGAGATTACCGGAGATTGCTGCAAATGCTATTTTAGATGCATGTACAGGTTCAAATCCAAGACAGCCTAGCCAGGAGGAGATGGAGAAGCTTTTGAAGTGCTGCTACTATGATACAGAGGTAGATTTCTAAATCAAAGAATAAAGTGTTAAGTAAAGGCTCCGAGAAACCTATGGTTTCTCGGAGTTTTTTTTATTTACCAAAAGCATGATTGCTAAAAAGAAAAGTATATATAATAAAAAATTAAACAAAAATATCTTAGACAAATTAGTAAAAAAAGCGAAATCGTTAAGTGCCTATCAGAATCTTGTTGAAAATGACGAACAGGAAGCATATACTCGGAATTGGCATATTGCATTTGCATAGGATATGATAGGGGGAGGGTCATAAAGGGTGTGCAATATGACTAAAACGTGATTTAAGAGGATCACATGGGGAGAGTAGAATGAACAATAAAAGAGAGGTAGTAACATTAGGCAAGCGATTGCTTAGTTTATTTCTTGCACTCATAATGGTGGTTACCATGTTTCAGATGCAGGGAATGGAGCAGGTGTTTGCCGCAGAGAGTGAGAATGAAGGTGCAACCACTGCATATGCTGCGAGCCCGACAATCCGGTTGTATTTGGACAAACCAAGTACATGGAATACACCGGTTGTCAATGTCTGGGATGCCGGTGCTACGGTAGATAACCATGGCGCAGGAAATGCTGCCATTACACAATGGGGGGATCAGGAAAAACCAAAGCTTGCATATGAGGAAAGTTCTGGATACTATTATGTAGATGTACAGAGCAGTGAGTGGACAGGTTTTCAGTTTGTTGATGCAGGTTCTACTGAGAAGGCTGCACCGGAGATAAAGACAGAAGGAGCTGCAATTGAGCAGATTAAGACTTTTACTTCTGATACAAGCATTTATTGTTTATTGGATGATAATGGAAAATATCAGTGGTATAAGGATGCTTCAAAGAATGAAACTTTGATTCCGGAGTCTGTACCAACAGAATGTGATCTGACAATTAATTATAAGAGCACATTAGGCGATGATGTTGCGGCATATATATATAAGGAGACCAATAAGCCGGCAGGTGAATGGCCGGGAAAAACCATGACTGCAGCAGAAGGTCATGAAGGCTGGTATACAATGCATCTGACATTAGATAACAGCACAGATTATGATCTTATTTTAAATGATGATGGACATGGAAAACAGTTAGAAGGAGTAACACTTTCTACAAAAGGAAAGGCAGAAGCAGAGTACTGGTTCGATGGTTCTTTGTCAGAGACAAAACCTGCTGATTGGAAATATGTTACAACCATTCATTATCTTGCATCAGGAATGGGAAGCACTATTTACAATCATATGTGGGGAGCAGATGCCTCTGCAACAGGAGCCGGTGTTGGAAAAGAATGGCCGGGCGGACAGATTTCAGAAAATGCTGACCATTCAGGATGGTATGATGTAGTATATACACAGGATGTAAAACAGAATTTCAGTTGCATTTTTAATAATAACAGTGGGGCACAGACAGATAATATTGATGTCTCTGTAACATCAACAAGTACTGAACTCTGGGTTACCGGAACCAAAGCTGGTGGTGATACAACCGTATATAAAACAGCACCGGACAGCTGGGAGGCACCGATCCCAGACCACACATTTACAATTTATTATTACAATGAAGATTTATCAACAGGCACAGACCTGGGAAAAGTTGATTTGTGGATGTGGAATGCCGGATTAAATGGATCATATGTTTTTGATGAAACAGAATATGATGCTGAAAATAATGTGACATGGTTTAAGCAGACTATTACAGTTGCCGGCAGCAATGTGGGAAAAACAGTAGGATTAAAGGCACGCTATGACAAAACACAGGGATGGGATGGCGGCTCTGATACCGCAGAGCGTTCTTTTACAATAAGCGGTGATGAGAATGAAGTATTTTATTATGTTGATGGTTCAGATCCGGTTCATGAGAAACCTGTAATCGTACCAATGGAAAAGAGATACCTTGTATTGGATTATGAGAATCCAGGATTAAAAGAAAAAGGAATTACACCACAGTTCTATACATGGTCATCAGGATATGCTTCAGCATTAACCGATTTTACATACGTAGGTGGAGATAAATGGACAATAACAATTCCAGCAAAACCATCCTGTACAAAGGTTGATTTTTGTATCGCATTAGATTCAACAGTTGATCCGTGGATTAAAGATGGTGGAGACCATTCAGTTACATTCCCTTCTGACCAGAAGGTTATATACGCCAGCATGAAAGCCGGCAGTGAGCCGGAAATTGCTATGCCATATAATGTTGGCTATGAAGTAGATGCAGAAAAACAACAGGTATCATACTACTATCGTGATGATGCAGCATTTGTAGATGGCACCTTAAAGGATATGACTGTAGCTGTTGACGTAAACGGAACAGAGTATCCAATGACATACAATGATACAACAAAGCGTTTTGAGTATGTAAAGAGCGGTTTAACAGATGGCAAAACACATTATCGTTACAAAGCAAATGGAACTTATGCTGTAGATGCATTCAATTCAAACAGCGAAAAGTACAATAATGCAGATTACTCATATTTTGAATACTATAAATTAAATGCAACAGTTACAGCAGAAGTTATGAATAAATCCTTCAACTACAATGAAAATGATGTTGTTAAGTTTAAGGTTGAACAGGATAGTTCAGATGCTAAAACATTAGAAGTAGCTAGCGCAAGTATCGATGTTTCTTCCCTTGGCGGAAGCAATGCAATGCCGATTGAACCGGAATTGCAGGCAGTTACCATTTCTGCTACAACAGATACAACATTAGGAATTAAGACATTACCAATTACTGTAACAGACCAGTACGGTAATAAATTCAGTACTACAGTGGATGTTGAAATTACAGACCGTGTGAAGGAAAACAAAAATGATTTCGACTGGGATGAATCTGTTGTCTACTTTATGGTGACAGACCGTTTCTTTGATGGTAATGAATCTAATAATACAGCAAGTGGTGCAGATACATATGGAGACAATCCGGGACTGTATCATGGTGGAGATTTTGCAGGTGTAACAGCTAAGTTAGATTACTTACAGAATTTAGGTGTAAATACAATTTGGATTACACCAATAGTAGAGAATGTGAAGGGTGTAGCTGTAACAGATAAGGGCTCAGAAGATGTTCCTTATAATGCGGCATACCATGGATACTGGGCAAGTGATTTTACAAAATTGAATCCTACACTTGGTACAACAGAAGAATTTGAAACCATGATTAGCGAAGCACATAATCGTGGCATGCGTATTATGGTTGACATTGTTGTAAACCATGCCGGATATGGTACAGAATCAACATTTGCTGATATGCTAAGGGATAAGAGTGTCAGTGAAGGAGATATTAAATCATGGCAGTCTGGTTTACCGGATTTTGCAACAGAGAATGCAGATGTCAGAGCAAAATTAGTAGAATGGCAGACGGCATGGATGAAGGATTATGGTGTTGACTATTTCCGTGTAGATACAGTAAAGCATGTTGACAGCACAACATGGGCAGCACTTAAAAATTCTACAACAGAAGTAAATCCATCCTTCAAGATGATTGGTGAATACTTTGGTGCAGGATATGCATCAAATGGTAGTTCCTTAGGTACTGGTCTGATGGATGCAGACCTTGATTTCGATTTTAATGATCAGGCAACAAGCTTTGTCAGTGGTAATATTTCTTCTGTAGAAAGTTTCCTTTCTTCAAGAAATACAGCACTTAATAACACATACATGACAGGTCAGTTCTTGAGCAGTCATGATGAAGATGGATTTAAGGCTGCCTTAATGAAAGGAAAAGGATATACCAAGGATGAGGCAACATCAGCAGCATTAGTAGCAGCTACCTTACAGCTTACTGCAAAGGGTATTCCGGTTATCTATTATGGTGAGGAAGTTGGCTTAAGCGGATTAAATGATTATCCATATCAGACTAATAGATATGACATGGATTTCGATCTGGCAACAGAGAACAATGTAACATATCAGCATTATAAGAATCTGCTGAGCATCCGCAATGCATACACAGATGTATTTGCAAGAGGAAGCAGAAAGGTTGTGGCAAGTTCTGATGAGGAAGGCTATGATGTTGCAGCAAGAGAATATCAGGGAACAAAATTGTATGTTGGAATGAATGTAAATACCAAAGAATTGCAGCTTACGATTCCGGTCACCGAGGGAGATGCTTCGGTTATGACCGACCTGTATTCAGGAAAAACATACGTTGTAAATGGCGGAAAAGTAACGGTTACGATCCCTTCTGCAGCAGACGGAGGAACGGTTATCTTAAAGAAAACCGGAAGCATAAGCAGCGGTTCCTCATCAGCATCGACCTCAGAGCCTAAGAAGGATCAGACCTCAGAGGTAAAGAAGGATACCATCGTATCGGCAGATGGCAGCAAATCAGAAGTAACAGTGACGAAGCAAAAGAATGAGGACGGCACAGTTTCCGGTGTGACAGCAGAGGTGCAGACAACCGGAAAAGAAAGCAAAAAGAAGGTGACCGGAACGATTTCATCCGAGGTGGTATCACATATCAGTGACGCAGCAAAGACAGAGGATGTAGATGTCGTTGTCACGGTTGCAGCCGGAGAGAAATCCTTTGTGGTAAAGACCGAAGCCGAAAATCTGACAGCTGGAACGAAGCTGAAAGCCATGGCGATCGACACTAAGACAAATAAGTATGTCATGGTAGACAGCAAAACGTTCAAGGTCGACAAGGATGGAAACTTAAAGGTTTCGCTCCCGGCAGGTAAAACCTATCAGCTGATGCTGGTTGAGGAAGCAGAACAGATTGAAAAGGAAATCCTTAAGACGGTACAGGCAAAGAAACCTGTTGTTGAGGTAAAGAAGGGAAAGAAAGCAAAGGTTCAGTTTAGCAGCAAGCTTGATATGAACAATGTTGCAAAGATTACCTACAAATCAGAAAAGAAATCGGTTGCCAAGGTAGACGCTAAGGGAAATGTTATTGCCAAAAAGAAAGGAACTGCAGTCATTAAGGCAGTGGTTACTTTAAAGAATGGTAAGAAAAAGACATTGAAAATCAAATATAAAGTAAAGTAAAATCACAGATATGAGAACCTCCGGGAGCAGCAGCGCTCCCGGAGGTCTTGCTATTTGAGAGAGCAAATGATAGAATCAAATTACATTTAGAGAAGCAGGTGGAGTAAGGTTTCGAGGGAGGCAACACGTGTCAGAAACATTAAAATTACCGGTGGGTATTGAAGACTTTCAGGAGATTCGTAAAGAAGGCTTCTATTATGTTGATAAAACAAAATTGATCGAGCAGCTTCTTGCAAATTGGGGAAAAGTGAATCTCTTTACCAGACCGTGCCGCTTTGGAAAAACTTTGAATATGAGTATGCTACACCACTTTTTTGAGATCGGATCGGATCAGACGCTTTTTGACGGATTATATATTTCGGATTGTGTGAAATTATGCGAAGTATATATGGGTAAATTCCCGGTTATATTCCTTTCCTTATCGAACTAAAATATGTGAAGGAAGTTACAGGATTGGAGAATGCCTGTGAGAAGGCAATTGCGCAGATCAGGGATCGCAGATATGAGGAGTATCTGCAGAATGATGACAGACATGAGATTTTACTGTATGGTATGGCATTTTGCAAGAAACGATGCAAAGTGGTTGTGGAAAAAATAACAAAATAATGGTGGTTGGAAGCCTGTCGGCATACCTTTTTGGGGGATGTCGACAGGCTTTTTTTGATGCTTTCATACGTGAATATGACGAATTTGATTTTAAAGGCTAAAAATTTATTAAGTAAATGTTAACATAATTTTGAAAATAATATTAGCTAAAAAGCGAATAGAAACAAAACTGTTAATAAGATAAAATTAATTGACGTAAAGACTTTAATGTATAGTAATGGAGGAAGGCATTGTGAAAAACAAAATTGTAACAAGAATGCTGGCATGCCTTATGGCATCGGCGATACTTGCAACGACAGTTGCTGGGGGTGTAGTTCTGCAGCCGGTTACGGTTATGGCAGAAGAAACAGGTGGGGTACAGGCAAGTGCAGAGTATACATTTGATGTGGCAAGTACCTGGGATAATAATAAGGGGAAAGAAAATAACGTTTCGTTGACGACATTGGATGTCCCAAAAGAAGGAACAACCTTGCAGATGGATGTGCTTCTCCCGAAGGATGCTACATTTACTGGAAGCATGAAAACTGTCGGAGTATTACGGCTGGGTACAAATTGGGATTGGGTGCAGTCCAAGGTGATTCCAGAGTTAAAGGCGGAAGATTTCAAGGATGAAGTGACAATTGATGGGACGGAATATAAGAAAGCATCCGTATCCATTGAATTTGGGGCGAATGTAGGCGCAAATGTGGCTGGAGAGTGGAACGAAAGTGTTGCATTTAAAACAGCAGTAACAGAAGCGGTCAGTGCGGTGACGGTGCAATTCGCTGGTTGTCAGTGTGATTATTCCGGTACAATCGCTATTGCGAATGCGAAACTGGTAGAGCCGGAAAATGTGGAAGTGGCACCAACCGATCCGACAACGGTTGCGTCGTTCAACGAGAACATAAAGGGATGGGAAAGTGAGGCTGGATGGAATTATTCCCACGGAAAAGAGAATCCTGTAAAGAATGACACAACACCGACTGAGACAGCCGAGGTATCATGGGATGAGGCATCGCAAAGTCTTAAGATGTCACTTAATTATTCAAAGGATACTGGAACTGGATGGAGCGAGGCAAAAGTTACGGGTAATTTTAATTCTGTGGATATATCCAATTATAACATCGTGACCTTCAAATTAAGATATCCATCTACGATGGATTCCATCCGGACTAAGTTATTTATGAAGAGCACAGATGGAACTGAAATCTTAAATGCAGAAGGATCATTTCGTTCGAAGACAGTCGAAGCTGCAGGCGACGGATGGTCAATGGTTACCATCCGTGGGGAGATTAAGCCGCAGGCAAAATCGGTATCCAGCCTTACCATCGGTATTGTCGGTCCGTATGCAGATTTACAGGAAGTATATATCGATGATGTTACCTTCGGACAGCTCGATGCTTCGGAGGATTATGTACAAATTACAGAAAAAGTACAACCACAGGGAGATCAGGCAGACCTGACCAATATGGCAAAAGAAGTCAAGCTTGTTGACAGTGAGGCAACCACTTCCACCAAGGCATTAGCTGCTTATCTCACCGGCTTACGAGAAGATGATAAAGTATTATTCGGACACCAGAATTCAACGTTCCGTTCGGTAAGAGACAATGGAAATACCTCGGATATCAAAGACATTACCGGTTCGGAAGCAGGTTTATTCGGAATTGATACCTTAGCGCTTGCAGGAACGGAGTGCGCATCGGAGAATCCGCTTGCCGCTTCGATTGCGGCATCCAAGAAAGCTTATGAAGGTGGTTCTATCATCTCGCTTTCCTGCCATATGCCGAATTTTACAAATGCAAAGATTACAGCTACGGGAGATGCCAAGCATCCATATGATTTCTCAAAGTGTGATTTCTCTGAGTCCAAGGATCTGACGCCTTGTGCAGATTACATCTTAGAGGGAGGAGAGTACAACGCACAGTACAATGCATACCTGGATATCATTGCAGAATATGCATTGGCATTACAGAAGGAAAATGTGCCGATCCTCTTCCGTCCGTTCCATGAGAACAGCGGCGGATGGTTCTGGTGGGGAACATCGACCAGTGCAGATTCCTACCGTGCCATCTGGAGATACATGGTAAATTATCTGCAGGCCAAAGGCGTACACAACTTATTATATGTATACTCACCGAACGGTCCGATCGACAATGAGAGCGATTATCTGTCACGCTATCCAGGCGATGCCTATGTCGATGTACTCGGCTTTGATTACTATGATGACTATGCGGATGCGAGCAAATATACCGGTGATACCTACTTTGATGCGTTGGATAGGAGTTGTAAAGTTGTTTCAGATCTGGCGAATGAAAAGAATAAGATTCCTGCAATTGCTGAGACCGGTATCCGTATCACAGGCGCTGGCAAGGACAGCCTGATGGTAAGCGGAAATCCGACCAAGGATAAGGACTGGTACAATAAGGTGGTTGATACGGCTGCTAAAAATGATATCCCTTATTTCCTTCTGTGGGCGAACTTTGACAGTGAGAATTTCTTCGTTCCATATAAGTACAGTGATACGATGGGACAGGAGATGATCAATGACTTCATTAAGGCATACAACAATGATCATTCCATCTTTGGAAACGGAACGAATTTCTATGGTGAAAATGGTGCAATCAGTAAGGCAGGAGAGATTACCTCGACCGGATACAGCAGCAATGTTGGCGGCTATCTGATCTCCCCGAAAAATTATGCGGTTATCAAGGACGCATGCGAACTGAAGGCATCCGTAAAGAACGCAGCGAAGGTGACATTTGAGATTAGAACCAGCGAGACGGATGACAAGCCGCTGGTCATTGAAGGAACGAAGTCAGAAAACAGTGATGTCTATACGGCGCAGCTGACAGCCGATAAGCTGGCAGCAATTCCGAAGACCGGAACCGGTGTGATCACTGTGGTTGCATATGGCGAGAACGATACAACAGGAACCAGCCTTGGAACCGCTAAGTTCATTAACTTTAATCAGGATGCAGCAGTCATGCCGTCTCGTGTATTTGATAATTTTGAGTATTATTATGGCAATGATGGTCTGATGCAGACGAAGTACGGAACCCATAATTCGGCAGCAGGATGCAGCACATCGGTATCACTGGATGCAGAAAACAAAGTGGAAGGAAGCTACGGATGCGCATTCAATTACACTCTGGCCTATAAGGGAAGCGAAGCCTGGACCGGTGGCTTGGGAAGAACGTTTGATAACAAAGACTTCTCTGCTTACAATGCACTCAGTATGTGGGTGAAGCCGGATGGAAACGGACAGAAGATGGTCATCCAGCTGAAAGATTCCAATGGTAAAGAGTATGAGGCATATCTTACCGAATTTGTAAAAGGAACCAAGGCGCAGTATGTGACAATCCCATTTGCAAGCTTCAAGGCAAAAGGCGGTACAGATTCGATCTCTGCTTCCGATATTGCAGCATATTACTTATGGTGTAACACCATTCCGGAGAATATCGCTGAGGACCAGAAGGATGAGAATGGAAATTATACGGTAAGAGGAAGCATTGTATTTGATGATATTAAAGCGGTAAAGGTAAGCAATGAAGATCTTGCGAAGATTGGAGAGGGCAAGACCTTCCTTACCACCGACGCACCACTGACAGATTTAAGCAGCGCTTCACAGGGTGGCAGCACTTCCGGCTCCGGTTCGTCATCGGTATCCGGCGGCAGCAGTGCAGCGGATACAACCGTAACGAATCCGGACGGAAGTAAGACCGAGACAACCGTCAGCACAAACCCGGACGGAAGCAAGACTCAGACAACAGTTACAACAAAGCCGGATGGCAGCAAGGTGAAGACGGTTGCCACAGCAAACAAGGACGGTTCAACAGTTACGGTTACCACAACCACAGATAGCAAGGGAAGCACATCCGTGAAAGCTGAAGTTGTTAAAACTGGCACAAAGTCTGCAGCAGGAACGAAGGGAACGATTTCTTCCGATGTGGTTGCACAGATTACAGAAGCAGCAGGAACGAACGATGTTGTAATCACACAGAAGGTTGTTGATAAGACCGGAAAGACAGCATATACCGTAAGTGTGAATGCAAAGGATCTGAGCGCTGGCAAGAAACTCACTTTAGTGAAATACAATAAGAAGACCGGAAAGTACACTCTTTATAATAAGAAGACTTACAAAGTAACCGATGCAGGAGTGAGTCAGACAATTAAGGATTCGGGTTCTTATCAGCTCATCAGTGAGGCAGATGCGGCCAAGCTTGTGAAGGAGATTCTTGCTACCGTGAAACCTGCGAAGAAATCCAAAACGGTAAAGGAAGGAAATGCAGCAAGCTTCGCATGGAGTAAGGAACTTGATATCGCGAATGTTTCCAAGATTACTTATTCCTCTACCGATAATTCAATTGCGAAGATTGGCAAGAATGGTAAGATTACTGCAAAGAAGGCAGGTAAGGTTACGCTGAAAGCGACTGTGACACTTAAGAATGGCAAGAAGAAAGTTGTCAGCATGAAGCTTAGTGTTCGCGCAAAGTAACCGGCGAAATAGAACAATTACTGTAGACAAAGCGCTCCGAGAAATCATGTTTCTCGGAGCGCTTGTTTTTTACCTGTTGAG
>ERZ773210.2485-NODE-2485-length-14854-cov-2.804649_pt1 | contig 14854 bp, 19 predicted proteins | sample MGYA00580528_ERZ773210 | MGnify/ENA primary metagenome ERZ773210 (study PRJEB29015, sample SAMEA2737769) | human gut metagenome | biome: human gut; feature: human-associated habitat; material: faeces | place: China | collected 2012 ...
TATTCAATGCGCGCGCAGAAGGCCCGAAAACCTGAGAGGAGGATGCAAATTGAGCGTACCCAAGTACCAGAGAAACGAGTCCAACGTGCAGTTCGTCACGAAGGCCGCTGCCATCGAGGCGGCCGTCGGAGCCATGTGCGCACGGCTTCCCAAGAGGTGGATGGAGACCCGTGCGCGCTACATCACCGACTGCGAGAGCGACGTTCTCAAGAACGCCGTTCGCGCCAACGCCATCTGGCCCAAAACGGAGGACGACCTCGCCCGTCGCGAGGGCCACATCCAGGAGGCAGTGGGCGCATGCCAGGAGCTACAGGCGCGCCTGGACGCGCTTCTTGTCGCCCGTCCCATGAAGGCGGTGAAGGGCAAGGACGACGAAACGACGCGGATGGGCCCCTGCGTGCCCGACGGCCTTCTGTTCCAAATCGCCGAGAAGGCAGAGGAGGAGGAGGTCCGGCTGCTCAAGGGCGTCGCGAAATCGGACAGACGGCGGTGGAGAGGCCGCAGGGCGCCGATCAGGGCGTACTCGGCCCCGCAGCGGGCCGAATCTACGCACGCGCGCAAGCGGGCGGCGAGGAGAGCGAGGGAGCGCTGAGAACGAGTGATTATGGTGTCACGGGCGCATGCGGTGCCCTTTGGCATAGGGCCGCGTCCGATTGTTGCGGTCGTCCGCGAACAACTGGTGGGAGCGCTCCGTCAATCCGACCAACGCGACGAACTTCGCCAATGTGAACAACAACGGAGACCCGAGCAACAACAACAACGCGAGCAACACGAATGGCGTGTGCCCCTGATTCCGACGGTAAGGGCGAAAGTAGCGGGCCGCAAGGCTCCGTGAAAGCCGATTTCGATCAGAAGGGGATGCGGCCCTGGCGGCGTTGGCCGCCGAACGGATGAGCCTTTGGGAACGTGCGGGACCGGCGGACTGGGTGAAACCCTCCGCTGTGCGGGCCGGTGCCGTGCGGGGCCGGGGCGATGGGGCGGGCGCCTTCGGGTGCCCGCTTTCTGCATGGAAAGGAACTGCGTGGGAAATCGCGAGAGCAGGGGAAAGCGGCGAGAAGAGGAGGCGCGCGAGGCGCTGATCTCGTGTATCGACTACGAGCGGATCACCGATCCCGCAGAGCTCTTCTCCGCGAGCATCGAGTGCGAGCGCGGAGTGCTCTGGAAGGAGTCGGTGCAGCGGTTCGCGTTGAGGCGGGCCTTGAACTGCGCCGAACTCTCGCGCGAGCTTCGAGACGGAAGCTATCGCAAGCGTCCCGTGCAGCACTTCCTGCTGCACGAGAGGGGCAAGGCCCGGCGGATATCGGCCGTTCACTTCCGGGATCGCGTCGTGCAGAAGTCGCTCTGTAAAAACTCGCTCATCCCGCTGCTCTCGCGAGGGCTCGTCTTCGACAACTCCGCGACGATTGAGGGCAAAGGCACGGAGTTCGCGAGGACGAGGTTCGCCAAGCACTTGAGGCGCGCCTGGGGCAGATGGGGGAGCGCGGGATATCTCGTGCACTACGATTTCAAGAGCTACTTCGCATCGATCGACCAGAGAAGGGCCATGGGAAGGCTTGAGGCGAAGCTGCTGGGTCTTTGCCGCAACGAGGAAGAGGTTCTTTCGGCCAGGAGGGTGCTCTGGCTCACACGGCAGTTCGTATGCGAGGAGGAGCGGGGCTTGGGCCTCGGGAACCAGACGAGCCAGATCGTCGCCGTGGAGTACGCGAGTCCCATAGATCACATGATCTGCGAGGTCTTAAGGCTCGGGCTGTCCGGGAGGTACATGGACGACGGCTACGCGTTCTGCCCCGACGGCGGGGCGGCGCGGGTGGCGCTGGGCGCCATCGAGGCCACGGCGGCCTCGCTCGGCCTCGCCCTGCATCCTCGGAAATGCGGCGTCGATCCGGCGAGCCGGGAACACGTCTTTTTGAAGTACACGTTCAGGGTGGATGGGCGGAGCGGGCAGGTCGCGATGGCGCCCGTGGCCGAGACTTTGCGCAGGTACCGAAGGCGTCACCTGAGGCTTTGCCGTCTGGCGGCGTCAGGCGCGATCGGCATCGATGCCGTGGAGGCGTCGGAGGCCTCGTTTGGGAGCGTGGTGAAGCTGGCCACCGAGGGGGACAGGCTGGAGGCGGCGATGGCGAGGGCGTTCGCCAGGAACAGGTGCCGTGCTGGATTAGAGGGACTTGCGTAGCGGTGAAACGCCCTCAGACAGGCTAGACAAAGCGCAATGGGGGCGCAGCTTCGATGATGAGGTAGAATAGGCGAGCATTGTGGTTCGCAACAGGGATCGCAATGCAGCTTTTGTAAGAGAATACCCTGTCAGGAGCCATTGGAACACATGAACGCAAGCCAAGAGACGACGGTCACCGCACGTCACGCCAAAGTCGAGGCGGTGGCCAAAAGTGCGAGAATGCCCTTTTTCGACAACCTCAAGGGCATTTTGATCATCTTGGTCGTTTTAGGGCATTTCCTGAGCGGAGCCACGAGCGCGGGCATTTTGCCGGCATGGCGACTGTTCGATTTCATATATCTCTTCCATATGCCGTTGTTCATTTTCGCCTCCGGGCTGTTCTGCAAGCGCGTGTACATTCCCGGCAGGGGGCTGCGCGTAGGCGCGATTATGTATTACCTGCTACTTTGCTGGATGATGTACATCGCCCTGTGGCTTCCCCAGGCGGCTTTCGGCGTCGAAGAGCCGTTCAACCTGCTGACGGTGAACTCCTCGATGCCCTGGTACCTCATGGCGCTTGCCGTCTACTGCACTCTGACGCCTGTTTTCTACGAGCTGAGACCGGCTTTCGCCATTGGTTGCGCTGTTGTCGCTTCCGTGCTTTGTGGCATGGTCGATGTCGGCAACGTTCTCAGCGCGAGCAGGGTGATAACCTTCCTCCCGTTCTTCCTCATCGGATACTACCTGGAGCCCCGGGCGATCCTGGACTTTGTCAACGGCTTCGGGGAAAGGCTCCTTGTGCCGAGAGTGTTCGCGCTCATCATGATTCTCGCAATGTTCCTAGCCTCCCAGATGCTCGACATCGACGAGCTTAGAGCCAGTCAGATGATCTTCACTGGCAGGGATTCGTATGCCACGGTGTTCCCTCTGGCAGGCGATCAGGGTGATATCTCGGGTTGTGCTATTCGGCTTGCAGGCTTTGCGAGCACTGCTGTGATAGGGGTGTGCCTTCTTTTACTTGTGCCCCAAAGGGAGGTGGCGCTGCTCTCCAGATCGGGTAGGCACACGCTTCAGGTCTATATCTTCCACGCATTTGTGTCCTATGCGATGGCCTTTTTGGGAGTCGTTCCTGCACTATACGAGCTTATGCCCAGCTTCGCAGCAACTACGATCGTTATCGCCCTCAGCGTGGCCACGACCTTTGTATTGGGATACCCGAACTCAGTGCAGAACGGATTTAACAAGCTTAAGCAGGCGTTGGACAAGCAATTATCAGTTGAAGATGCGCCGCAGCTTTCCCGATAGAACGATAGCTAGCGATTAGCCTCGAAGTGCGGTTGCGTGGTGACCCTACACTAGCACATCGCTTCCTCCCTCAATATCAAATGCATTCGCAAGCTCGCCATGGGGGAGAGATAACTGGCGATGAGCCTTCTTCTGTGCCGGGCCGTGCTGATTACAGCGTGAAAGCACGACCTTCGGACGTATGTAAGCTCCCGTCAGACATTAATTCTTAGATCAAAGAACAACTGTCCGGATATGTCAACAAACATGTTAGATACTCGTTAATTGAGAGAGCGCGCCTCTTGGGTGCGCGGCCGTAGAGTCAAAAGGCTTCCACCCTGTTGGTTCTATGGAAAGCAGAGAGAAACGAGGGTCGCATGCACGAGCACGGAAAACGTGTAGCCTTATGTATTCGCTCAAGCGAGGGCGATCGGTAATGGGGCGTCGTAAAACCGCTGAGGCGGAAATTGATGAGATCATAAACGCTGCCGACAAAGAACGCAGGCGCAAGAGACGCTACACCTTGGCGCGTTGTAAGAAACCGATTGGACCTGGTGAGAAATGCCTATATTCATGGACATGCGGCCCTAGAAACGATGGCCGCTGCCCATACTCCTCAACCTGCGCTGACTGGAAACGCCCCTTAGTTCACTGCGCGCAATGTATGTTTCGGCGGCCAACGGTAGATGAAAACGGGATAGCCTGCGTTGTTTGCGCCCGATACGGTGACGATGGAGCTTATATGCCGCTTGACGGCTACTGCTCTGAAGGGGTTCTTGAGCGATTCCAGGATGCAGCGAGGTACCTGCGATGACTGCCCGTAAGGACTACGGGTGGCCAAACCCCTACGACGCAGACTTGCGCCTTCCTCCCTACCTGACTCTTCCAGAAGGCATGAAGCACGGGACCATGACTGCCGTCCGCGCCGGATGCACTTGCGCACTATGTCTGGATCGGAAGAAGCGCGCAATCAAGCGCGGGTGGCGAAGATGAGAGCGGGAATCGTGGGAAGGGTGAGTGCGGTTGGGATCATCGTGCTGTCCCTTGGTTTTCTGGCAGTTGGCGCAATTGCGGAGGCGGTAGAAGGGCTCGTCACGGCATCGGTCCTGTTCGGAATCGGATATGCAGGAACCGTCGATGTATTTATTAGAGAAGGAGACCCCAATGAGCGGAGCTAACAGGGGAGGGATTCTCAATATGCGAACTATCCAAACCAGGATCGGTGCTCCGGACGATTCGCTTAAGGTGGCTAAAGATGCCATAGCAGAGCTGAGGGACGCAGCGGACATGCTCTCGATCCATTGTCCGGACGGCCATTTCGGAAGCTACATCTCGGGCGAGGCGGACAAGCTGGAATGTCGGTTGAAGATGCTGAAATAAATCACCTGAAGAAAAAACCACGAGAAAAGGAGCAGAGAACATGGGCGCCGATCAGTCCAATGAGATTCGCAAGCAGGCTCAGGTCGCCGCGTACAATGCCATGGAGAACGGGAACCTGCTCGCAGACCGCTACATCGAGATCATGCCGGGCCTCGCGGAGGCTGTGGCGCGTCCGTTGTCTGCTGTCGACTCCATCACGCTGTACGGCGAAGGCAACTCTGCAGCACTGGTTGGGGACACCTCCCGCACGGTGAGCCAGCTGAACTCGGCTCTGGGAGACGTGCTGGGGATTAATCTCAAAGATGTTGTGGGCGGCATTGTGACTGGCGCCCCGGCCGGTAATGCTGCGGGGTCTGTGATGTCGGAAATCGGTGGCGTAAAGGGCGAAGATGCGCGCGCCTAGGAACGCCATCCCTCGATGCCCGCATTGCGGAGCCACGAACTTCTCTGTGACGCAGGACAGGCGGGATGCTTTGGTGGTTGCACCGAATGCGCAGGGCAAACTGATCGTTGTGGCACGGCGCCCTGAGAGCATTGTCAACTACGAGTGGATCTATTGCGAGATATGCGGGCAGAGGATCGCACGCAGAAGCGATTGGGCGGCCAAAGGAATTGAGGTGCCAGAATGAAGACAGGATCTATTTTGAGCATCACGAGCAAGTGGGTCTATGAGGTGTATTGTCGATGAGCCGCGCGGTGATAGTCGATGGATCGCTTTATCCAACAGTTGTTGCGGCATCTGATGCGCTAGGAATACCTTTAGGTCGGTTGAATAGAGCGCTTGTCGCGAAAGTCGGGGAGGTCGAAGGTCACACAGTGGCCTATGCGGACGCCGACGCGAAGCGAATGCTGCCCGCCAGGTGCCCGCGATGCGGTTGCGCGACTGCGGTACAGCGTTTCCGACTGACTGGCACGGGCTCGATCATATACGACCTGGAGGAGAGAACCTTCGATGCTCAGTGTCTGCACGATAGCGTGAAATATATCGGCGGAACCGTTCTCTATTGCAATGAGTGCGGACGACGACTCGGGTCGATTTCGGATGCTTACGATTTCAAGGAGGTATGACGTGAAGGCAAGCGAGGTCAAGGATCTTCTGCGCGATATGCATTCCGATGTGAGCCGATGGGTCACTGCCGAAGAAGTGCCGGTCAAGACTGGCGGGGGCAGCAGAAGGCTCGATTTCGTGGTCATGGAGTGCTGGGAGTCGCGAGGTCATGCTCTATGGGGATTCGAGGTCAAGGTTTCTAAGGCCGACCTTGCCCGCGAAATACGCGATCCTTCGAAGCATACCTGCTTCTACGAATGTCTGGATTACTACTCAATTGCGGCTCCCGAGGAGATTGTTGACGTTGACACAGTTCCCGAGATGTGGGGGATCGTCGTTGTCCGCAACAATGAAATTCGGTGGCGAAGAATGCCGCAGCCTCTGCATGGGGATCGATTGCTTGAGAAAACTCCGAAAAGCTTTGTCGCATCGTTCGCGCGCCGGGCCGTTGCTTGCTCGGGCGGTCGAGACGCCTGTAGGCAAGCTCGTGAGCAGGGTATCGAGGCTGGAAAGAAGAGAACTATCGAGGAAGCCGAGTCTAAGGCGGAGAGGCTGCAGGAGAGAATTGATGCCTACGAGATGGTATTCAAAGAATTGGATCTCGATCCTCTGAAGACCAGGTGGGCGGACTGCGAGAGGGCGCTGCTGGAAGAGTACGTTGAGTTCAGGAAGCTGCAATTGCCTGCTATTAAAAGGGCGATTCCGAACGCCATTGAGGAGTTGAGGGCATTGGAGGGCTTGCTTGAGATCTGTGTTGAAGAGAAAGGAAATGAGCTTTGAGAAACCGCGATGCAAATTGTCTGGACACTCGCAAGACACCCCGCTACGAAACGAGAGGGCGCGCGCCGCGAAAACCAGTCCAGAAATGGAAACCAAGCCAGAAAGCGGCAATCAAAAGACTGGACGCGCGAATCGGACGGGCGGAATGTCGAAGGAAACTCGATGCGCTCAAGGCTGTACGGGCGAGAAGGGGAAACTGAGATGAAATTTGATGCCAATCGCGAGTACGAACATACCTTCCGCAAGCGCATGCTGTACAAGTCGAAGGTGGAGTATATGGCGGGCGAGGGCGTATACTGCATGAACCATGCTGTTGGCTGTGTCCACGGGTGCGAGTTTCCCTGCTATGCCTTTGCCGCCGCAAAGCGGCGTCATGAGGTGTCGGGCATGGATGAGTGGCGGCGCGTGCGTCCCGTCGCCGGTGCACAAGAGATACTGGCTCGCGAATTGGCCACGAAGCGCAAGGAGCCTGTTGAGCGTGTGCATATGTGCTTCACAACCGATCCTTTTCCTTACGCTCGCGAGCTTTATGAGAAATGCCGTGCGGGTTCTGACAACGAAGGCGATCATGTAGCATTTGCGGCGATGCAAGAGGTGACGGATACCACTTTCAATTGTCTCGCCATCCTGAACGCTCACGATATTCCGGCGACTATCCTCACGAAAGGGCTCCTGCCCACAATCGAGTACCGCGACGGCGAGCCTGTATTCGCTTCGGTAATTAACGATGTGGAGCACGGGTACTGCAGCGGCATAACGGTTGAATACCTTCACCCCGAGAACGAGTACGGAATATCCCTGAGCTCGCTCGATGAGGGCTTTCGGGAGCGTTGGGAGCCCGGAGCCGCGCCGTACGCGATGCGCATCGAGCGCTTGCGCGGGCTGCACGATGCGGGCTTTAAGACCTGGGTGTCCATGGAGCCGTTTCCAGCACTGGCCGGAGAGGCGAGTCCATTTGAATTGGTCTACGAAGCCCTGCGCGCCGTTGATTTCGCCGATCGAATCGTCTTCGGACGTTGGAACTACTCCAAAGATGCGCCCTGCAACGTGTCCGATCCCGATCTCTGGTACAAGCACGCCGCGAGGATCGTTCAGACGTTCTGTGACACCCACGGCATCGAGTGCATCATCAAGAGGGGCACGGTGAAATAGTGAGGCCGCAAGAAGCAATACTCGGAAGCCGCGCACCCCGCTACAACATGCAAAAGGCCCAAATTGATTGCAGGAAGCTCAACAATGAGTGGCGGACGAGCTTGGCAGGATGCAAGGTGAGCGAGTAGAACGATGGGCGGTATTGTGCACGTCGTTATGAGCAAACACGGCAGGTGCTGCCCGACGTGCGGTGCCGTCTTGGAGCTTGCGTGGTGGGAAACGAATCCCTGGGAGAACCTGCCGGGGAGGTTCGGCGCTGAAGTGAGCTGCCCGAGCTGCACTCCGCTCGTTCGAACCGTAACGGATGCAGGATGGGGCGATACCGCAGCTGAGGCGAAGAGGGAGGCGATACGGCTGTGGGAAATCGAACATTCAGGGAGTGGCCACGTTTCGACATGATGCAAGGCGATATGGCTAGCAAGAAAGAATTCGCACGACATGCGAGAGAAAGACGGAAGTGAGCAAATAATGAGGATCCAGGAAGCAGCCGAAACGCTCGGATTGACCACCGAGACGCTGCGCTACTACGAGCGCGTGGGTCTCATCGGCAGCGTAGCGCGTAGCGAGGGGGGCCAGAGGAATTACACCGACGAGGAATTGGAGGAGATCAGCAAAACTACCGTGCTAAGGCGCGGGGGGATTTCCGTGGAAGACCTCACTAAGATCAAATTGCTTCTGAAAGAAAGCGATGAGGACGAAGCACTTCGAATTTTAACAGAAAAGATATCGGAGTGTCGCAAAAGAATCGAGAACACGGCGCGGGCACTTCAGGCGCTCAAGGGCATGGAGGAGGAGATGAAATGGGCGTGAGCTTTCATGCCGCAGGACTCGCGTACGAGGATTCCTACGATTGTGGGTACGCCACCTTTGGGGGCTACCGAATGGCGCTCGCCAATGCGATCGACTCAGAGTTCGGAACCCTGTACCGGGCATGGTACACGAACGTGGGCATTGAGGAGAAAGGCGACAGCTTGAGCTTCAGAAGCTTCATGTTCGCCGATACCGAAGAGGAAATCGAGGCGATAAGGTCCCTGCCTCCCGTAAATGTGCAGTACGCGGACAAAAACTTCCTCTCTTTGGGAAGGCCTAAAGACGAACCCCTTACTGGCAACGCAGCGAAGAAATACGCCGTCGCAGTGATCGTCGATTGGGATGCCTTCTGCAAATACACCGCCGAGCGAATCAGCGAAGCGGCCAAGAAGCTTCTATTCGCCTCGGATTGCGAGGGTAAGTGGTCGTGGAGAGAATGTCGCGACATGTACAAGGAGTTCTCCGACTACAAAGTTGATACCCTCGGGCACAACTACGGCGAGATGATCCCCGGCGGCAAAATGCGCACGTTCAATATGCACGAGCAGTTCATGGGAATGTTGCGGCATTGCTGGAAAAGGAGAGTGAACTTGTGGTGGAGCTGAGCGGAAGGCGCTCCGGGGAGCAAACTTCAGAGGAAGAAATTGCGAAGCAAATCGGAAGCGCTCTAATCGGTTTGTCACTCAAACTTCCCGAATGGGGTGAGGTTCCGGATCGACGCTTGATGGAGGGCGACAAACTGCGTGAACTGATGGTGCAGCTTGCCGAAGCGAGGCTCGATACGGCTGCTGAGTACGGCGCTCGCGGCAGCAGAACCACATCTTTCTCTTATTTGGCGGCGGCTCTGATCAAGGAGATCGTGATCGAAAGCCGCGTGTTGGCCATGTTGTGCGACGACGACGATATAGCCAAGATCTTAACCACCAGGGCGACGGAATATGCAGGGCGCCGCAGGAAAGCGTCGATCGATGGTGGCGTGCTCGTCGTGCAAGTGAGAGGCTGTAGCAAAGGCAGCCACCGCGCGGGCCTTTGGAAGGAGATTGAGCGATGGCACGGATTGAGGCCCCGTGAGCTGAATTATCGAAACAGCCATATCGAGCTGCAGGCGGAACCTGAGAACGCATACGACGCCAATGCAATTAAGGTGCTATGCCGCGGGGAGGCTGTCGGGACGCTCGGTTATGTCGGCAGAGAATTCACGGACGATGTCAGGCGTTACGCGGATGAAAAGGGCAAGCATCTTAGGGATCTCGTAGTCGAAGTTGTCAACCCGGATGATTTCGGGAAAGCCGTAATAACTGTTGCGATAAGCTAACAGCTGCCCGCGTAGCTCAAAAGGAAAGAGCGCCGGCCCCCTAAGCCGGGCGTTCGGGTTCGAGTCCCGACGCGGGCGCCAGTGAAGCTAAGAGGGCCGCCATTGCGGCCCTCTGCCTTGAAGGAGAGACAAATGAAGGATGTTCGATTGCCCCATAGCGTTATGTCTCGTACCATGGATTTTATGCTAGCGAACCGCGGCCCTTGCGGATGTGAGCGCAATAGAGGTCGGCAGGGATTCGCGAACGCGAAACGCATGAGAAAAGGAGACGACCGTGGCGCTAAAGGCAAGCGATAGGAATTGTTTGAACTGTGCGCGCAGTGAGAACAACGATGCGGATCTCTTATGTCGCAAGCCTATCGAAGACCAAGATGACATTGCATATCCTGAAACAGTGGTGACGCTCGGTGTTGATTTCGCACGGAGCTACAAATGTCGCGACTGGGTCTCGGCCGAAAAAGAATAGAGCACGGCTTTCGTGATCCGGGTGAGCTGGAAATACCATGTTACTATTCGTACGAGGCGAAAACTTCAGTCGAATGCGCAATGGTTTCTGAAAAAACCATGCAAAACGTGACTTAGGACTCGCAAAGTGGAGTAACGCGTCTCAGATGGGCTCTCAGGGGCCTTATATCGCATATGGCCAGTTCAGACGATTATGCACTGGGATGTTGAAACGAATATTGACTCAGAAGGCGGGTATTTGATGGCAAGATTGGATGATTTCGGGCTGCGCGGGCTGGTCATGGAGAACGCGACGTTGAGTGCGTCCCAGGACAAGGAGCGATGGCGGCGCACGCAGGTGGCGCTAGAGGCTTTCCGCAAGGAGACGAAACATCCCAATGACATCGCCGAGTTCTATAAGTGGCTGAGGGGATAGGCGATGTCGAAAAAGAACTCGCGTCAGTATGAGGCTGCTCTGTTTGCCCAAAGATGGGAGGGGAGGGGCCGCGAGAAAAGTGATACGCAGCAGTTTTGGATGGAATTTTTCCAAGCTGTTCTCGGAATAAAGGATACCTACGATTATTGCACTTTTGAGAAGCCTGTTAGAGTCTCCGGAACTTACAACGGGCCGAAGGTCCGAAACAGGATCGACGCTAATCAGCAGCAGCTCGATCTGCCTTGCAAGCCATCGCGCAAGAAGGTTACCGAGAAAAGCATCGATGTGTATCTCCCTCTCGCTAAGACCCTCGTCGAGCAGAAGAGCCTTGGGAAAGATCTCGATGAGGTATACAAGCAATCAGATGATATGTGGCTTACACCTTTCGAGCAGGCGTACAGATACAACAGCTCGCTTCCTTTCAACGAGATGGCTCGCTATATCATAACGAGCAATTTCGAAGAGTTCAGAATCTACGATCTCGATTATCAGGAAGATCTATTCAACTCAGGATGCACTATCGTAAAACTGGAGGAGCTTCCCGACAAGCTCCCGCTTTTTGATTTCCTCGTCAGGGAGCACGAGGAGCAGATCAAAGAGGACAGGGAGCTGTCTTCCGAGGCCGCTCGTTTGATGGCCAAGCTGCGCGACGCGCTAGCGGTAGAATACGAGCTTTATGACTTGCCCGATCACGATCTCGTAAAGCTCATGGTCAGATTGCTCTTTTGCCTGTACGCCGAAGATGCTGGGCTATTCCCGCCGATGGCGTTCAGGAACTATCTGAAGGATAAGGAGCCCGGGAACGCAACGGGGGAGTTTAGGGAGTCCCTTAAGAAGCTTTTTGCGATCTTGGATACGCCCGATAGCGAGCGGAGGATGGTTCCAGGTGAGCTGGACATCTTTCCATACGTCAACGGCGGCCTCTTCTCCGGAGAGATAGCCGTTCCGTTCTTCACTCCAGATACCAAGTACTTCCTTCTCCAAGAGTGCTCGGCATTTAATTGGAAGAAAATCAGCCCGCCTCTTTTCGGATCCCTCTTCGAAACCGCGCTCGATCCGAAGCTGCGAGCAGCAAACGGAATGCATTACACGAGCCCGGAGAACATCCGAAAGGCAACGCGGCCCCTGTTTCTCGACGCGCTCAAACGGGATCTCGCTAGGGCCGGACTGAACAAAAGAGAGCTTGAGCGCCTCAGGAACAAGCTCGCCTCTCTTAAGTTCCTCGATCCCGCTTGCGGGAGTGGAAACTTCCTTACCCAGACTTATATGGAGTTGCGTGAGATCGAGAATGAGGCGTTGTCTCGTATCGTGAGCCTGAAACAGACTGCAGGGCAGATGGCTTGGGCTGGCGAGGGACGCTATAGCCCGAAAGTGAACATCAACCAGTTCTATGGCATCGAATTGAACGACTTTGCCGTTGAAGTAGCTCGCGTCGCACTCCAGATAGCTAACCACCAGATGGATCAGAAGACAAGTGTGATCCTGCAGGAGGAAATCGTCTCGCTTCCTTTGACGAAACAGACTAACATCGTGAGAGCGAATGCCCTGAAAACTGATTGGGGGGGGGTACTCCCCTCAGAGGAGTGCAGCTTCGTCATGGGCAACCCGCCTTTCCTCGGATCGAAGCAATGCTCCGATGAGCAGCGGGCTGAACTGGCGGAAGTCTATGGCGACATCCCGGGGGCTGGAACGAGCGACTATGTATCCGGCTGGTTTGTGAAGGCTGCGCGCTATATTGCAGGAACCGACACTCGTTGCGCCTTCGTGTCCACAAACTCAATTTGCCAAGGGGAGCAGGTTGCAAACATATGGAAGCCCCTGGCGGACATGGGAGTTCAGATCGATTTCGCGCATGACACCTTCCGCTGGACGAACAAGGCGGACAAGGTCGCGCATGTCTTCGTGATCGTGATCGGTTTCGGCAATGCTGGGCGTAAGGGCATGAAGGCGCTCTATCACCACGCGGATCCCGATGCTGTCGCCGAGACGATACTGTGCGACAACATAAACGCCTATTTACGACCGGCGCCGGATTTGTTCGTCACCAATCGATCAAAGCCGATATGTGCTGCCCCTCTCATAGGCATCGGCAACAAGCCAATCGATGATGGCAACTACCTGTTCACCGAATCCGAAAAGGACGAGTTCCTGTCACTGGAGCCGCAGGCAGCTGAGCTCATGCACCCTTGGGTAGGATCCCGAGAGTTTCTTCACGGAGAAAAGCGCTGGGGGCTCTATCTTGGCGATATTACGCCCCAGCAGGCTAAGAACCTGCCTTTGTGTATGGAGCGGGCCAGAAAAGTTAAGGAGTTCCGACTGAAATCGAAGAGCGCCCCCACGCGCAAGATCGCGAACAACCCTCTGCATTACCATGTTGAGAATATGCCGAAAGGGACTTCAATCGTCATACCCAAAGTGTCGTCCGAGCGCAGAGAGTACATTCCGATGGGTTTGATTGAGCCAGGAGTACTCTGCAGCGATCTTGTCTTTCTAGGATGCAAGCCTCTATCATTTTGGCGTGATTCAGTCTAGACCCCATAATCTATGGATGAAGGCCATTGCGGGCCGCCTCAAGAGCGACTACCGCTATTCCTCCGGCATTGTTTACAACAATTTCCCATGGCCAGGGGCTTATGTCGGAGGGGAAGAAGTGCCGGTTGAAGAGCTTGTATCGAAAAGCCAGAGGCAAGCTGTTGAAATCGCAGCCGAAAAGGTCTTGGATGCAAGGGCTAAATTCCCCGAGGCAACGCTCGCTGAGCTTTACGACCCGGGCTCCGCATTTCTCTTTCGCGAGCTCATGAACGCCCACCGAAGCCTCGATGCGGCCGTAGAACATGCGTATGGCTGGAAGTCTGGGCTTTCCGACGATGAGATCACGGCGGCTGTTGTATTGCTGTACTGCGAACTTGCCGGGAAGTAGCTTTCGGCTGTGGATCGTGCGAGCGCCGCAATTGCCACAAGCCCCGCAAATGGCTATAATATTGGCCAGAATAATGGACAAGAAATGAGAGGAGTCTCATGATTACCACGATGGGCATCGCGGAAGCCAAGGACAACTTCTCCAAAGTCATGACGCAAGTGCAGACAACCGGCCGGCCGGTCACGATCCTCAAGAACAACAAGCCTTGCGGCGCCATCGTCCCAATCGAGATGCTGGCTGCGAGCGATCCTCTATCTGCCGCAGTGGATTTCATGGATGAGTACTCGGACGTTTTCGAGAAGCTGGCTTGAGTATGGTGATATACCCTTTGGGGCTTCCTGACGTCGTGGCTATCCACAATACGGTCATTGAACGTTTCGGAGGCCTGGCCGGAACACGCGACTCGGGGCTTTTGGAATCGGCCCTCGCTCAGCCTTTTCAGGCTTTCGGCGGTGTAGAGCTATACCCGTCCCTGCCTCAAAAAGCGGCAGCATACGCATGGGGCATAGCCAAGAACCATCCCTTCAACGACGGCAACAAGAGAACCGCCATAGCCTGCATGGCGGCGTTCTTGAAGGGTAATGGAATGAGGTTCAAGCCGCGGCATGACGAGCTGTACGATGCGATCTGCGGCGTCGCCGAGGGGATTTGGGATCTACCCACTTTTAGCGCGTGGGTAGCGGAGAATACTGCAGAGATAGTAAGATGAGATACAGGGAGCAGGTCGGCGAACTCGTCAAAATGCGCCGAAAAACTGATTCAAGCAAAGCGTATTCAGCATGGCTGTACGCGACGAAACGGCAGATTGTGGCGGAGAGATACGGGAAGTCAGAACTTCAGGTCGAAGCTGATGTCAGGGCTTTGTTCGAATCCCGTAGGGGCGGGGAATGAAAAACTCGCGAGTCGTGCTGGCGGTCGAAGAGACGCTTGCAAGCACGGTTATCGATGAGTGGGCTCGCCGCCTCGAGGCGCGCCCGGCGGCGCCGCCGGAGATTCGAAAACCGCGCATTGAAGAGGTAGGGAAGTGTCGCGTGCTCCGTTGGGAGTGGATGCCCCTTACCGAGAAGGATATCTACGATTTGATCAGTGTGTGCGAGTTGCTCGTATGCCCCTATGAAATGATAGTGATTGGA
>ERZ773210.2486-NODE-2486-length-14840-cov-3.097058_pt1 | contig 14840 bp, 18 predicted proteins | sample MGYA00580528_ERZ773210 | MGnify/ENA primary metagenome ERZ773210 (study PRJEB29015, sample SAMEA2737769) | human gut metagenome | biome: human gut; feature: human-associated habitat; material: faeces | place: China | collected 2012 ...
CGAAGGCAGCTTTGAAGAAATCTGCAGTCATTACGGTGTGAAATTGCCCATCGGCGAGATTGCCTATGTATATGATTATATAAAAAATGACAACAGGGAAGAGGAGTTTTAAATGAAGATTTTAATTGCGTCCCATGGAACTCTGGCAAAAGGAATGAAATGTTCGTTGGAGCTGATCATGGGAAAACAGGAAGAGGTAAAAACCTTCTGCGCCTATCTGGATGGAGAGACCAGTATTGAAGCGCGTGTGAAAGAATTTATGGAAAACATAAAGGAAGGAGAAGAGTGGGTGATTGTCACCGATTTACTGGGCGGCAGTGTGAACAATGAGTTTATGAAGTATATCCACCGTCCGGATGTCCATCTTCTCACCGGAATGAATCTGGCCCTCCTGCTGGTGCTGACTGAATTGAAGGATGCATCGGCGGAGGTTGCGATAGAAGAAGCCCTGAATGCAGCCAGAGAAGGGGCAGTTAACTGCAGAAAGCTTCTGGACGCAGAAGCAAAAAATGAGGATTTTTAAAAGCTGGGAGGTGTAAGAGAATGATTAAACTGCTGCGTGTGGAACACAGACTGCTGCACGGTCAGGTGGCGTTTTCCTGGACCACAAACCTGGGCGCGGACTGTATTTTGATTGCCAATGACGGTATTATGCATGACGATTTGCGGAAAACAACCGTGAAGCTCAGCAAGCCCGCCGGAACTAAGCTGGTTATCAAAAATATTGAGGATTCCATTGCTGCAATTAACAGTGGAGTTACCGATAAATATAAATTATTTATCGTAGTAGAATCCCCAAAGGACGCCATTACATTGGCGGAGCATTGTCCGCAGATTACCCATATCAATCTGGGCGGCGTCAAGAAACTGGAAAACGGAAAGCAGCTTTCCAAAACTATCTGGGTAACAGAGGAAGAGGAAGCAGGTCTGAAACGGCTGATAGAAAAGGGTACTGAGGTGGAAATACGTCTGGTACCGGATGAACGAAAGGTTAATGTAGGTAATCTTATTTAAAGAGGAGGTAAAGTAAAATGGGATCAAACTTGGGAATTGCACTATTGCTCGGTCTGGTCGGAGCATTTGCAATCTATGATTACGCAATCGGAACAAACTATATTTTCCGGCCGCTGGTTACTGGTGTGCTGGTAGGAATTGTGATGGGTGATGTGAGACAGGGAACCATTATCGGCGCTTCTCTGGAGCTGATGTTTATGGGAGCTGTATCGGTTGGAGCGTATATTCCGCCTGATATTGTTACCGGAGGTATTCTGGGAACCGCGTTTGCTATCGGGCTGGGAAAGGATACAGGAATTGCCATGGCCTTGGCGCTTCCTATTTCCATGATAGCGCTGGTTGTCAACAACCTGGTATTTATGCTGGGAACTGTGATTGCTACAAGAGCTGACAAGTATGCAGCGGAAGGAAACGCAAAGGGCGTGTTCCGTGTAATGAATTTCTTTGGCTTTATCCGCTGCCTGAGTGCTTTTATTCTGGTCTTCGCCGGTTATTATCTGGGCAGTGATGTAATGCAGAAGTTTCTGGACGCTATTCCGGCTTTTATTACCAACGGTCTTTCCGTTGCGGCAGGTCTTCTTCCTGCAGTCGGAATTGCGGTGTTGGCAAAAATGATACTGAACAAGCAGCTGATTCCCTTCCTGTTCCTTGGTTTTGTACTGTGTTCTTATTTTAACGCGCCAATTCTGGCCGTAGCGATTATCGGTATCATTATTGCAGTAGAAAAATCAGGTTTACTGGCACCAAAGGGCGCGGCAGCAGAGGTTGCGGTTAATACCATAGCAGAGGAGGATGAGGACGATGACTTCTAATCAGACAGAAAAGCATTTGGAGAAAAAGGATTTACAGAGAATGTTCCGGCGAAGCCTGAAAACAGGCTGGGCATGGCATTATGAGCGACAGATGCATCTGGGCTTTGAGTACATGATGGAGCCGATTCTTCGGAAGCTGTATGGAGAGGGAACCCCCAAATACAAGGACGCCCTGGTACGCCACCTGGAATTCTTTAACTGCACTCATCAGTTGATTCCTTTTGTAGGCGGTGTGGTGGCTTCCATGGAGGAAACCAATGCCAATAGTGATGATTTTGATACGGCATCTATTACGCAGGTAAAGACAGCCCTGATGGGACCGCTGTCCGGCGTGGGCGATTCCATTTTCGTGGGAACCATCCGTGTCATTGGTACCGGTATCGGCTGCTCTCTGGGAGCTGCAGGCAACTGGCTGGGCGCGATTCTGTTCCTGTTAATTTTCAATGTACCCAGTTACCTGTGCAGATATTTCGGCGCATTAAAGGGTTATGAGCTGGGAACAAAGTATCTGGAGAAAATCCAGAAATCCCATATGATGGATAAGCTGATGCTGGCCACCGGAATTGTGGGTATTATGACCGTAGGCGGTATGATGATGACTATGGTATCGGTCAATTGCCCCATTACGATCGGATCCGGTGACGCCGCAACGACCATTCAGTCCATTCTGGACGGTATTATGCCGGGTATGCTGGGCCTGGCCTTTACAGGAATCTATTACTGGCTCATGAAGAAGAACGTAAATGTCATGTGGCTGATTCTCGGAACCTGTATTTTCGGAATCATCTGTGCATTCTTTGGCATTTTAGGTTAAATAAAAAAAGAGGAGAAAAGAAAAAATGTATAAGTTTGACGAGGCAAAGTATCTGGAGATCGGACACAAGACAGCGGCAGATTTGGAGCTGGCAGAAAAGGCGGCAGATGCTGCGGTAGTACACGGCTTTGACAACATTTTTATGGTAGGCGTGGGAGGCTCTATGGCAATGCTTACAGCGGCAAGCGTTGTATGGAAGCAGATGAGTAATACGCCGGTTTATCTGGAGCACGCGGCAGAGTTGATGACCATCGGAAACCGTCAGCTGACAGAAAAATCTCTGATTATTACGGTATCCAAATCCGGAGATACAAAAGAGGTAACAGCGGCTACGGCAAAGCTGAAGGAAAAAGGTTGTTATATCGTGGCATTTACCAGCAGTCCGGACAGCCCGATCGGAAAGAATTCCGATGGCTATGTACCGGTAGTAAAGGCGGATCTTCCGGAGTTCTATTACATGGAGATTTATACCTTCCTGATGCGGATTTTCCTGAAACAGGGAGAAATTTCTGAGGCAGACTATGCACAGTTCAAAAAAGAAGTTGCCATGATGCCGGAAAATATGGTGAAGGTAAAAGAAAAGTTTGATCCGGAAGCAGAAAGAATGGCGGAGGCCCTGAAGAGAGAAAATTATATCCTTTTTGTAGGCGGTGGCCAGATGTGGGGTGAGAATATTGACGAGGCTATGTGCGTGGTAGAGGAAGCACTCTGGGTTCGCACGAAGTCCGTATCCTCCGCGGATCTGTTCCATGGAACCCTGGAGCTGATTGACGATTTAACACCTGTCATTCTGATTAAGGGTGAGGGTCCGGACCGCGCGCTTGACGAGAGAGCAGAGCGTTTCCTGAAGAAGACACCTGCGAAGCTTTTTGTAGTAGATACAAAGGATTATGAGCTGGAAGGTGTAGAGGAAAAGTTTCGCTGGATCTATGCTCCGTTTATTGCCTGCAGTCTGCTGATTGACCGTCTGTCCATACAGATGTCCTTGAAGCTGGGTCATGATATGCAGCTGAGAAGATACTATCGCCAGTTTGAGTATTAATATATGAAAAAAGCAGTTATCTTTGATTTGGATGGTACCCTGATAGACAGTGAACTCTTCTACCTGAATTTGCTTCTGGAGTTTCTGAAAGGAAAAGGTATGGTACTTTCTTTTGAGGAAGCCTGCAAGACCGTCGGCGCCCACAATTCTCCCATATGGGAGAATGTGGCTCGGGCGCACGGCGGGAGCATATCGGGAAAAGCGCTTCGTCAGGAGTATAAAGACGAATTCGAGAGAAAGTTCCGGAATCGGGAGCTGGATTACAGTCAGATGCGGTTTGCGGACGTGCTTCCGGTATTGGAAAAGTTGCGTGCGGATGGCGTAAGGATGGCCATCGCCTCATCCTCCTCCGACAAAATCATCCGAAGAGTTGTAGAGCAGCAGAACTGGGAAAGATTTTTTCCAGTGTTAGTAAGTGGAGATAATTTTCGGAAAAGTAAACCGGATCCGGAAATTTATCGGTACACGATGAAGCAGCTGGGAACAGCTCCGGAGGAGACATTGGTTGTGGAGGATTCCACCTACGGAATTGAAGCCGGAAAAGCAGCAGGCGTAATGGTAGCTGCGAGACGAGATTTACGATTTGGATTTCACCAGGAAAAAGCAGATTGCCTGTTTGATGATATGCGGGAAATACTTCCGAAGATATCAGATAAATATGTCTGAATTGTTATGATTATTATGCAAATATTATAAGTCTAAACAATCTCTAAAATATTAGCACTCATACTTGATTATAAATATATGGGATTTATCCTGTTTTGTAGAGAAAATGAAAATGCCAGAAACCTTGATTTTATAAGGGTTTTTGGCATTTCCTTTTTGTGACAGAGGGTGTCTGGTTTTGTCATAAGTAAATGAAAATATGTAAAAAATATGTATGGAAAAAATTTAGATACAATTTAGAAAATTTATTGTTCTTAGGAGAAAAATGCTTTTAGTGTTGAATTTTCTACTTTAAGTTATATCGAAGCAGAGCTACAGCAAAAATATTTTTGACGAGTTGCCAATAGCTCCACTTCGATTATATCATGCTTTTACACTTGAGTAGTTTGCTCCGATAGATGTGTCTTTTGTTTTTCAATTAGGTTTGAATAAACTGTGTAGGCAACATTTTGAAAGTAATCAATGTATAAACTCTGATCACTTACAGGCAAGGGAGACAGATGTTCTATACCAGGAGCTTCAATTTGGTAGGTCTTTACAATATTAATTTTTAAGTCGGTTTGTTTAAAATTCACATCAATTACAAGTGTTAAGGGAAGTGTTTGATGTGAAAATTTGTAACTCATACTTGAAAAAATAAAACCTTGAGCCATACATTCTTTCACAAAATCATTGTTTCTTAAGCCATCACCTTTTAGAATTGCACTGCTGATGCCTGAAAGCCTTCCAGTTGGTTCAGAAGTATCAAAATCGCTGGAAGATGTTTCATCATTTTCATCATCGATGGTGTTTTCATCCTTGTTTACGGTAACATTAATGATATCTGTTAGTTTCCAGTCTTTATGAGGATATGCTCCAAAATCATCAAAAAAATCTACTTTATGTGCATTTAAAAGGCTTGCTAAAGTTATTCTTTTAAGGCCAAACACTGCTTGTTCGTTATCTTCTTGAATCATTTCGTCTAGTAAAGAAACAAACTGTTTTGATTCAGACATTCCTTCATGTCGTATATTAACTTTATATTTTTGTGAATCACTTTCTAGTGAAGAAATTGTTACATCCAAAGTAATTGTCCGTGTTTCAGCGAGTTTGATACGTCCTCGTTGCGGTTTTTGATAAGTATATTGTAATGTTACATTGGATTGATTTCTGGCTATGTTCTTTAATGTATATCTAGTATTTGAAATACGGCTTTTATTAACAAATTCATCAGCGATGGTTGTTAGAAAATCCTCCTTGGACTGTTCATTTTGGGGAGAGAGTAAAACAACTGTAGATTTTAAATTATTTTGTTCAAAATTCATAACTTCTTGCATTCTTGTCATGGTATCTGAACCAAAGAAATGATGGTATATTAAGTCTGAAAGAACCTGTGAATTAATACATACAGGAAGAATACCTTTTTGGCGCAAAACGTATTTGACGCTTTGCGCATTAATTAGTTTATCTTCTACTAATTTTTTGAGGTCATCACCCTTAACAAAGGACTGAACTGCCATTATTCTCGCCTCCTTACGACTCGTAATAAATTCTTGATAAACGTCGATTGTCCATCAGATAACATTTGAAATTATTTTTACTTGCAAATATTTTTGAAAAGGATGCTTTAATATGTTCTATGTCTTGTGTTGTTTCAGGATAAAAGTAAAAATGAATTTCCTGATAGCGATCACTTCTCGACTCTAATTGCAATTGGTTAATCATGTCCTGTAGGTATTTTAAGGAATCCTCCGTAACATGCTCAAAACAAAATAATGCTTTTACATCAACTTTTGTTGTCCCATTTTGATCAGCAACACTTTTAATGTAGGAGGTCACAATATAGTCCGAAAATAAATAACTAGGAGTGACAACAGTTAAACGATCCCAAGTAGAACCGCCAATGGATGGATAGATAATACCAAAGGAATTTTCAATACTATTTTGTTTGATTATAGCAATTTCAGTATTGAAAGAATACCATTTATCGAGTCGACTGTTATCTGCAACATAAATCATAAGCGGGTGTCGGCGTCTAGGGACCTTGATTTGGGAAATACTATTTAGTGCACGTTTAGCATCGTATTCATTATCGCTTGAGTTATATAATAAAATTCCACCAATTAAAGTGTATTCTTCTAAATATGTAGTTAAATTAGGAGATGTTGAAGCACATTCAATAGTGTTACATAATTCCTCGATCCACGTTGTTAAATTACTTGGGATAAAATTGGACCATTCTCGGTGCTTACATTCTATTATAAAGGCCTCTTGACGTTTGGTAAAAGGGTTATAATATCCTGCTAATATATCTACACCATGAGTCTTTTTATCTGAAGATTTGGCGTTTTTATGAGCAGGCCTTATACAATCAACTTGAATATTTTGCGCTAAAATTTTCCAATCGAGATGCTCAAAGATAAAACTTCCATAATGCTCTAATTTTTGTCCAATTCGTTGACTAAGTTCACCCATTAATTTTTACCTCCATTTAGCAATATCTGATGGAGAAATAGGATTTCTTCATCTTCCAGTAAAGAACGAGATTTATAAACAGTAACCCTTCCCTTTGCTGTGATTCGTAATTTAATTGAGTTATTATTATAAAAAAGAATAAGGGTCATACTTGCAATTTTGTCGGTATATTTCTCTAGTATGGAAAATGCGTTTCCATAGGATGAAAGATCTACAGTAAAATTGCCGACAATATCTTCTGTAAAAAGAAAATCTTGAAAACATACCTTGGAAATCTTTACCTTGTACCCTTTTAATTTTTTTAGTAGCATGTTAATTGTTATTTCAATATTGTTGATAGAGACAGATTTTAACAAATTGGACAATTGGAACACTAATTTGTTTGCTGAAGTTTTATTTCCCCAGATTTCCAAGTAATTATCTGTAATGCTGAAAGAAATAACATTTGCTTTGGGAACTATTTTAAATTCAAAAGTCCTCTGCTGTGGATTATAATAAGATTCTTGGGCATTTTGGACAATAACATATTCGCCAAGTAGTTCAGTTTTGCTAATTAATTCCAGATTGAAATAATTGTTTTCATCTTCAGGATAATCTTTCAATCGCAAATATATGGATTCGGCATTAAATTCTGTCGATGAACACAGTTCATATATAAAAATACTACTAGAAGCCATTGAGTTACCTCCTTCAAAAGATTGTTAGAATCTGTAACTGATTTAATTATACGACAGCAGGAGAAAGTTATCAATGTATTCTTGAAGCTAGAAAGATTAGCAAATGGAATTTCTTTTTCCTATAAAATTCCTTCAAATTCGGCCTCTCAGGCCGAAGACAAATCCCCAAACATCATTTATGATTATATCAGGAACAGCAAAAACCTGTTCACAGACAACTGAATAGCAGTTACAGCATGGAAAATTCCGGCGTATATTCGGCAGAATATCAGCGGGGCCTGCGAGGAGAGTCGATGGACCGAGAGGTGAAGATGGAGCAGGTACAGATTGGATTGATTACGGCGGAAGGATAATAACTCACGAAGGGAGCTACAGTGGTTTCCTGGCCCTCGAAATAAGCAGCAGAGGGGACGAGCGGTATATAGAATACCGGTCTTGTGAACATCAGAGGATGTCATGCGGCAGGGTTGCCAGTAACTCCCACGTACACGGGGCGAAGAGGAACAAGCGTGTACTTACATGGAAAATATGAAATGGAGGGATAAGGAAGGATGTACAAAGGAATCGAGGTTATCGGGATAGATCATGGCTGGTCGTATATGAAGACAATTTCTCATGTGTTTGTGACAGGCGTGGAAGAGATAGCGACGGAACCGGCCTTTACGAAGAATCTGCTGGAATTTGGTGGAAAATTCTATAAGATAGGCGGTACCCGTCTTGAAGTACAGGATGTAAAAACGAAGAATGATAATTTTTTTCTGCTGACGCTGGCAGCCATCGCCAAAGAATTGAAAAGCCGAGGAAAACGAGAGGCAAAGATATATCTAGCAGTAGGACTCCCGCTGACACGATTTGGACAGGAGCGTGCAGATTTATATTTATAAATCCCAGAATCAGTTTCTGGTAGACGCGCTGCAGTTCTACATTGAACATAGCGGAAAAGATATGTTGACCCAGCAGGAGCGGGCCGAACAGCAGCGATACATCACGGCAGAGGAACTGGAGCAGATAAAAAAGGAGTTGCGTGGGGAACTGCTGGAAGAGACGAGGAATGAACTTCTGAAACTGCTGGGACAGTATGCGGCAGGCGCACAGAATCCGATGACCGGTCAGATAAAGGCATTGACGGGTCAGACGGACGAAATGGAGCTGGAAAATGACACAGAGGAGGAAAACTCTGTAGTAGGCAATCTGGCATGCAGATGGATGGGAGAGATTTAAATGAAATCGGTACTTGAGACAATCGGAAAAGGTTTTTGTGGAATCGGAAAGGTATCTCTGTGGATTGCGATTTTTGTATGGGCAATCGCAGTAACGGCGGCAAAGATATTTTTTGTATTGTTCTTAACACTTGCCAGAATGGTGCTGATTCTTATCAGTGCTGTGGAACCATAGGGAAAGGTAAGGAAAGCGCTTCTTCGGAGGCGCTTTTTGTATTATAAAGTCCCGTAAGGGACTGGTAGTATCGGATCCTGTGGGTAAAGGAGGAAGAATGAGGTATATACGTGACAAGCCGGGAAAGGCTGGATGGAGCGGTTGGCAATAGGCTGGCTGCTTTTTTATTGTAAATGATATTTAAAGAGAGAGGGCGTGTAACGTAAAAGTACAGAAATCAGACCAGAGAAAGGAAAAGCCGGACAGGGTTCCGGGATATTGGAAGAGAAAACCAAAAAGGAAAGGGGATGAAAGATGGAGGCGAACCTAGAATTTTCAGCTTTTTGTAGAAGCATACAAGAGGGGCTGGAACAGAAAAAAGAGCTTAAAAAATATCAGTTTACTATAGAGAATGGCGCGATTCTAATTGCAAGGATAAGAAACGGACAGACAAGCAGTGTGGAAATGAAGCTGGATGATTCCTATGAACGGTATTGTAAATCAGGTGACTATGCAAGTGTATATGAGAGTCTTGAAAAATATCTGACAGAAATCGGAGCAAATTTGGATAAGTGCCTGGAGAGCAATCAGAAAGAGAAACTGATAAAGGAAAACTTGATTTTTAAGCTGGTCAATACACGTTATAACAGTGACTATTTGCAGGATGCTCCGCATAGAGAAATCGGCGATATGTCAGTGGTATATTGCTGGAAAATCTCGGACAAATTGTTTGGAAAACTTACAAATAACGTGATGGAAAAGCTGGGGTGGACAGAGGAGATGCTGTATGAGATGGCTTATAAGAATACAAGAGAAATGAATCCGCCTGTACTGGAAAGCATCTATGAAGCGATTGGCCCAACATGGGATACAAGCTATGAGAAAGAAATCAGAGCAAAAAGAATGCTGGTTCTTACGAATCAGAGTAAGGATTATGGAGCGGTCATGATGCTATATGATGATTTACTGCAAAGCGCAGCAAAACGTGCAGGAGAGGATATATATGTACTTCCATCGTCTGTGCATGAAGTAATTTTGATGCCGGTATCACTGACGAATGGTGTCATGGCGCAGTTGCGCTTACGTGAAGTAAATCGGAAAGAAGTAAAACCGAAAGACACGTTATCGTATACGGCATACAAATATGATGCGAAGGCTCATACTTTGAAACCAGTAGATTTCGGTGGTAGGAAACGAAAAAGTAAAAAAACGGAAAAGCAGCCTATAAATTTAGATATTGCCGATAAGGTAAGATAGGAGGAAAAATGGCAGGAAGAATGAATTTTGAAGAGTTTTGTAACCGTGTAGTGCAGGAAATAAACCAGGAAAAAGCGCTGGGGGAGAGCGTTGCCAGTTATGAGGATAAAAAAATTCGTGTAACGGAAAGAAAAAATGGCCGCAGTGTGAGTACCGGACTGGAACCGAAAGGGTGTTATGACTGGTATGCTGCTACAGGAGATTTTACCAGGGTGTATGCTGATATCAAAGAAAATCTGCAGGCCGCAATGGAAGAGTTTCATGTGAAGATGGGAGAGCTGAGAGTGGATAAAGAGTCCATTATGGAAAATCTGTATTTTCAGTTAGTAAATACGAAGAATACAGGGGAAATTCTGGATCACATGCCGCATCGTGAAATGGGCGATATGTCGGTAGTCTACTGTTGGCATATTACAGATGAAATGGTTGGAAAAATCACGAATCAGGTAGCAAAAAGCTTTGGCTGGACAGAAGAAATGTTGTATCGGAGGGCCTATGAGAATACCCGGAAAGTGAATCCCCCGAGATTGGAAAGCATGGAGGATATATTGAAACGGCTGGGAGGTCCTGAGTTTGAAGTAGGACCGCTCTCGGTTCCAATGTATGTCCTCAGCAATCAGAAAAGCACGGCGGGAGCGGCAATGGTGTTGTATGACGATTTACTGCAGGAGGCAGCCAGAGAAATAGGTGGAGACCTGTGTGTTATTCCATCTTCAGTCCATGAAGTGATTTTAGCTCCTGGAGAGGGAGTGAATGTATTGGAATTACAGGAACTGATACGTGATATGAATAATAGGGTGGTAAGACCGGGTGATCTGTTATCAAATACTCCGTACATGTATGATGCCCAGGCGCATGAACTCAAACCTGCAGACGTACATCCGATAGAACGCACCAGCAGCCGGGAGGCCAGGGAACGGGACTATGAACCGGTATTCCAGCCCGCTTTCGCAGGCAGCGCCAGATAGGAGCAGCTATGGAGGAAGGATTCAAGCTGGGACAGGTGGCTATACGCTTAGTACCGGAAGTTCCTCTGTGGGATGATAAGCCAATTCAAAGCCCGGGACGGGCAGTAGAAGTCATTGGAAAATATATCCGGGACATGGATCGGGAAATGATATGCGTGGTGAATTTCAATACAAGAAGACAGCCCGTCAATTTTCAAGTGGTTGGGATAGGAACCCTGAGTGAAGCGTTGTACTCTCCGAGGGAATTGCTGAAGTCAAGTATCTTATCCAATGCAAGCTCTATGATGATTCTGCATAATCATCCGTCAGGAAGCATAGCACCTTCTGGATGTGATATGCAAATGACGGAAAGAATGGAAAAGGTGTGTGAATTGGTCGGAATCCCACTGACGGACAGTATTATTGTCGGATTTGGCCGGGAAGATTATTTCAGCTTTCGGGATGCTTCGATGCTGGTAAATCCAAACCAGAAGGTTGAGAGAGTAGCTGAGGAAAGAAGCGGGAGAGGAGGAAGATGAGCGAAGCGGGTAGGCGGTATACAGAGGAAGAGTTACGGATTGCCAAGAGTGTAGACTTGACGGCAGTGGCCCAGCGGCTGGGTTATACGGTGGTACGGGTCGGATCTATGTACACCTTAAAAGAAATGGATTCCATCCGTATCTATAATCGCCGGAGCTGGTTCCGGTGGTCAAGGGTTGCTGAAAAGGGCAGTAACGGAGGAACCCAGATTGATTTCCTGCGGGTGTTTGGTGGTATGACGGTCAAGGACGCAGTGTTCTGGCTTCTGGATTTTGCCGGATATCGGCGATTGGATCAGGAAGGGGCACAGCCGCTCAAATATCAGGTGAAGGAAGAAGCAAAGAAGAAACTATTTTGTCTGCCAGAGCCTGCGGCAGGGTATGATGCAGTTTACCGGTATCTTGGTGAAGAGCGCAGCATTGGTAGAGAGGTGATTGATTTCTTTATCCGTCAGGACTTGATATATGCTTCCAGAAGATACGGAGATGTGGTGTTCAAGGGAAATGACCGGAATGGGGTTACCCATTTTGCCAGCCTGCGGGGACCGGATATCAAGCGGGATGTAGCCGGAAATGATAAGCATTACGGCTTTAACTGCTGGAATGATGACAGTACAGAATTGGAGGTATTTGAGGGCGCAATAGATTTGTTGAGTTTCACGGAGTTGACACAGAACTATGAGACGAACAAGCTGGCGCTTGGAATGCTGTCAGACGCACCTTTGGAAACTTTTCTGGAGGAACATCCGCAGATCCGAAGCATAGCCTTTTGCTTGGATAATGACCAGCCGGGAAGAGAGGCGACGGAGCGGCTGATGCGAAAGTATTACGAGAGAGGGTATGAAGTAGAGGACGCACCGCCGCCGTCAGCTTATAAGGATTACAACGAGTGTCTGGCAGACCTGAAGAGACAGATGTTGCAGGAACGTGATTTGACGGCAAAAAGTGCTGGCAAAATGAAAAAATGACGGCAAAAGATGACGGCAAAGCCGGAAAAGTGACGGCAAAAAGTGGCGGCACAGCGAAAAAGTGACGGCAAAAAATGCCGTCAAAGCGAAAAAATGACGGCAAAAGATGACGGCAAAGTAAGAAAATGACGGCAAAAAGTGCCGTCATTCTATGATATCAGGGGTTTTAGGGGATTTTCCCCTAACCAGAGGCATTTGGACGGTGACGTCACAAATGCGTATCTGGCCGTAGACCCCCTAGGGATACGGAAGAAAAAGGAGGAATAGAATACGGGGAAAAGTAAAGTAGAGTGGTTTAAGAGTGCAGATGATTTTATGGACTGGATGACAGTGTATCAGAGCTATTCCGCTGTCTTTAAAAAGGATGCGGCGGTTGTTCTGGAATATGTAGAACAGATGCGGTATGAGCTTGGCAGCCGGGATGGAGAGCTTGTACGGCGAAAGATCGGAAAAGAGGAAGTGGAGTCTTACCGCTATGAGGATCTCATTGACGCTGTGGACATCTGGATTTTCGGTAAGATACTGGAACTGAACGCGTTGCGGGATGATTGCCGTAACGATATTGAACGGGCGGTTCATGAGAGCGAGTATCAGCGGCTGAAGGAGGATGAGCGTAGAGTTGGAAAGCTGTATGAGAAAACCTGTTATGGAAAAGCAGTGGATGTTCTGGCGGATAGATTGGCAGAAAAACTGTTTGATAATATCCTGAAGGGCAAGTACAAGCAGGAAATTCAGGATATGGCAGAGAAGATCTGCAGTTTCGCAGAAGAGGAAAAACAGCATGGCCGATAGCTGGGTACGGAAAACTGTGCGTCTGACAGAAAAGGAGGCAAGCATCTTGGCTCAGAGAGCGGGTGAAGCAGGCATTCCAGAAAACAGGTATATTCGTATCCTGATACGGCAGAAGCCAGCAGATTATCCAGCAGTCCAACAGCACCTTAAGGCCTTAATCAATGAGACAAATCGTATCGGGAATAACGTGAATCAGATAGTCCATGGCAATCACATGGGTGTTTATTCTAAAGAAGACAGGGAAAGCCTGGAGGCCTATATGCGGCGGCTGAATCTGAAGGTGAAAGAGGTGGCAGACAAGCTTGGCGATTAGCAAAATCCTATATATGAAGGATTGCGGCGAGGCTTTCCACGGAAAGCATCTGAGTCATGCGATTTCGTATATTACAGACGCAGGAAAAACCCAGGGTGGAAGATTGATAGATGGAGTGAATTGTATTCCTGCGCTGGCCTTTGAACAGATGAAAGATACAAAACGGAAATACGGAAAACCAGATAAAAGGCAGGGGTATCATCTGATTATATCTTTCAAAGAAAATGAGATCACCCCGGACACCGCCATGGAATTAACGTCCCGCTTCGTAAAGGAATATCTCGGCAGCGAATACGAGGCCGTCTACGCCGTCCACGACAACACCCGGCATATCCACGCCCATATCGTATTCAACAGTGTGAGCTTCCTAACCGGGAAAAAGTACCGCTATGAAAAAGGCGACTGGGCCAGAGAGATACAGCCCATTACGAACCGACTTTGTCAGGAGTACGGCCTGTCTACAATCGAAATTGAGGACGATAAGCTGAACCAGGATGTGGAATATCGGGAAACCCGGAAAGAGCAGGCAATTCAGCATGTCTGGAATTCGGCTATCCGGCGGGATCTGGATGCTTGTATCATTCTGTCGGCCACGTATGAGGAGTTTCAGCGGAAGCTTACAGAACGGGGTTATGAGTGTAAAGAAGGCAAGTATCTGGCTATCCGTCCGCCAGGCATGAAGCGGTTCCGCAGGACGCAACGACTGGGAGAGGATTATACGATAGAACGAATACAGGAGAGAATTGAGACCGAAACTTTGCGGTCAGTCGCCAGGGCAGGTCAGAGCCACGCTCCGTGGATCGTGGGCGGCAGTGTCCGTAGGCATCGGAGACCGAAAATGACTGGCCTACAGAAGCGATACTTTGCCCGCCTGTATCGGACTGGAAAACTGAAAAAACGACCTTACAGTCAGGCGTGGAAATACCGGGAGGATATCCGGAAAATGAAAAAGCTCCAGAATCAATATCTGTTTCTGGCCAGAGAGGACATCACGACGGTTCCGGAGCTTCAGAATGCCGTACAGGCTCTGACTGCCAGGCAAAAGGAAGCGGCCAGGGAGAAAAGCCGTCTGGGAAAACAGAAACACCGTTTTCAGGAACTGTTTGAACTGGCAGCAAAGATGGAAGAGCTGGAAGCAGCGAGAGAAAAGCTTCATAATTATAAGGCACCG
>ERZ773210.2488-NODE-2488-length-14828-cov-3.689163_pt1 | contig 14828 bp, 10 predicted proteins | sample MGYA00580528_ERZ773210 | MGnify/ENA primary metagenome ERZ773210 (study PRJEB29015, sample SAMEA2737769) | human gut metagenome | biome: human gut; feature: human-associated habitat; material: faeces | place: China | collected 2012 ...
TCCGCCAGCGTCTGCACATCCGTAATCTGAATCTGCTCTGCCTCCGACAGACGCAGTGTCAGCTCGTAATCCCAGATCCGGTATTCAATCGGGTCGCCCATCGGTGCCGCCTTCACATACGTCACCCGGGTTCCCGGAATGAGTCCCATGTCGAGGAAATGCTGACGCAGAGCACCTGCTCCTCCAATCTCCGTGAGGATGGCACTCTCTCCCTCTTTTATCTCTGCTAAATTCATTTTTCTCTCCTAGTATATATACATACAAATATGAGGGAAGTAAATCCAATCCCTCATACCTGCTTCATGCTCTCCGACCACAGACAAGCAAATCTCCTGACTCCCTGTGATCACATATTTACATATTTCTGGATATATCCAGGCACTTCATCATCGCCTCGATCACGCTGCTGCGCATGCCTCTCTCCTCAAGCACACGCACCGCCTGAATCGTTGTTCCGGCCGGTGAACATACCATATCCTTAAGTTCTCCCGGATGTTTGCCGGTCTCAAGCACCATCTTGGCACTTCCGAGCACCGCCTGGGCTGCAAACTTATAGGCCTGCTGTCTTGGCATTCCTCCTGCCACAGCTGCATCCGCCATCGCCTCAATAAACATAAATACATAAGCTGGTGAACTTCCGCTTACCGCTGTCACCACATCCATCAGATGCTCCGGAATGACTTCTGTCTGGGTAAATCCCTCGCAGAGTTCTCTGACCTCATTTACCTCTTCCTCCGTCACCTGATTTCCAATGCACATACCCATCATGCCTTCTTTGACCATAGACGGTGTATTCGGCATCGTGCGGATCACCTTCGTTTCGCTGCCGAGCAGATCTGCAAACCACTGCAGTGTCTTGCCCGGTGCAATGGAAATCAGGATCACATCCTTTTTTAATGCATCCTTTACTTCCGTCAAAACTTCCTCATAAAACTGTGGTTTAACTGCCACAAATAAAACATCTGCAAATTCCGCTACCTTGCAGTTGTCCGTTGTAATCTGTACCCCGAACTGTTCCTTCTTTGCATCCAATGTTGCCTGTGTACGGCAGGAGATCATAATCTCCTGTGGGCTGCATTTGCCGGAATCGATGATTCCCTGCATCATCGCAGTTCCCATGTTGCCACAGCCGATGAACCCTATATTCTTACTCATGATCGATAGTCTCCGTTAATCTTTACATAATCATAAGTCAGATCACATCCCCACGCTTTCGCGCTTGCGTCTCCCTGACCCAGGTCAATATTAATATAAATCTCATCCTCTCCAAGGACAACCTTTGCCTCATCCTCCGAGAATTCCACGCCTGCACCGTTTCTGCATACAGCGATCGTTCCCTTTGCCGATGCGATGTCAACTGCAACCTTGTCAATGTCAAAGTCAGCCTCGGCATATCCGATTGCGCAGAGGATTCTTCCCCAGTTTGCATCTTCGCCGAACATCGCACATTTAAACAGAGGGGAACGGATTACGCTTTTGGCAACGATGATTGCGGTATCCTGATCCGGAGCTCCGGCACAGGTACACTCGATCATCTTGCTGGCTCCCTCGCCATCCTTTGCAAGCATCTTCGTCAGTGACATCAGTACCTGATAGAGTGCCTGACGGAAAATCTCATAATCATCATTCTCCGTTGTAATCTCTGCATTCTCCGCCATACCATTGGCAAGAATACATACCATATCGTTGGTGGATGTATCACCATCAATGCTCAGGCAGTTATAGGTAACTTTTACGATATCAGACAATGCCTTCTGGATCAGTTCTGCGGAGATTGCCACGTCGGATGTTACGAAGTTCAATGTCGTTGCCATATTCGGGTGGATCATTCCGCTTCCCTTGGCCATACCACCAACCGTACACTTCTTACCGCCAAGCTCAAATGTTACGGCAACTTCCTTCTTAATCGTGTCCGTGGTCATGATTGCATTTGCTGCCTTACCGTGATTCTCCGGTGCAAGACCTTTCGCAAGTTCCGTAATGTGGCTTTCGATCGGCTCGATCGGCAGAATCTGTCCGATGACACCAGTCGATGCAACGATCACTTCGTTGGCGTTAATTCCAAGTTCCTTCGCTGCCAGTTCACACATACGGGCGGCTTTCTCTTCGCCATCTGCATTGCAGGTATTCGCATTCTTACTGTTCGCGATCACGGCACGTGCAATATTGCCGCTTGCTGCCAGATTCTTCTTAGTCACAAGGATTGGCGCGCCTTTGACCTTATTGGTCGTATATACAGCTGCCGCCTTACAGTCACGCTCCGAATAAATGAGCGCGAGGTCATTCTTATTCTTATCAGGATTCAGTCCACAGTTTAATCCGTTGGCTGAAAATCCCCTGGCAGCACATACGCCGCCTTCCACCTGTTTCATCTCAACTGTTTCCATTTTCAGATTTCCTCCTCACCTAAGTATGTGCCGGATCTGCCGGCATGAAAATATATCAAAAGCCTCAGCAGGTAAATCCTGCTGAGGTCATATATAAACTATGTATTTCCTTGTAAGAGTTACTCGATTTCTTCCATAACACTCTTGTATGCAGGACGTATAATTTTGTTCATGCCGACGATCTCTTCCAGACGATGTGCACTCCATCCGGCAATTCTTGCGATTGCAAAAAGCGGAGTATAGAGCTCCATCGGAATTCCGAGCATCTCGTATACAAATCCACTGTAAAAGTCGACATTCGGGCTGACACCCTTGAAGATATGGCGCTTCTTTGCGATCAATTCGCCCGCCAGCTCCTCGATCGTCTTGTAAAGCATCATGTCTTCCTGACGATTCTTCGCCACAGCCAGATGCTCGACATAAGATTTAAAGATGCACTCACGAGGATCGGACAGCGAATAGACAGCATGTCCCATTCCATAGATCAGTCCCTTATGATCAAATACTTCTCCGTCAAGCATTCTTGTCAGATATGCTTCCACCTCGTCGCGGTCTGCCCAGTCATGAACATGTTCTCTGATATCATTCATCATCTCCATAACCTTGATATTCGCACCACCGTGCTTCGGTCCCTTGAGTGATGACATTGCCGCTGCGATTGCTGAGTAGGTATCGGTTCCTGCGGATGTAACGACACGGGTTGTAAACGTACTGTTGTTACCACCGCCATGCTCCATATGTAACATAAGTGCAACATCGAGTACCTGCGCCTCAAGCTGCGTGTATTTCATATCCGGGCGAAGCATGAGAAGAAAGTTCTCCGCAGTCGAAAGCTTCGGATCCGGTCTGTGAATATACATGCTCGAATCATTCTCATAATGATTATACGCATGATAACCGTACACTGCAAGCATCGGAAAATTGGCCACCAGCTGCATACACTGGCGGATATTATTCTCAATCGTGCCAACGGAGGTCTGCTTGTCGTAAGCTGCCAGCGTCAGGATACTTCTCGTCATGGAATTCATAATATCCTTGGAAGGCGCCTTCATAATAACGTCTCTCGTAAAATTAGTCGGAAGTGTACGACTCTCACCAAGTACCTTGCAGAACTCTGCAAGCTCCTGCTCACTTGGCATACTGCCGAATATCAGAAGGTATGCGGCCTTCTCGAATCCGAATTTGCCTTTTCCGATGGATCCGATCAGCGTCTTAACATTGTATCCGCGGTACCACAGTTCACCGTCACACGGAACTGTCTTACCCGTCTCATCTTCCTTGAATGAAACAATCTTGGAAATGCGTGTCAATCCCGTTAAGACACCCTTACCATTGACATCTCGTAAGCCACGGTTGACACCGTATTCCTGAAACAGGCTGTCTGAAATGGTGTCATTCTCGATACACATCATCCGTTTTTCTGCTGCGTAATTTGCTAAAAGATTCTTTTCTGCCATGCTTCACACTCCATTCATTATGTAGGCTTAATTATATCCTACTTGGAGTGCAAAAAAAAGCTTTTCATAAAATTTTTATATTCTCTACCTATTCAAAAGGTGTTCTGCAACCGTTTGGGTGCTTTTCTGCACCAGCTTCAAAAACGTATCGCGCATCGTATCCTGTGTCTCTTTGTCAAGCGATGACTTCGCCTTCATCAGTTCCATGAACTTGGTGTAATTCATGTTAGCAAGGTCATCAACCGTGCGGATATCCGCCTCGTCCAATATGCCAAAAAGTGTATCAACAAACACTTCCCGCTGCTTCTCATCCATCTCGCCGATCCAGGATTTTAACGCTTTGTCCACAAGAACAGACTTGCCATCCACATGATTCAAATGCACAAGCGTTGTTCCTCGTACCTCCCAGCTCATGACATCGTGCTGTCCGGCTCCGCTTCCGCTGCTTTTTACAACCTCATACTCTTCCTCATGTTCAAAAAGCATACCGACAATCGAAGATTCCGGCACAATGGAACGGATGCGATCCGTCAGATTACGGTACATCCCCGGATCGATCATGGAGTCGTTGAAACCCGGTCCATCGTTGCTGTATATGATGTCGATACGATCCTGCAGCTTCCTGTCGCTATTGACCGCCGCGTAAACAGCCAGATTTCCACCCTTGGAGTGTCCCATCAGCCGAAGTGGAAGCTTTGTCTGCTTCGCAACCTTCTGCAGATACTGCACCGACTCCTCCTGCCCCGGAGTTGCCGTAAGAAAACTCATATTGAAATCTTCCTTCCAGCCGACGATCGTGGAATCCGTTCCACTGTACACAACGTTGCAGAATCCGTCTCCCAGTTCTACGGTCATCGCACAGAACTGGGACTGTTCATCGAAACGGATATCGTTAATATAATTTGCCAACCGGATGTCCTTGTACCGCTTCGTCTCCGCCATCTCGCGCATCATGAAAGCCGCCATCTTCGTGCTGGAAACTCTGGCATTGATCTCTTCCTCCGTGTGCTGCGCAAAGAAGCGTTCATTCGCCTCTGCAAGCGAGATACTCTCTCCACCGATTCCCGGTACAATATCGGAGAAATCCACATAAACCAATTCTGACAAAATAACATTATCTACTTCATTGAATGCAGATGCATTCCAGTCAAGATCACCTCTCCACACCAGATAGTCCATAATATTTGACATGTTTCTTTCTCCTCCTTCTCCACCTCATTCCATATCGGCATATATAATATGAGGGACAAATCCATTTTGCCCCTCATTCGTTACATTTATTCTATTATAATTTTTCTATCACGAGCCTGCAATCCATTTTTCCAAGAAAAAGCCCTTTTCTACAAACGGAAATCCACCTGGGTTCCAAGCTGCATCTCCTGCTGTGTGCGCGCCTGATCACTCAGAGAAGCCATTGTGCGGTCGGTCAGTTTCTTCATCAGATCTTCGATAGACGAAGCTTCAATTGTTTCAACGTCGTCCGACTCCGATATCTTTTCACTCTTCTTATCCTGCGTTTTCTCCTTGCGCTTCGTCTCCGCCTTCTTCTTGGCCGCCTTTGCAGCATCTGCCTTCTTCTGCTGCGTTTTCTGCTCCGCCTTCTTTGCAATACGCTCCTTCTGCGCACTCAATGACTTATCAACCACTGCGAAGAAAGAAGTATTCCCGCCGTCATCGACTTTGATACCGAATGTCTTCACATTGCCAATCATGCTTCCGAGGCTCTGTTTCATCTGATCCAGCTGCGAATTGGCATTGCCGATGATATCCTCGTATTTCTTACGGTAATCCTCATCCTCTGCCATCTTCTCAATCTTGTCTGCATCAATCAGGACAAGTGTGCGGTTCGAATTGGCATATTTTGCAGCCTTCTGCTCGGCTCCGTCCACCTCATCGTTGCTGACAAGCACGAAGTCCATGTCTGAATATTTCTTTTTCAATTGTTCGTAATACTTTGCCGCCTTATCGGAAAGCTGCGGATCACCGACCGTGTTGCCGTAAGACGTCTTTGTCTGGGATGTTTTCTTTGTTGATGTGTCGTATGCTGTGTTAATTCCAGCATCTACCTGACCGATTGCACTCATAGTATATCCTCCTTGATAATTTAAACATCAGTCTATCTGCAATTGCCGCGTCTCCGACGCAGGCATAGTGATTCTGTTACATTTTTTATCGGCACATTGATCCCCAGACATAACCCATCTTTCCATATATTTTTTCATGACACTATTCCTACTCACGATTTATCCTCCCCCCAATCATTGCGTTGACTTTCTCATTATAGTGCTAAAATTGCCTGATACGCATCCAGCCTTCCGTATCCCCACGCGGTATTCGGATACACGAGATCCCTGCTTCTGTCACACCCGTGGATCAATAGATTTCCGATTTCCACCGAATTGAGCGCCAGATTCTCCTGCCTGTAAATGCCCCACTCCATGATCTGCGCACACGCGCCTGCTGTCACCGCTGCCGCAACACTTGTTCCGCTCGCTGTCACATAATTATCGCGCACGCCGACACCCTGTACGTTGACTGCTGGCGCAACGAAATCCGGCTTGATCACAGAGCTTACCGTAAATCCTCTCCCCGAATCAATGTACAGACCCTTATCGGAAACCTGATATCCGCCAACCGTGACCGGAATCTGTGCACTCGACGGACTCGTCAGCGTAATGTCCGGATTGGGCTTCAGAAAGAATACCTCCGACGGAAGCATCCCTTTCATTGGAAGCCAGATATTGAAATCGCCGGTAATCGTCGTATCCGGATACACCGACAGTGTCCAGATTCCCCTTGCCGCCCGGTCAAAGCGAACAAACACAAGCTGATCGCCTCTCGTTCTTCCAACTGACCGGTAATCGATCTCCACACGCGTTCCTTCCAGCACAAAATCATATTCCTGATGCGCACTGATTCTGGTAGCGATCTGTGGCCGTCTCCGCCCCGAAGGCGACGTAACCGACAAAGCAAACACCTCCGGAGCCGCCGCCCACAATTCCAGATAGAATCCCGGCATGTCATTTTCCACATTGATTTCCACCTCAACCGGATCGGATGGCAATGCATTGCCTACAGTATTTCCATCCGGTTCAAGCGTCACATTACTCATCCCATGAAAATGATGTCTCGCATTCGCCTCGTTTCCAGACGCGCTCACCACGCACCTCCGGTACAAGGCACCAATCTCATTTAAGTACACTTCCAACTCACTTCCGCCCGAATGACTTCCGTTGTTCGTCCCCATCCCAAGACAGATGACAAGAGGCTCGCCAAGCTGTCTTGCCTTCTGTTCCAGATATGCCACCGCCGCCATAATATCATTTTCCTGATACGCTGGAATATTCTGCGGAATATAATAGAACTCCCGCAGATACGGCTTCGCCTCCTTGACTTTCACCACCGCAATATCGCATCTTGGTGCCGCACCGATAAAGCCTGCTGCCGGATCTTCACTGCCACAGGCAATACTTGCAAGCAGTGTCCCATGTCCGTTCTCATCCCTCTGCGGAACAATTGCATATGGATCTTCCGCAGCAAGTGCTTCATCGATATCTTCCTTGGTGTATTCGACACCGTATTCAAATCCCTGCGGAGAAAATCTTCTTTTTCCAGTCAGGCTTTGCCCCGTGTCATTTCGATCCTGCCCTCCATCAGAGCCAGACTCATCTTCGCTTTCTAAGACATCCGGTATTGCCGTCTGATCCCAGATTGCACGTATCCTTGTTGTTCCTGCGCCATCCTTAAAGCACGCATTCGTATAGGCGATTCCTGTGTCGATGAAGCCGACAAGAATGCCCTGTCCAAAAAGGGACAGGGCAGGTTGATTCTGCAGCTGCAGAATACCGCTCGCCTCAAGCGCTGCGGTATCAAGCAGTCCGAAGCACTTGGGGATTGCGGTATAAGTATAAGTCTGTATGGATAGCGGCGGCACACTGCCCCGCTCATAATAATGAATATCCAGATTGCTACTGATGCGCTGCACGCAGACAGGATCCGATGGATAACGTTCAAGTGCCTCCCTCGGAATGATCACATCGTAGGTATCGTTAGATTTAATGAAAGCATCACAGTTCATAGAATCTCTTTTTGACTATTCTATGACTCGATTTTCCGGAATATCCATAACGCTTCCGGACTTTTTCGAACTGTGATTTTCCAAACCACTTTATTTCAATTCCTAATTACCCGACATTCGGCTCGAATGACAGGTAAAGTACAGGATCTGGTATTCCCCGGAAATCTTCTGCAGAAGTTCATTTCCATGCTGTACCTTATCCTCATCCAGATTGACAAACGGATCATCGAGCACAAGAAACGGCTTCTCCTCCGGATACATCGCATCGACTAAAGCCAGTCGCATACAGATACCGAGCAGATCCTGATAACCGGCAGACAACCACTTTGTCTCGCGAAGTTCTCCCTGTTCCTTGACCTGCACATCGATATTCGCATTGACCATCCAGTTGCCGCTCTCATCATTGGTCAGAAGTTCATAATATTTGCCGAATCCGTTCTCGATCGGTCCGAGGTAACGTGCCGAGAACTGCTCCTTCGCAGTCTGTAAGAATTCCTGTGTCAGCTGCAGCGTATGATACGTCTGTGCCTCCAGTTCCTGGTCGCGCTTACAGATTTCCAGCTGCTCCTGCTTCTCGTCTCGGGCATCCAGCTGCTCCTGCATATCCTCCAGCTGATGCGTATACTGCTCGATCGCATCGCGGACATCCTCGATCCGGTCATCCACGTCGCGGATCATCATGTTGAGTTCATCCAATGTATACGGGCACCGTTCAATTGCATTGATTTCTTCCATCGGATGCTCCTGCTCGAATTGCGCCTTCTTCTGGCAAGCCTGCTCATATGCTTTCTGCGCAATGCGGTACTCTGTGGCCTTCATCTGCAGCTGGCTCAAGCCTGCCGCAATATCTTCGCCAAAATCCACACCGGTCGACTGTCCAAACGCAAGCAGTTCTTCACGGATATGATCACACTCTTCTCTCGCCGCATCACTTTTGGCGGCACGTGTCTTTAACCGCTCATACTCATGAAGCTGATTTTTCAGTTCATAGAGCGAGGAACGTGCATCTCTCGCATCATAGGTGACATGATAATTTTCAAAGAATTTCTCTGCCCTCTGCTCGATGCGTTCCGCCTCACCGGATGCCTCATCCATCGTCTTCTGGATCTCCTCCACCGGTTCACGGAGTTTCCGCTCTTCCTCCTGAAACTGCAGAAGCAGTTCCTTCGCACGCCGCACGTCACGGTCTGCCAAAGCCTTACGCATCGCAAGCAGAAAGATTCCGATCAACACTGCACCAGCTCCTGCGCCTGCAAATACAAGCGAATATTTCTGTACATCCGGCAGCACAAATCCAACCACAGCTGCCGCAATACCTGCAACGATAAGTAACACTGCCGGTGCGATCATTGCAATGCGCTTCTTTGCCGGAACCGTCGGTTCCTCCCGCTTCATCGCCATCGCTTCAAAATAAGAAATCTTTGTCTCAAGCTGACTTCTCTGTTCGCGCAGCTTGGCAAGCTTCTCCAGCTGCTGATCCATATCACGGATCTGCGCCTCATCCGGGCATCCATCCGCAAACATATCGGTCAGCTTCGCATACTGCGTCTTCTCCTCGTCGGTCAGTCCAAGGTTGTACAGCGTTGTCTTGAGAACGCCCATCATCTGTACATCCTGATTTTTCTGTGCGAATTCCTCATCCTCCGGCACACGCTCCGGAAATACATCCTTATACTGCGCAGCATGTTCCTTGCTCTGCTCCACCTCGTCACAGATAAGCTTGTAATTCTGCTTTAAGTTCTCTCTTCGGTTCTCCTCGCTGGCAACCTGAAGCGCCTTGGCATACTGGCTGCGGATATCGGAAAGTTCCTTTCTCTGCGCCTGCTTGTCCGCAAGCTTCTCCGTAAGTTCCTGTGCCGCTGACTCCGCCGCATCAAAACTCCGTAATTCCTCCGTAAGAAGTGTGATCGTATTCTTACGCTTTTTCATGGAACCGGTCGCACGATCCGGCGACAGTTTATTCATGCGGTCGTGAATCCGCTTCGTGGCGCTGTCAAAATTGTTAATATCATTTGTATTCTCTGCCAGATTGCCAAGCTTTGCATTGATTGCATCGGTCGAACCGCTCTCGCAGTCATTCTGCGCAATAAAAGCGCTACGCTTGAACGATGCGCTGTCGAGTCCGAAGATCTCGCTTCCGATCTCCGAAGAGAAATCGTGGCATTCCAGATTCGTCGACAAGTCATACAAATGATACTCATCCGTCTTCTCGGTCTTGCCGAATGTACGGCTGATGCGATACGCCTTATCCTTGTAGACAAAGTCCAGTTCTCCGCCAAATGCGCCTCCCTGCCAAGGGCGGTATACAACGCGCTCCTTGTCAAAGGAACCGGATTCTTTCTTCGAGTCAAATCCATAGAACATCACGCGAAGAAACGCAGCCAGTGTGCTTTTGCCCCACGCATTCGGCTCATGGAAGAGGTTCACTCCATCCGTGAAATCGATGGACAGATCGGAGAGCTTGCCAAAATTATCAATATGACAGGATAATAATTTCATCTTAGATCTCCTCCCCGGACAAAGCCATAATTCCGCAGCGGATCACCTGCGTCTTCTCGTCCTCACTCAGATCGGATCCGAGCACCATGCGGATAAACTCGCCTTTGAGCGAAGCATCCTTCTCATAATCACTGTAATCCACGCGAAGATGTGTATGATCATACACCTTCTCAAAATAGAAATAATCTGTGAACAGATCCTGCAGATATTCACAGTTGAATTCACTGTCCACCTCCACATCACCGGTCAGCACAAATTTCACCATACTTCCGGACGGATAGGAAGTCTCTGCGATTGCCTGCTCCATACGTCCTGCCACTTCCTGTGTAGTCATCGCTCCGGTAACATCGACTTCAAGTGTGTATAAAGTTCTCGCCGCGATCGGCACGAATGTCGTGGTTGCACGATGCTGCTGCTCATCGATATCAAGCAGGACAAAGCCTTTTTCTCCGCACTCGTCAAACCCTCTGCCTTCCAGGCAGCCCGGATAGCAGTAAACTCCACGGTTATCGAGTGCATCCTGTACAAACCCATGTACATGTCCTAATGCCAGATAATCAATGTTCTTATTCTTCAGTTCATTCAGGCTGATGCTTTCCGCCTGTTCCTTGCTTCTGTAATTGCCGATCTGACCGTGCAGTGTCACAATATTGAAATCATCATGGTTTAACACAAGCGAATTATATGCCGTCACCTGATTGCGCGCCCCTAGCTCCAATCCCGAAATCACAATGCTTCCGTAACGGTATGCAGTCCACTCCTCCCCGAAAAGCAGAAGATTTTCGGGAATTTCCTCCATCTTGGACAAAAAGTTGTCACTGTCATGGTTGCCTCTTACATACAGGAAATCGATTTCCGGATGCGTACAGATCATATCGCGCACGGTGTTGCGCGCCATGGCAGACACATTTCTCGTGTCAAAGAGATCGCCCGCGATCAGGATTGCGCGCACATCGTTCTTTGCGGCATACTCTACCATTCTCGTAAAGGTTCGTAAAATTTCCTTTTTGCGCTCCCTCGCCTGCTCCTTCGTCAGATTCGCCGTCATCTTCGAATCCAGATGCAGATCTGCGCAATGCACTATTTTCATAGTATCCTCCTCCGCGGTACATCTCTGATGTATCGCCTGCGGTGCATCTCTGATGCATCGCCTATGCTATATATCTCTATGATAGGATTAACCTTCTGTCGTATGCTCCGGAATCCCAGCCAGTCCACGCATCTCAATGAGCGGCCCGCCCTTCTTCTCCACATAATCCTCCGTGATCGTCACACGCCCGATATTGTCATCCTTCGGGATCTCATACATGATATCCAGCATAAACTCCTCAATGATCGCACGAAGCGCACGCGCCTTCTTCGCCTGTGCCTTCTTCTCCGCCTTCTCTTTCTTCTCCTGCGCCTTCTTGGCGATTGCACGAAGCGCCCCCTCATCAAATACCAGATCCACCTCATCCATCGCGAGCAGCTTCTGATACTGCTTGATGATCGCATTCTTCGGTTCCTGCAGAATCTTGACCAGCATATCCTCGGTCAAAGCCTCAAGCGAGAACAGCACCGGAAGTCGTCCCAGAAACTCCGGAATCATACCGAATTTTCTCACATCCTCAACGGTTACTTTCATAAGAAGGTTCTCGTCATCGTCATACTTGTCCTTTAAATCCGCGCGGAATCCGATGGAAGCTTCTTTATTTAAACGCTCCTTTATAATCTCCTCAAGTTCCGGGAACGCTCCTCCACAGATAAAGAGAATATTCTTTGTATCCACCGTTGTCATCGGAACCATCGCATTCTTGCTGCTTGCTCCGACCGGGACTTCAATCTCCGCGCCCTCCAGAAGCTTTAACATTCCCTGCTGCACCGACTCGCCGCTGACATCACGCTGATTCGTGTTGCGCTTCTTGGCAATCTTATCAATCTCGTCGATAAAGATGATACCGTGTTCCGCGCGTTCCACATCATTGTCTGCCGCTGCCAGAAGTTTACTGACAACGCTCTCGATATCGTCACCGATATAACCGGCCTCCGTCAGCGAAGTCGCATCGGTGATCGCAAGCGGCACATCGAGAAGACGCGCCAGAGTCTTTACCAGATAGGTCTTACCGGAACCGGTCGGTCCGATCATAAGCATATTGGATTTCTCGATTTCCACGCCGTCCTGATCATCAGACATCACGCGCTTATAATGGTTGTATACGGCAACCGACATCACTTTCTTGGCATGCTCCTGTCCGACCACGTACTCATCAAGGCTTGCCTTGATCTTGTGCGGTGCCGGAATCGAATGGATATCAAGTACCGCCTCTTCTTTCTTTTCCTTCGGTTTCTTTTTCTTAATCTTCTGTGACTGTGGAATACCTCCCTGCAGATCCGCCAGATTGATCATGCTGATATTCGGCATCTTTCCCATGTTCATCAGATCGTTCATGTTGAGTCCGCCCATGTTCAATCCACTGCTGTTCATGGTATCAAATGTCTTCTGCATACAATCGTTACAGATGCAGATTCCCTGCTGAATATGGATCATCTTCCCCGCAACACTCTCCGGTCTGCGGCAGATGTAGCAGATGTCCTCGTATTCATGATTCTTATTTGTATCGTCTACTGTATTTTTATTCTGATCTTCAGACATTATCCGTCTCCTTTTCACTCTTCCGTTTCAATTTAATAGTATAACGGATGCCGCCCGCAATGACAAGTTTACTGCGAAGTTTTCATTTTTCTTTTACAAATGGAATAAATTATGGTTATAAAAAGGACCACCTCACACTGAGATGGTCCTTAAATATTTCATCCTCTATCGTTTGCATCTGTAAAACCTGTTGTGGTCTTAACCGTCTATAAAAGTTCTTTGAGAAGTTTGTTGACCATACCCGGGTTGGCTTTGCCCTTGGTCGCCTTCATCGTCTGTCCGACAAGGAATCCGATCGCTTTCTCTTTGCCATTGTGATAATCCTCTACAGACTGCGGATTGTCAGCGATGATCTGCCCGATGGTCGCGCGAAGCGCACCCTCATCATTCATGCTCTTCAATCCCTTTTCTTCAACATACTGCTTCGGATCGATATCCTTATCAAAGATGACTTCAAATACATCCTTTGCGACGCTGCTGTTGATCGTACCGGCGTCGACCAGCTCGATCAGGCTTGCTAGATTGACCGGGGAAAATCCGATATCTTCCGGCTCCATCTCACGATCCTTTAACAGGCGCATCGTCTCAACCATCAACCAGTTGGATACTTTTTTCGGCTTTCCGCAGATCTTTGTTGTTGCCTCAAAGATATCCGCCATATGCTTAGATGCGGTAATAATCTGTGCATCGTAGTCCGGAATATCGTATTCTTTCTTATATCTAAGAAGCTTCTGATCACGAAGCTCCGGCTGGCGTTCCTTAATCTTGGCAATCCACTCGTCGGAGATTACAAGCGGTACGAGATCCGGCTCCGGGAAATAGCGGTAATCCTGTGCATCTTCCTTGGAACGCATTGCATGAGAAGATTCTTTGTTATCATCCCAACGACGGGTTTCCTGCACAACGCTTCGTCCCATCTCAAGAAGTTCGATCTGACGCTCACGCTCGCCTTCGATGGCATGGGTGATCGCCTTAAATGAGTTTAAGTTCTTCATCTCGGTACGTGTTCCGAATTTCGGGGAACCGACCTCACGGACAGAGATGTTGACATCGGCACGCATGGAACCTTCGTTTAACTTACAATCAGATGCCCCGAGATACTGGATCGTCTGACGAAGCTTCTCAAGGTAAGCGATCACTTCCTCCGCAGAGCGCATATCCGGCTCGGATACGATCTCGATCAACGGCACACCGGAACGGTTAAAGTCTACGATAGAGACATCTTCCCACTCGTCATGCACCAGTTTTCCGGCATCTTCCGGTCGGGTAATAAATACCGGTGTGGTACGGTCGGGGAATCGGGTAGCTCCCCAGCCGATCACATATCCCACTGTGCCGTCTTCCAGCAGTTTTTTTACAGTGCTCTGTAATTCTTCTATTATACTACTCATTGCCGGCACCTCCTTCGCTGTACCATTCCTCCTGGAATTTTCTATTTGGTCCCAGTTCCTTGATCTCCTCCGCTACTCTTGTAACAGTATCTCTGAATTTGGCAGCTTCGGATCCGGAAATCCATCTTGCCTGAAAACGTTTCGGATCTATACCGTTATATTCCAGCAGTCTCTGCATGAGCATAAACCGTCTTCTTGTGAAATAGTTTCCCGTAGCATAGTGACAGTCTCCCGGATGGCAGCCACACATGATCACTCCGTCAGCACCCTTTTCAAAGGCACGGAGGATGAACATTGGATTTACACGGCAAGAGCATGGCACACGAATAATCTTTACATCAGCCGGGTAGGAAATTGATCTGCTTCCTGCAAGGTCTGCACCTG
>ERZ773210.2495-NODE-2495-length-14801-cov-4.786451_pt1 | contig 14801 bp, 13 predicted proteins | sample MGYA00580528_ERZ773210 | MGnify/ENA primary metagenome ERZ773210 (study PRJEB29015, sample SAMEA2737769) | human gut metagenome | biome: human gut; feature: human-associated habitat; material: faeces | place: China | collected 2012 ...
GAAGAAGCACTCTTTTTATTTCAAACAGGAAAATTTAAACAGGCTCTTAATATAAGTTTTCATAATAAGGGTCGATATGTTCATATTGTTTGGAAAATTCGTCCATTCTTCTTTTCTGCTTTTGGAACTCGGCCTGAATGTCGGCCAAGTGTGGCATGGTCTGCTGTCGGGCTGCCGTGTCCGCGTCTTGTAGGGCGGTGTCAGACAGAGGGATTGAGGCCGTTTCGGTGGAGGACGTGCCCTGCCCTGTAGAGAGGGCTGCCCACATTTGTCCTTTGGGGTGGCTTGCGGGGAGGACAATCGTGTCCCGGACTGTGATTATTTTGGCGGTCAACGCAGTGGGTACTGGCTTTTCGATGAATACCGTATCGGTTTTCCACTTTACTTCCGTGAGGATGGTAGGGGGCATGGGGATGGAATTTGTGGGTTGTGTGGCTTCCTTTCGCGAGACGGTGGTACCTAAGAAAAAACATGCGGCTGCGACGGAAGCTGCCGCTATCCACCGTACGGCGATTTGCCTTGTGCGACGTATGCGCTTCGGTAGCATCGGAGGAACGGTCTGTAGGGCAGAGGAGCCGGGAATTTCTTCCAGTGGGCATGACTGCATCCACCTTTCCTGTTCTTCTTCCGTGAAAGAAGGTTCGCCTTCGTCGAACTGGTCGAACATGGTTTTGAAGTCGGCAAAATCCTTGTCGGCATCCGGCGAACGGAAATACTCCGTCAGCAGGGCTTCTTCTTCCAATGAGGTCTTTCCCTCCATATAGAGGTCAAGCCATCGTCTGATGTCTTCTTTATTTGTCGTCATGTTCAATCTCTCCTTACCTTTAGTTGTTCCATCATTTGTTTCCTTGCCCGTGACAATATGGTGCGGACTACGCCTTCCGTTGCTCCGATGATACGGGCTATCTCGCCCATTTCCAGATGTTCCACCTGACGCATGCGGAGCACGGCCCGGTATTTGTCCGGCAGGTTCCGAACGGCACCGCGCATCCATTCCGCATTTTCGTGGTCTTCCATCATCGCCTGTGCGCTTCGCTGTCCGTCGGGCGCGTCATGCCCCGTCAGGCTTTCGTGCGGATGGGTCTTGAGCGCCGCAGGCGGTCGATGCAAAGATTACGGGTGACGGTCATACCCATGGGAGAAATGTTCTTTTCCCGGTCAAGCCGGTCTCGGACAAGCCAAAGTTTGAGCATGGCTTCTTGTACGATGTCTTCCGCCTCGTCCTCATCAGACAGATAGAAACGCGCGATGTCTATGAGTTTGCCTCGTAGCATGGATGCCGCTATTTCGAATTCTGTCTTTTCCATGAGGTTAATGTTGCAAGGGGCGGAACCGTTTCCGGCAATTAGGACGTGGCCGTTCTTTCCCTTTTTATAAAGAATACGCAGAAGCCGCTCTTTTGTTTCATCGGATGATGTTAAAGAATGTAATAAAAAGGAAATGAGGGAGGCTGGGCAACAGAATGACAGAAGGAGAACGTTTCTCGTATGTAGATTTTTAGAAGACAGAAGAACAAAAGAACAGAAGCTTGAAAAACGCTTTCCGTAAGGAATCTTATGTCCTTATGTTCTTCTGTCCGAATCATTTTCCCAAAGGAAACATGTCCTTATGTTCTTTTGTCTAAATCATCTCCTCATAAGAAAAATGTTCTTCTTTCCGAACCGCATTCCGTATGGAAACAAGAACATTGGTCATTCATTCTCGCTTTCATTCATAAAAGCATGTCCGGTTCATTCCCGAAAAGTTTCTTGTATTCGCTTTCAAAATTGGGCGTGAAGATTCCTTTTCCCATCGCTTCATGGATTTCCGTCGTGCTCCAGAAACGTCCGCCATCTGTTTCCGCACTGGGACGTATTTCCCCGTCGTAAGTACAACGGTGGGGGAAGACTAATTCACGTTCGCGGTCGGATTCAAATACATAGTAGGGGAGACGTTCGGGAGTAAAGCCGGTGAGGCCGAGTTCTTCTTCCGCTTCGCGGCGCAGGGCCATCTCTACGCTTTCGCCCAAGTCCACATGCCCTCCTACGGCCGTGTCCCATCTCCCCGGTTGGATGTCTTTCCAATGCGGACGCTTTTGCAGGTAAAGTTCGCCCCGGCTGTTGAACACATGCAAGTGCACCACGGGGTGAAGGCATTTGCTGCCATTGTGGCATTCGCCGCGTGTGGCGGCTCCGATGATGTTCCCCTCTTCATCCACGAGGGGAAACATCTCTTCCCGGTTATCTTTTTGTGTAGCTATCATGAGGCCTTGCGAGGTTTAAGGAATGAGCAATGAGCTGTCACCGTAGCTGAGGAAACGGAAATCGTGGGCGAGGGCATAGTCGTAAATCGTGCGCCAATCGCCGTGCACGAAAGCCGAGACGAGTAACAACAGTGTACTTTGCGGTTGGTGGAAATTGGTGACCATCATCCGCACGATATGGTATTCGTATCCGGGAGCTATGATGATTTGCGTACTGGTGTGCAGGGCTGTCAGCTCGTGGCGGTTCAGATAATCCCATACGTTTTGCAGGGCTTGCATTGTGGTGAGTGCTTCCGGACATCCGTCGTCGGGGCTTCCGGAGGGGCGTGTCTGGGCGGCATACTCGTAAGGTATCCACTGTGGCACGTGGAGTTCCTCCTCCGATGCGTCGGGATTTCCGTCCAATGCTACACCTATATAATACAGGCTTTCGAGGGTGCGCACCGAAGTCGTGCCCACGGCAATGCATGCGCCGCCGTGCGCCAACAGTTTCTCTATCGTGCTGCGATGCACGCAGATGTATTCCGTGTGCATCTCGTGCCCGGCTATTTCTTCGCTTTTCACCGGTTTGAACGTGCCCGCCCCGACGTGGAGCGTCACTTCCTCGCGGTCGATGCCGTGGGCATCCAAATCGGCCAACACGCGTTCGGTGAAATGGAGCCCGGCCGTGGGGGCAGCCACGCTACCTTTGATTTTAGAGTACACCGTCTGGTAGGTCGTCTTGTCGCTTTCCTGTGTCTCGCGGTTCAGGTAGGGCGGGATGGGCAGTTCGCCCACGGCTTCCAAAATTTCAGCCCAAGTCGTTTGTTCGTCGTCCCATTCAAAGTCAATCCAGTGGCTGGTGCCGCGATTCTCGCCCCGGGTAGCCTTCAGGGTGATGCTGCGTCCGCCGATTTCCACGGGACGGGATAAGCTACCGCTTTTCCATTTTTTCAGATTGCCCACAAGGCAAAGCCAACTGCAACGACCGGTTTGTTGGAACATCAGCGCGTAGTCGTGCGGACGGACCGGTTCCAGACAGAACACCTCGATGAGCGCGCCGGTATCTTTGTGGAAATGCAACCGCGCCTGTATGACTTTTGTGTTGTTGAATACCATAAGGGCACCTTGGGGCAAATAGTCCGGCAACGAAGTGAACGTGTCCTCGCCCACCGTTCCGTGACGGTACACCAACAGTTTGGACTGGTCACGTTCGGGTAGGGGGAATTTTGCGATACGCTCCTCGGGCAGTTCGTAATTGAAGTCTTTAATCTGGATATGTTTGGTCTCTTCCATTGGGATTGATAGCTTTTGGTATGCAAAGTTAGGTATATTTACCGAAGTGGAACGGGTGTTTGGGATAAAAAAGCATAAAGGCGGCAGACAGATATTGTACTCCTTGTGCTTTGCTGTATATTTGTCTGCACGAAGATAGGATGCGGCCCGGCATAGCCCAATCAGAAAATTCCGTTTTCGTTTGCCTCTGCGCCTGTCTTTCGCTATCTTTGCCGGGAATAAAACATGGAAGATATGAAAATCGGAGATAAAGTAAGGTTTTTGAGCGAAGTGGGGGGCGGCATCGTGAGCGGCTTCCAAGACAAAGATACGGTATTGGTGCGGGATGAAGACGGTTTCGACATTCCGATGCCCGTGCGTGAGTGTGTCGTAGTAGAGACTGACGATTATAATATTGCCAAGGTGAACACCGGTACGCACGACAAGAAGAAACTCGTAGGGGAGCGGGCGGCCAGACAGTTTCGTGATGAAGATGAGGAAGACGACCGTCCTGTGACATTCGTGCCCAAACCGCAGGAACGCCGGAACGGTGACAAGCTGAACGTTTTTCTGGCTTACGTGCCGATGAATTCCAAAGAAATGACCACCACGTCTTTCGAGGCTTATTTGGTGAACGACAGTAACTATTACGTCACCTTTCTTTACATGAGTGTGGAGGGTACGGGATGGCGCGTACGTTTCCAAGGGACGGTGGAGCCGAACACCAAGCTCTTCATGGAGGAATTCGACCGTTCTGTGTTGAACGACATGGAGCGCGTCTGTGTGCAATGCTTGGCCTATAAACAGGAGAAGACTTTTCTGCTCAAACCGGCCGTACAGGTGGAATTGCGGATAGACACTGTGAAGTTCTACAAGTTGCACACGTTCCAACCCTCGGATTTCTTTGAAGAAAACGCCTTGGTGTATGACGTGGTGAAGGATGACGTGCCTGCCCGTACGGTTTTTGTCAATGCAGAACAGTTGCAGGAGGCTTTGCTGAAAAAATCGGCCGACGAGCGTCCGGTACGCCAACCGGCTCGTAAAGCGGAACAACCGAAGAACGGCATCATAGAAATAGATCTGCATATCAGTGAATTGTTGGACAATACAGCGGGGCTTTCCAACAAGGAGATGTTGGACTGCCAGATGAAGGAGTTCCGCCGCGTGATGGACGAGAACCAAAAGAACAAAGGACAGAAAATCGTTTTTATCCATGGTAAGGGAGAAGGTGTGTTGCGCAGCGAACTCTTGAAGGAATTGAAGCGGGTTTATAAGAATTGCACTTATCAGGATGCTTCGTTCCGCGAGTATGGATTCGGGGCTACCATGGTTACGATTCATTGACGTCCAGAGCCTTAAAGGCTCTTAAAAGATGTGTATTTTGTTGGGGTTCTGCATGGAAAGGTGTATTTTTGGCATCGAAATTCATGTCGAACCCTTAAAATTAATATCAAAATAATGATGCGGTGTCTTTGGTCTCTGCTTGTTTTGTGTGCTTTGTTTTGTGTGTCCCCTGTTTCTGCCCAGACGTTATTGTCGGAAGAAATAAAGGAGGATTCAGTCACCGGCCAAGATGTCGTGGAGAAAGCCAAAGAGTTTATCGGAGTGCCTTACCGTTACGGACAAATGAACCCTAAGCGCGGATTTGATTGTTCCGGTTTCACTACTTATGTCTTTAAGTCTTTGGATATCTGTTTGACGCGTTCTTCGCGTTCCCAGTTTAGAGAAGGAGTCAAGATAGACGACCGCCGCGACTTGCAGCAAGGGGATTTGGTGTTTTTCACCGGTACGCGTTCCAAGAAGACCATCGGGCACGTGGGTATAGTGACGGATGTGAATGAAGAAACCGGTGAATTTGAATTCATCCATGCAGGGCGCAAAGGTATTTGCATTAATTCTTCTTCCGACGGCTATTATGACCGGCGATATGTAGGGGCACGCAGGGTGTTGGGGTAATACTTGCCAGATACGAAGAGAGCCGTTTCCGGAGTGCGCAAAAGCATACGGGAACGGCTCTTTTTCGATATAAAGTGGCTGACGGGTCAGAACAAGTCTACCTCTACCGGGCAGTGGTCGGAACCGAAAATTTCGGTGTGTATGGTTGCGCTTTTGAGTTGCGCTTCCAACCGTTTGGACACTAAGAAATAGTCGATACGCCACCCTGCATTCTTTTCCCGGGCTTTGAAACGGTAAGACCACCACGAGTAGATGCTTTCGCGGTCGGGATAGAAGAAACGGAACGTGTCTGTAAAACCACTGTCTAACAAGATGCCGAATTTTTCCCGTTCTTCGTCCGTGAAACCTGCGTTTTTACGGTTCGATTTCGGATTTTTCAGGTCGATTTCGCGGTGCGCCACGTTCAAGTCGCCGCAGACGATGACCGGTTTCCGGGCATCTAGTTGCAAGAGATAGGTGCGGAATGCTTCTTCCCACTGCATACGGTAATCCAGACGTTTCAGTCCGTCCTGCGAGTTAGGCGTGTAGACCGTGACTAAGAAAAAGTCAGGCATTTCAAGCGTGATGACGCGTCCTTCCTTGTCATGTTCCTCCAAGCCGAGGCCGTATGTGACATTGAGCGGGGCATGGCGGCTGAAGATGGCCGTACCGGAATATCCTTTTTTCTCCGCATAGTTCCAGTAGGATCGGTAGCCTTCAAACTCCAAATCGAGCTGACCTTCCTGCATTTTTGTTTCTTGCAGGCAAAAGAAGTCCGCATCCAAGGCGGCGAAAGACTCTTTAAATCCTTTTTCACAACAGGCTCTCAGGCCGTTGACGTTCCATGAGATAAATTTCATAGGCTGTAAATTTGCTGTATTTCTGCTTTTTATTTTCAAAGGTAAGCCTTTTCTTCCGGATGTGCAAACCCCGTCAGAACCGGGCGATGGCCTCTCCTTCCTCTTGAATGTAGAGGAAACGGGTTTGCATTCGTTCCGCTTCCGCCCCGAAGGTCATGGCCCTTTCGCGAGCCGGAGGGAAGTGCATCGGGGCAAAATAACGGGTGGGGATATATTGCAACCATTGTCGTGCGCCACGGGCAAAGTCGCTACCCAAACGTGGGTCTACGGGAAACATTACCAGGTCGAAAGCCGTACATTCCTTGCGGATGTCGTTCAGGATAGCCAGAAAGTCGCCTTCCCGTTTTTTGATTTCCTGTGGCGTGGATTCGTCTGCCCAATGCCAGTTGTTCAGGTCGCCTGCGTGGAATATGTCTTTGTCTTCAACATGAACAGCCCAAGATACGCCGGAATCAGTGGAACCGAAAGCATGTACCGTGATGAGGTCGTCGCGGTAGCTTTCTCCCCTTCTCAGGTATGCCGTTACGCCTTCCGTTCCGGCACGTCGCCGACGGTAGATGTCGCGGGAGAGGATGACTTTCTTTTCCCCGTGGGGTACGGGCAGGTTCAGGATTTCCGGATTGAAATGGTCCTGATGGAAATGGCTGGCCAGAAAGTAGACGCGTTTATGCGTTGTGGACAGTGTCCGTTCCACGATACTGTTGTCGGCATCCCGCCAGAAATCAAAAATCAGGATGACCGATACTCCTTCGAGCATGAAGCCGCTGTGGTAGATATAAGTGAGTGTCATTGGATTTTATAGTTTATCTGGGGCCGGAATGACCTTCCATTCCAACACGCCGCCCGACTCACCTTTTTGAAGTTGCGCGGCGATTTTCAGTCCGGTGGTCTTTACCGGTTTGAAGTCGAGACGGTTGTAGGCGTCCTTGGTCGTGGTGTACGGCGTAGTGGCTTCCACTTCTTTCCAACTGTCACCGTCTTTATAATAGAGTTTCCACGAGGCGGGTACACGGAAGTTGCCGTCGTAATGGTCGAAGTCCAGCCAGTACACTTCTACGCCCGATACGGTGTAAGCTTGATCGAAGTCGTAGGCCAACGTTTCTTTCGTGCCGCGCTTGAGCCACCAGTAATGGTAAGGTTTGGACGTGTCCGACGAACGTTTCGGTTCCCATTGGTCGTTTACGCCCCAAGCCCAACCTTCCGTGGCGGCAGATTCGGGAGCGTCTTTTTGGAGAGGGGCTTGAATCGTCAGCGTACGTGCCCGGCTGGCGATGGTCGGCAAAGGTTCGGGACGGGCATATTCCGGCGATGTGGGAATCCATACGGCCATTTGTGCCGCGCCACGGTTGTTCCATACGGAATAAGGAATGGCTTTGAACGGTACGTCCGTCGTCTTTCCGCCACGTCCGACGGCTTGGGCCGTGCCTTCCAACGTGACGATACCGTTAAGCATATCCGGGGCGTAAGTGGCGGAAATCATCGTCCCGGTAGGAATGAATTTGTTGAAAATCAAACTGTCCGGCTGGTCTTTGTCTTCGATGCAGTAGACAATGGGGCCTCGTTCGATGGCGGCTTTTCCCCGGTCGTCTTCCACTTCGCCACGGGCTTCCACCCGGCGTATGTCCATCGGGAAATCCAGTTGCACCGTGTCGCCTTTCTTCCATTTCCGCAAGATGACGGCGTAACCGTTTTCCACACGGAACTCCGCGTCCTTGCCGTTGACTTGTATGGTGTAGCCCTTTCCTTTTCCGGTGTAGTGATACAGGTCGGTCGGTATCGGACGGTCTTGTGCCCATCCCGGGATGCGGCATCGCAGGGCAAAGGTCTGCTTCTTTTCAGGATGTACGGTCATGCGGATTTTTCCGTCCCATGGATAATCCGTTGTCTGGCGGATTTCTATTTTGTTTTGGGAAGTAGAGAGATGGGCCGTACTTTGTATATATAGGTTGACGAAGACGTCCTTGCCTTGTGTGGCATACATGTAATTAGGAACGGAAGCCATGAAACGGGTGACATTGCCCGGACAGCAGGCACAACCGAACCAGGCCTGCCGTTCGTGCTGCCCCATGCTTTCCAAAGGATTGTCGTAGAAGAAGCGGTCGCCGCTAAGTGACACGCCCGAAATGACCCCATTGTAGAGAGCACGTTCCAATACATCCTCGTATCGGGAGTCGCCCGTGGCAAGGAACATGCGGTGGTTCCAGTACACGTTGGCGATGGAGGCGCAAGTTTCGCAATAGGCCGTATGGTTGTTCAATTCATAATCCGGGCCGAAGCCTTCGCCTTGGGCACGGGAGCCGATACCGCCGGTGAGGTACAATTTGCGTCCGGCCATGTTTTCCCAAATGCGCGTAAGGGCATGGAAATAAGCCGTGTCGCCGGTCAGTGCGGCCACGTCGGCCACGCCGGAATACAGGTAACCGGCCCGCACGGCATGCCCCACTATTTCATTTTGTTCGAGAATGGGTTTGTGGTCTTGGCTGTATGCACTGGGGGCATGTCCGTCGGTGCATCGTCCCGTTTCTTCCACGAAATACCGGGCCGTGCGGAGGTATTCTTCTTTTCCGGTGACTTTGTATAGCTTGGCCAAAGCCATTTCCACGATGGGATGCCCCGAAGGCACATGTTTCTGTCCTTCGTCGGGACCGAATACCCGGCATACCAAATCGGCGTTTTTGATAGCCACGTCCAATAGGGAACGTTTGCCCGTGGCACGATAGTGGGCTACGGCAGCTTCATAAAGATGTCCTGAATTGTAAAGTTCGTGGCTGTTGATTTTCTCCCAACGGTGTGTCCCCCACCAACCCGAAAGACGGGTACAGCGGTTGGTCACACAAGTGGTCAGGTAACCGTCGGATTCCTGTGCGGCGGCTATCAGTGCGATGACGCTGTCCAGATAGGCATCCAGTCGTGCATCGTATTTCACGGCCAAAGAGTAAGACGCTCCTTCGATGATTTTATATGGGTCGGTGTCGTCGAACGAAAAGTCGCCCCGGTGTTCGCCTTCTTTTAGTCCGCCTGCGATGGCGAAGTTGTCGAAACGGCCGTTCTTCTCGCACTCCCGGAAGGCCGAGGGAATGGACACTGTGCGGTTCGTCTCGATGCGCGGCGACCAGAACGCGTCCTGGATACGTACTTGGGTGAACGGCACTTCCATGATTTGTGCCGTGTTTTGCCCGTGGATGGCAATGGAAAAAGCAGCGGTGCAGAAAGTCCATGCGGTTCGTTTCAAGAATAAGATTTTGTTTCTCATGGGTTAATAATTCTATGGTTTCATGCTGCAAAGATAATTAGTTTTGCTAACTTTGCCGTGAAATCAATATTTTTATTTTTTACCTACCATGAAGAAAAAATTGCTGACTGCTATTTTCGTGTCTTCCTTGTGTGGAAGCATGCAGGCGCAAGATGCGCCCCACGGTTATCCTTATTCTCCCGTACCTTTCACGTCCGTCAAGGTGACGGATTCCTTTTGGGGACAACGCTTGAAGGCGAGCCGTGAGGTTACCATCCCTTTGGCTTTCAGTAAATGCAAAGAGAGCGGCCGATATGAGAACTTTGTCAAGGCGGCTCATCCGAGTGAAAATTATGAGGTCGGGGGATATTCCTTTGATGATACGGACGTGTATAAAACGATAGAAGGTGCAAGTTATTTGTTGCAGACCTATCCGGACAAGAAACTGGTGGCGTATATTGACAGCGTGCTGGCTATTGTGGCTGCAGCACAGGAGCCGGACGGCTATCTGTACACGAGCCGTACGATGAATCCCAAACATCCGCACGCCTGGTCGGGAAGCCGACGTTGGGAAAAAGTGGAGGACTTGAGCCACGAGTTTTATAACCTCGGCCACATGGTGGAGGGTGCCATCGCGCATTACCAAGCCACGGGGAAACGGAACTTTCTGGATATTGCCATCCGTTATGCCGACTGCGTGTGTCGTGAAATTGGTTCGGGGGAAGGGCAACTGGTACGTGTGCCCGGCCATCAGATAGCCGAAATGGCCTTGGCCAAACTCTATATCGTGACGGGCGACCAGAAGTATCTGGACGAGGCGAAGTTCTTCCTCGACCAACGCGGCCACACTTCTCGGCGCGACGCTTACAGCCAGGCGCACAAGCCCGTGGTGGAGCAGGATGAGGCCGTGGGACATGCCGTGCGGGCCACTTACATGTATGCCGGGATGGCCGATGTGGCAGCCCTCACGGGCGATACGGCTTACATCCATGCCATCGACCGGATTTGGGACAATATCGTGGGCAAGAAGTATTACATCACCGGCGGTATCGGGGCAACGGCCAACGGTGAGGCTTTCGGTGCGAATTATGAACTGCCCAACATGTCGGCTTATTGCGAGACGTGCGCGGCCATCGGCAACGTCTATGTCAACTACCGTTTGTTCCTCCTGCACGGGGAATCCAAGTATTACGACGTATTGGAGCGTTCCTTGTATAACGGGTTGATTTCGGGCGTTTCGTTGGACGGCGGCGGTTTCTTCTATCCCAATCCCTTGGAGAGCCGGGGGCAGCATCAGCGTCAGCCTTGGTTCGGTTGTGCCTGTTGTCCGTCCAATATTTGCCGTTTCATCCCTTCCTTGCCCGGTTATGTATATGCCGTGAAGGATAAGGACGTATATGTCAACCTGTTCATGTCCAACGAAGCCAACCTTGAGGTGGGCAAGAAGAGTGTCGTCTTGGAGCAGCAGACCCGTTATCCTTGGGATGGCGACGTGGCCGTGAGCGTGAAGAAGAACAAGGTCGGTGCGTTTGCCATGAAAATCCGCATCCCCGGTTGGGTGCGCGGACAAGTCGTACCGAGCGATTTGTACCGTTACAGCGACGGCAAGCGTCTGGGATACAGTGTGAAAGTGAACGGCCAACCGGTGGAAAGCGAATTGCAAGACGGTTATTTCACGATAGAACGCCGGTGGAAGAAGGGCGACAAAGTGGAAGTGCATTTCGATATGGAACCTCGCGTGGTGAAAGCACATGCCAAAGTGGAGGCCGACCGCGGGCGTGTGGCTGTGGAGCGCGGCCCGTTGGTGTACTGCGCTGAGTGGCCCGACAATGATTTCGACATTATGAGTGTGCTGGTGAACCGCCGTCCGCAGTTCGAGACGGTAGAGAAACCGGACATGCTTTGCGGCCTGACGGAAATCAAGACCGGTGCGCAGGTGTTGGGATACGATTCCGAAGGCCGTCTGACGGCTTCGGATGTCGAACTGACGCTTATTCCTTATTATGCCTGGGCGCACCGTGGTTCCGGTAACATGATGGTATGGCTGCCGCAGGAGGTGAGCGCGACAAGCCCGTCCATGCCGGCCACGTTGGCCTCGGAGAGCCGTGTGGATGCTTCGCACAAGACTACGGCCTTGTCTGCCATTAACGACCGTTTGGTTCCGGTGGACGAGAACGACCGTTCCATGGCCTACTATCATTGGTGGCCGAAAAAGAACTCGACGGAGTGGATTACTTACGAGTTCCCGAAACCGTCCAAGGTGTCTTCCTCCACCGTATATTGGTTCGACGATGAGCCGTGGGGAGGTTGCCGCGTGCCTCAAAGTTGGAAACTGTATTACAAGGACGAACAGGGCGGTTGGACACCGGTGTCGGCAACCGGCACGTACGGGACGAAAAAAGGCGTGCCCAACACGGTGGAATTCACGCCGGTGCAGACTACGGCCATGAAGCTGGAAGTCGTGTTGCCAAAGGACAATTCGGCCGGTGTTTTCGAGTGGGAAGTCGAGTGAGATATAGGAATGTAGAAGAGAGTGTGCCGCAAGAGATGTATTTCTTTTCGGCACACTTTTATTTTTGCCCCGTCGTCTTATGTCCGTTTCGTGAATATCCCGGGGAGCAGGGGCATGGCTCCTTTTTGCGTACATACGTAAGCCGAAACGTCTACTGCGAGGCGGTGTGCTTCGCGGACGGCCTCGCCGGAAAGGATGGCGGCCGTGAAGGCGGCTGTGAAGGAGTCGCCTGCGCCTACGGTGTCGGCCACTTCCACTTTCGGGGTGTTTTGATAGGATGTCTCTTCCGGGGTGAATACGAAGCTGCCTCGTGCGCCGCAGGTGAGAATCAAAGCCTTCAGCATGTATCGCTTCAGCAGCGTCCTGCATCTTTCTTCCTGGCCCGTGCCGGACAAGGCGAACAGCCGTGTCACGATGTCGAGTTCTTCGTCGTTGATTTTAAGAACGTTGCACTTTTGCAGACTGGTGGAGATAATCTCCTGTGTGTAGAAACCTTGCCGGAGGTTGATGTCGAATATCTTGTATTGCTCGTCCCCGTCCGGCATGGTGTCAAGAAACCGGTGGATGGTGGAGCGTGAGGCGGGATGCCGTTGGGCCAGCGAACCGAAACATACGGCTTGCGTCTGGCGGGCCAGTTCTGCCGTTTGCGGCGTGAAGGGAATATGGTCCCAAGCCACGTCTTCCCGGATGTTGTAGCAGGGGATGCCCTTTTCGTCCACTTCCACCTCTACGCTTCCTGTGGGGAAGTCCGTTTTTTCGATAAGTCCTTTCAGCGATTTGTCCCGTAAGTTCTCCAATAGCTCGCTCCCCGCCATGTCCTTTCCCACGGCACTCACGACCCGGCTGTCTATTCCGAATTGCGAGATGTGGTAGGCGAAATTGGCCGGTGCGCCTCCTATCTTCTTGCCTTCGGGTAGCATGTCCCACAAGGCTTCTCCCATGCCTGTTACGATGGATTGTTTCATGATGATGCGGTTTGATGGTTTGTTTCTTGTGTATGCCGACGGCGGCCTCAGTACAGTCCGGTGGCATGACGGTACAAATATACCACTTTTTATGCAGTGGCACGGCATGGGCAAAGTGTCAAAATGTTAAATCCGGTTGTCCGAGAATCCGTTATTTCCGTCCGGGAGAGAGAGGGGGTGAAAATAACGGATTCTCGTGCGGCGGTTTTTTGTCGTTTTGTAACGAAAGAAGGTCTTGTACCGTTCTTTTGTCGGTCGTGCCGGAGGTTTGTGCGTACGGTTTTACGGTCGGGAAAGCGGCAAGCCTGTTTCGTTGTCATTCTGTTTTCTGTTTTTGGAGGTGTTTCCGTTTCAATTAGAGGTAAAAAGACGGTTTACGGCTTATTTTTATTTCCTTTTCCAACGATTTATGGTATGGTTGGCGTAGGACTTGCTTTCATTGTGCGCCGACCGTAAAACCGTTCGCTTCCGATTGATTTTCCGTTTGGCTGAGACGGAGTGTATGATATACGGTATATATGCAGGATTGGGTGCGTGTTTTGCATAAATATTCAGGTCTGGGGCTACGGATTTGCCTCGGATGAGGTTTTCTGTGCCCCGTTTTTGGGTGTTTTTGTTGTCTTTCTGATTGTTTTTTCTTTCTTTTCCTGTCTTTCTGTCGGGCCTGGGGGTACGGTTTTCAAGGCGACTGTAACCGGATGGGACGACGGTCCTTCCTGTTCCGTCTTACGGTGATTTGTCCTGTAGGTATGGGTATTCGCTTTTGCCGTGACGGGCTTGTCCGGTCCGTCCTGTGTCATTGTTCCCATAAGCAGCCCATGAAAAATCCTCCTTTGTCTGCCGGGCAGCCGTGATGTTGCAGGGTGGGGGGCTTGCGGGGGCGGCTGTGGCCGGACTTATGTACACGGTGGCGGTTAAGTACCGCTTTGTTTCGGGGGATGCCTGATCGTTTTCGTTTTCAGTCCCGGGCGGTCTTTTTGTCCGTCGTCCGTCGTTTCCCTTCCGTTTTCGGCCTTCCTTTCCCGGTCTTCCCTTCCGGATAGTTATTTCTCTTGTTTTCAGTCAACCGGTGGGTGCTCCGTCCTTTCCCTGTCTTCCCGGTTTCCACCTTATATATATGAGGTGTTTTCATGTGTGGCTTCTTGTGCGTCTTCCATGCTTTCCTTGTGTGCGTCTTCTGTCCAGTAGTATCCACCTTTCCTTGCCCCCCGTGCCTCCTCCTTTTTTACGGCCTTTGCCCTTCCCTTTTATCTTTCCTTTGTGTACGGCTCCTGACACATGCCCTATATTTTCCTTGCGTGCCTTTCGTCCCGGTACTTCTTCCTCTTTGTCGTCCTTTCTGCCCTTCTTTCTCCGTCCTTGGGCTTTCCGTTCCCCTTATGCGTGTTTTCAGCCTCGTTGCCCCACCTTCCCGGTGCTATCTCCCCTTTTTTTCCGTCACCTTTTCCTCCTCTTCCTTCTTCATTTCGGTGTTATCCTTCCCCTTTTCTCCGCTCTTTTCCTCTCCTTCGTTTTCCATTTAGAAAAAAGTTCCCCCTTAAATCGCGGGTGATTTCGAGTGTTAAATATATGTTTTACAGCATATTCCTTGTTTGTTTAGGGAAGTTTTCCTAAATTTGCAGGAGTTTCCGCTTGAAAAAAAGTGGCCATAATATTTGGTGTTTACGGTAAAAGTGTCTATCTTTGCACTCGCTTTCGGGAAGCAAGGCCTTTTGGGTTTGTGCGGAGCGGGAGTGTAACAATAGAAAGAGTTCATTGAAAGTCTTACATAAAGAGAGAAAGTAGTACAAGAGCTTGGATG